>JACXTT010000392.1_pt1 | contig 73364 bp, 71 predicted proteins | sample 9270951 | NCBI WGS metagenome assembly JACXTT01 (sample SAMN15532306, study PRJNA645909) | rock metagenome | isolation source: weathered quartz diorite | place: Puerto Rico | collected 2017-06-21
AGCTTCGCCACGATCTGCTCCACAGTGAACTTCTTGCCTGGCACGGTTCACCTCCATTCAGCCTCTCATGTTGCTAAGGACTACCACTGGAAGTGGACCGATTAGAGGGGTGCCGGACAACCCGAATGCCGCTTTATGTCAACATCGAAAGCCAGTGTCTGCTGAGGACCTTCCGCGCCATCCCGCTCCGTGATCCACCCCCCGCGCCCGACCCCCACGTCTGCCGGCCGCTAGGGCCGACGAATCGGGGACGCGAGCGTCGGCACCGCACGGGTATCTAGAGTCCAGTTGACGCGGACCCCGTCCCCTCGTGCGGCTTGAGGCGTCGTGCAGCTCAGCGCCTGGGTGAGGGGTGTGGCGCCCATCGTCCGCCGTCCGCGGGCCGCTGCTCGTGCTTGCCCCTTGGCCCTTGTCCCGGGTTCGCGGCCGTCCTGGGGTTCCGCCTCTCTCCCTTCGCGTCAATCGACGGACGGGCTCAGCGCTTCTCGGTCAACGTGACCTGCACGCCACCTACGACGTCCGACACCAGGTTGTAGAGGAGCGCCACGAACAGGTTCACGAACGACCACACGATCACCCCGACGACCCCCATGAGGAGCAGCCGGGAGAAGATCCAGAACGCATGGAACTTGAAGCCGGTCTTCGGCGACCCGAAGCCCGCCGTGGAGAGCAGGTGCGCGATGGAGTCCAGCACCCCGACGACGGCCAGCGCCCAGTACACGATGATCAGGGCGAAGACGACGATCAGCATCATGCAGAAGTAGAAGAGCAGCGAGAACTTCAGGACCGACCAGGGCTCCAGGCGGCGCACGACCACGGTGGTCTTGCGCGCCGAGGCCCGGCCCTCGTCGGCCCCCTGGGGAGCCTCGACCGTCCGCATCGCTGCCTTCATCGGGTTCGCCGTCCCTCGACTTTTCCAACGTCCCTGCTCAGGGCCGTCGTCACCTCTTCTACCACGGTGGCGTTCGATCCGCGCCGGCTGGAGATACCCGATTCTCCCCGACATCCACCGACTCGTCTACAACCATCGACACGCCTGCGCGCCTGGCTTGAGTATGGTTGGGCCCCGTGGATCTCCGCCGGATCTTCGCCGTCCAGGCCCTGCGGGCGCTCCTGTACGGCTTCGGCAGCATCCTGATCGGGGCGGAGCTCGCGGCCGGCGGGTACTCCCCCGCCAGGGCGGCCCTGGTGTTCACCGCTATGCTGGGCGGCTTCGCCCTCATGTCGATCGCGGTGGGAACCCGAGGCGACCGGATCGGCCGGCGCAGGCTCTACGTGGGGCTGCTGCTCCTCATGGGGCTCGCCGGGTCGGTGTTCGCCTTCACGCGCTCGCTGCCCGCGCTCATCGTTGCCTCCCTCACCGGGACCATCTCGACCGATGCGAACGAGTCCGGCCCGATCACATCCCTGGAGCAGGCCATGATCCCCTACGGCGCGCCGTCACCCCGGGCGAGGAACCGGGCGTTCGGCCGCTACAACGCAGTCGCCTATCTCGCGGGGTCGATCGGGGCCCTGGCCGCCGGCGGGCCGGACTTCTTCCGCCGGTACTTCCCGGCGCTCCCCGCGAGCCAGCGGTTCCTCCTCGCGTTCCCCGTGGTGGGGATCGTGGCAGCCGTGGTGGCGAGCCGCCTCTCGGCCGACGTCGAGGCGGGCGACGAGCTGACGCGGGCGAGACGCTTCCCCCTCGTGCGATCGAAGGGTACGGTCGCCCGGCTCTCCGCGCTCTTCGCCCTGGATTCCTTCGGGGGCGGCTTCATCGTGGGGTCGTTCCTGGTGTTCTGGTTCCGGCGGCGATTCGGCGTGTCGACCGAGGCCCTCGGGCTCGTCTTCTTCGCGAGCGGCCTGCTGCAGGCCGCCTCGTCGATCGCCGCGGGCTGGCTGGCCAACCGGATCGGCATGCTGAACACGATGGTGTTCACGCACCTGCCGTCCAACGTCCTGCTCATCCTCATCCCGCTCATGCCGACCTTCCCACTCGCGGTCGTCGTGCTCCTTGCGCGCTACGCCATCAGCCAGATGGACGTCCCGGCGCGTCAGGCCTACGTGACCTCGGTCGTGGATCCGGAGGAACGGACGGCCGCCGCCTCCTACACGAACACGGCGCGCTACCTGGTCCGCCCGGGCGGCTCGGCGCTCGGCGGCTACCTGATGCAGACCGTCGCCATGGGGTCGCCCTTCGTCGCCGCGGGAGGATTGAAGATCGTGTACGACCTGACGCTCCTCGCGACCTTCCGGCGCGTGGAGCTCCCCGAGATCACTCCGCCTGCATGATGACGGGCGCGACGGCGACGACCGATCGCCCCCGCTCGAGGCGCATGACGCGAACCCCCTGTGTCGCGCGGCCGGCCTTTCGGACCTGGACGGCGGGCACGCGGATGACGACGCCGTCGTTCGCGATCACCAGGATGTCCTGGTCCTTGCGAATGGGGAACGCGCCTGCGAGCTTGCCCACCTTCGACGTGAGCTTCGCCGTCTGGACGCCCAGCCCCCCGCGGCCCTTGCGAGGGTATTCCTCGAACGGCGTGCGCTTGCCGAAGCCGTTGTCCGTCACGGTGAGCAGGCCGTCGCCCTGGCTCGTCGCGACCATGGCGATGACCTCGTCGCCCTCGCGAAGGCGCATGCCGATCACCCCTCCGGTCGCTCGGCCCATCGGGCGAGCGCTCGCCTCGGAAAAGCGGATCGCCTGGCCCTGACGGGACACCAGGATCAGGTCGTCGCGCCCGGTGGTGAGGATGGTCCCGATCAGCTCGTCGTCGTCCTTGAGGTTGATGGCGGCGAGCCCGGTCCGTGGCGAGTCGTACTCGGAGAGCGCCGTCTTCTTGACGAGGCCGCGCTTGGTCGCGAACACGAGGAACTTCCCGTCCTCGTATTCCTTGAGGTCGATCACCGACGCGATCCTCTCCTCCGGCCCGAATCCCATCCCGGGAAGGTTCGCGACGTACGCGCCGCGGCCTGTTCGGGATCCTTCGGGCACCTCATGGACCTTCGCTCGGTAGACCTTGCCCCGGTTGGTGAAGGCGAGCAGCCAGTGGTGCGTCGTGGTCGTGAACACCTGCGCGATGATGTCGTCCTGCTTGAGGTTCGCGCCGATCACGCCTCGACCGCCGCGGCCCTGACGCCGGTAGGTCTCCACGGGAAGGCGCTTCACGTACCCCGCGCGCGTGATCGTGATCACGACGTCCTGTTCCTGGATGAGGTCCTCCAGCTCGAGGTCGCCCTCGTCGGCCCGGATCTCGGTCCTGCGCGGGTCATCGAACTTCGTGCGGATCTCGAGAAGCTCGTCCTTCACGACGCTCAAGAGCGCGGCTGGGTCCTTCAGCAGCCCCTTCAGCCGCTTGATGATGGCCAGGAGCTCCTTGTGCTCGTCCTCGAGCTTCTTGCGCTCGAGCCGCGTGAGCCGGCGAAGCGGCATGTCCAGGATGTAGTTCGCCTGGATCTCGGAGAGCTCGAACCTGGCCATGAGCTTCGTCCGCGCGTCTTCGGAGTCGGCCGCCGCCCGGATGATCTTGATCACCTCGTCGATGTGGGCGAGCGCGATCAGCAGGCCCTGGACGATGTGATCGCGTTCCTCGGCCTTGCGCAGGTCGAAGCGCGTCCGGCGCGTCACCACATCGATCTGGTGGTCGATGTAGTGGCGGATGAACTGCTTGAGGTTGAGCGTGCGAGGTACGCCGTCGACGAGCGCGAGCATGATGACGCCGAAGCTGTCCTGCAGCTGCGTGTGCTTGTACAGCTGGTTCAGGACGATCTGCGCGTTGGCGCCCTTCTTCAGGTCGATGACCAGACGCATGCCGCCGCGGCCGCTCGACTCGTCCTTGAGGTCCGCGATGTCGCCGATCTTTCGCGTGTTGACGAGCTGCGCGATCTTCTCTGCGAGGCGCGCCTTGTTGACCATGTAGGGGAGCTCGGTGACCACGACCCGCTGGCGTCCCTGTCGGCCCTCCTCGATGACAACACGGGCGCGCATCTTGATGGACCCGCGACCCGTCTCGTAGGCATCGCGGATCCCGTCGCGGCCGATGATGAGGCCGGCGGTGGGGAAGTCGGGCCCCCGAACCTTCTTCATCAGCTCCTTGATCGAGACGTCCGGGTTCTCGATCGTGGCCACCACCGCGTCGATGACCTCGCCCAGGTTGTGCGGCGGGATGTTCGTCGCCATCCCCACGGCGATGCCCTGCGACCCGTTGACCAGCAGGTTCGGCAAGCGGGAGGGGAGCACGACCGGCTCTTGCTCGTACCCGTCGAAGTTGGGGATGAAATCGACGGTCTCCTTGTCGATGTCGCGAAGCAGCTCCATCGCGAGCGGGGCGAGGCGCGCCTCCGTGTACCGCATCGCGCCCGCGGAGTCGCCGTCGATCGATCCGAAGTTCCCCTGCGGGTCGATCAGCGGGTAGCGGAGCGAGAAGTCCTGGGCCAGCCGCACGAGCGCGTCGTAGACGGCTCCCTCGCCGTGGGGGTGGTACTTCTTGATGACGTCGCCGACCGCCGAGGCCGACTTGCGCCGGGGGCGATCCGGGGTGAGCGTCCCCTCGAGCATCGAGAACAGGATCCGCCGGTGCACGGGCTTGAGGCCGTCGCGCACATCGGGCAGCGCCCGCGAGACGATGACGGACATCGCGTAGTCGATGAAGGAGGACTGGATCTCCTCCTCGATGACGACCGGCTCGATGCGTTCAGCGACCGACATGCTAGGCGTCGATGAACGCTTCCTTGGCGTTCTGCTGGATGAACTCCCGGCGGGCCTCGACGTCCTCGCCCATGAGGATCGAGAACATCCGATCGGCCGCCGCCGCGTCCTCGAGCGTGACCCGCTTCAGGACCCGCGTCTCGGGGTTCATCGCGGACTCCCACAGTTGCTCGGCCTCCATCTCCGCGAGGCCCTTGAACCGCTGGATGTCCATCTTCTTGTGGCCGTTGGCGGCCCGGAGATCCTCGAGCGCCTTCTCGTCGTGCACGTACCGGTAGGTGCCGTCGGCCTTGACCCGGTAGAGCGGCGGCTGCGCGACGTAGACGCTCCCCGACTCGATCAGCTGGAGCATGTGCCGGAAGAAGAACGTCAACAGGAGGGTGCGGATGTGCGCGCCGTCCACGTCCGCGTCCGCAAGGATGGCGATCTTCCCGTACCGCGCCTTCGTCCCGTCGAACTCGTCGCCGATCCCGGTGCCGATCGCGCTGATGAGCGCCAGGATCTCCTGGTTCTCGAGGATCTTGTGGAGCCTCGCCTTCTCCACGTTCAGGATCTTCCCGCGGATCGGGAGGATGGCCTGGAAGGAGCGCTCCCGCGCCTGCTTCGCGCTGCCGCCGGCCGAGTCCCCCTCGACGATGAAGATCTCGCAGACGTCCGGGTCCGAGAGCTGGCAGTCGGCGAGTTTGCCGGGGAGTGACGAGCTCTCGAGGAGCCCCTTTCGGCGCGTGAGGTCCCGCGCCTGGCGGGCGGCCATCCGCGCGCGGGCCGCCTGCTGGCACTTGGTCACGATCCGCTTGCCCTCGCCCGGGTGCTCCTCGAGCCAGGTCATCAGCTGCTCGTTCACGGTCGTCTCGACGAACGAGCGCATCTCGGTGTTGCCGAGCTTCGTCTTGGTCTGGCCTTCGAACTGCGGCTCCGCGAGCTTCACCGCGACGATCGCCGTCAGCCCCTCGCGGATGTCCTCGCCGATGAGGTTCTCCTCCTTCTCCTTGAGGAGCCCCTTCGCGCGGGCGTAGCGGTTGATCACGTTGGAGAGGGCCTTCTTGAATCCCTCCTCGTGCATCCCGCCTTCGTGAGTGTTAATAGTATTAGCAAATGTGTGGATGGACTCCGCGTACCCGGTGTTCCATTGCATCGCCACCTCGACCTCGCTCGACTCCCGCGAGGCCTCGAAGTGGACGACCCGTCCGTGCAGCGCCTCCTTGCCCTTGGCGAGGTGCCTGACGAAGTCCGCGAGTCCGCCCGTCGCCTTGAACACGAGCTTCGCCGGCGGGTCCTCGCGCTCGTCGGACAGCGCCAGCTCCACGCCGCGAACGAGGAACGCCTGCTCCTGCAGACGTTCGGCGAGGACCTCGCGACGGAACTCCGTGGTGTCGGCGAAGACCTGCGGATCGGGCCAGAAGGTCACGATCGTGCCCGTCCGATTGGAGGGTTTGCCCTTCTGCAGGCGGGTCGTCGGGCGTCCGCGCTCGTACTCCTGACGCCAGACGAAACCGTCCCGCGCGACCTCGACGACGAGCCGCTGCGAGAGGGCGTTCACGACGGAAACCCCTACTCCGTGCAGGCCTCCGGCCACCGCGTAGGACTTCCCGTCGAACTTCCCGCCCGCGTGCAGGGTCGTGAGGACGACCTCCACCGCGGGCTTTCGATCCCGCCGCCCGGGGATGGGCCCGACGGGGATCCCGCGGCCATTGTCGACCACCCGGCACCCGCCGTCTGGCAGCAGCTGGACGAGGATCTTCGTGCAGAAGCCGGCGAGCGCCTCGTCGATCGAGTTGTCGACCACCTCGTACGCGAGGTGGTGCAGCCCCCGCGGTCCGGTGCTCCCGATGTACATGCCGGGGCGCTTGCGGACGGGGTCCAGCCCCTCGAGGACGGTGATGTCCTCGGCTCCATAGCTGGCGTGGATCCGCTCGGTCGACACGGTTTACCTCCGCCGGGCCGCCATCGAGCGCCGCCCGCCGCTCATGGAGAGGGACTCGTTCTGTGGGGGAGACAACCTGCTCGATTATACCATCGGAAATGCCATCCGCCCGGAGGCGTCAGGGGCGCGACGGAGCCTCGCCGACCACCACGCGGACCCCCTCCACGGCGTCCCGGCCGAGGGCCGAGTTGGCCCGCGCAGCCACCTGCTCGGCCAGGAACCGGATCTGCGTCGCCCACGCTGCGGACGTCGCCCGCACCAGCAGCACCCGCCCCTCCAGGCGCAGGGGGGAGCATTCGAGGGCCAGCCGTTCGCCCACCACCTCCGGCCATCGCCGGGCGAGCCGGCCGATCGACATCCCCTCGGCAAGCCGGGGCTCCCCCGCCAATTGGTCCAGGATCGAACCCAGCTCCTCGGGCACCTCGGGCCCGTCCGCCCTCCCCCGACCGGATCTACTCCGGCGCAATGCGGCCTCCTTCCACCCCCAGCACCGCGGCACCGGCCGGGACCTGCGCCCGGTCGGGTACGCTCATGATCACCTGGCCGCGATCGGTCAACCCGCCCGCCAGAAGCTCGCGCCGCGCGGGATCCAGACCCGAGAACGGATCGTCCAGGAAGAGCATGGGGTCCTCGCCGATCTCGACCGCGAGCGCCCTCCCGAGCGAGAGCCTCAGTGCGACCGCAGCGCCCCAGGCTTCACCGTGCGACGCGAACCCTCGCGCCGCGAGGTCCTGGACCACGAGCCCGAGGTCGTCCCGGTGCGGGCCGACGAGGGTCGTCCGACGGATGAGTTCGTCGGCGCGCCGGGAAGCGAGCATCCCCGCGAACGCATCGCCGAGGGGATCGCCGGCAACCGACGCCTGGTAGGCGATGAGCAGGCTGCCCCCGCCGGGACCGGCGAGGGCCTCGAACTCACGCGCCGCCCGCTCTCGGATGCGTTCGATCGCTTCGCCCCGCAGCTCGGTGAGGACCATGCCGTTCGCGATCAGCTCGGCGTCCCATCCCTCGAGGCCGGGAGGCCCGCCCGGATCCGCCCGTTCCTCCCAGTCCTTCAGGAGCCGGTTTCGCTGGCGAAGCGTGCGCTCGTACGCGGGGGCCGCTCCGTCCTTCGCCGGCCAGTTTGCGACGACGGCCTCATCCATGAACCGCCGACGCTCCCCGGGATCACCGAGCACGATCGCGAGATCGTCGGGGCCGCTGAAGACGGCGCGCGCCTGCCGGCGAAGATCTCGCTTGCGCCGGACGGAGGACCGGTTGACGTGCACGCGATTCTGGCCGCTCGCCCGGATCTCCACCTCGATCAGCAGGCGGCTCCCGGACGCGGCCACCTCGCCGCGGAGGATGGCCGCGTCCGACCCCACGCGGACGAGCGGGAGGTCGGCGCTCACGCGCGGAGACGCGAGCGAGCACAGGTAGTACATCGCCTCGAGGAGGTTCGTCTTCCCCTGCCCGTTGGGCCCGGCCACCGCGGTGAGGCCGGGACCGAGCTCCACCCGTACCTCCCGGTAATTGCGGAAGTCCCGGGCCTCCAGCCAGACCAGATGCACGGGGGACGGTCGGGTTACCCGACCGGTGCCGGCAGCCGCACGGGCATGGCCAGGTAGACGAACGCCTCCCCGTCGCCCCGGATGACGGCCGGCTTCAGGCCGTCCCGCACCTCCAGCCGGACGCGCTCCCCCACCGCGGCGCTCAGCCCGTCGACCAGATAGCCCGGGTTGAACGCGGCCGTCAGGTCCTCGCCCTCGAACGTGGCCTCGACGGACTCGACCGCCCCTCCTAGGTCGGGCGACGAGGACGACAGGCGAACCCCCAGCGCGTTGAACTCGAGCTTCACCGGCGAGCTCTCGCGGGCGAGGAGCCCGACGCGCCGAACCGCATCGATGAGCTGGGTCCGGGACGCCACGAGGCGGTTCTCGTACCGGTCGGGCAGGAGCTGGCGGTAGTTCGGGAACTCTCCCTCGATCAGTCGCGACGTGAGTGTGAGGGCTCCGGCCCGGAACGCCACCTGGCTGTGCTCGACGAAGAGCTCCGCATCGCCCTTCTCGTCGGCACCGGCCGCCCGAGCCACCTCGCTCAAGGCACGCTCCGGCACGAGGGCCTTCGCCTCGCCCTCGGACGTGGCCGTGAGCTCGCGCACCGCCAGACGGTACGAATCGGTCGCGACGAGCGTCACCCCCTCGCGGCTGATCTCCAGCAGGACGCCGGTGAGGATGGGGCGAGCCTCATCGCGCGACGCCGCCCGTGCCACCTGGCCGATCCCCTCGGCGAGCTCCGAGGCCTTCACCGCGACGCGGGTCCCGGAGGGATCCTGCAGGGCGGGGAAATCCTCCGCCGGAAGGCATCGGAGTGTGCCCTCGTAGTTGTTGCAGACGATCCGGGCCTGCCCACCCTGTTCCTCGACGTCGACGGGCGCCTGGTCGAAGCTCTTCACCATGTCCGCGAGGAGTCGAGCCGGCACGAGCGCCACGCCCTCCTGCTGCACCTGCACCTCCAGACGAAGCCGGGCCGAAACCTCCAGGTCCGTCGTGGCGAGGACGAGCTCCTGTCCGTTTGCCGTGAGGAGGACGCCCGCGAGCGCGGGGATGCCCGGCCGTGATGACACGGCTCGTTGGACGGTCTGAAGCGCCTCGGAGAACGCATCTCGGTCGCACCGGAACTTCATGACAGGGCTCCTTCTCTTTGGGGGGAGTCTCGTTCAAACCAGGAGCAGTAGGGCGTGGGGAATGTGGGACAGATGCTCGTTCGTCCAGGATACCGGGCACGGGTGACACGGCGGGCGTGTGGACGGCCGGGGGAGGGGCTCCGGTTCGCCCACGCCGGCCCACCTGCCCTCGAGCGGTTTCCCACTGCTCATGCACCTCCACGCCCACGGGCGCGAATCTTCTTCGTGAGTTCCTGGACCTGCTTGTAGGTGCTGCCGCGGGCCGGCATCAGGCCTTCGATCTTCTTGATCCCGTGCAGGACGGTCGTGTGGTCACGATCGAAGAGCTCACCGATCTTGATGAGCGAGAGCCCGGTCTGCTCGCGCAGGAGGTACATCGCGACGTGGCGTGCGGTCGTGAGCGGCCGTGAACGGCTCTTGGAGACGAGGTCGCCGGGCCCGAGCCCGAAGTACTCGGCGGTCTGCTCCAGGATGAGCGTCGGCGGGATCTCCTGGCCGCGCTCGGGGATGAGGTCCTCGAGCGCGCGCTCGGCGAGCGGCAGGTCGGTCGCCTGCCGCGAGAGCGAGGCGAAGGCGGCGACCCGCAGCAGCGCGCCCTCGAGCTCGCGGATGTTGTTCTCGAACTTTGAGGCGATGAAGTGCAGCACGTCGTCGGGCACCGCGAGGTTGTCGCGGAGGGCCTTGAGCTGAAGGATCGCGATCCGGGTCTCGAGATCGGGGGGCTGCACGTCCACGACCAGTCCCGAGCGGAAGCGGCTGCGCAGCCGCTCCTCGATCCCGCCCAGCTCCTGGGGAGACCGGTCGCTCGCGATGACGATCTGCCGCTCGTGCTGGTGCAGGTGGTTGAACGTGTGGAAGAACTCGGTCTGCGTCTCCTCGGCGCGGGCGAGGAACTGGACGTCGTCCAGGAGCAGCACGTCGACGTCGCGATACTGGCGCTGGAACTGGTAACCGCGGCGCTCGCGCACCGACTTGATGAACTCCGTCATGAAGCTCTCCGACGTGACGTAGCGCACGCGCGTGCGGGGCGCGAGCTGCCACATGTGGTTCGCGACGGCGAAGAGCAGGTGGGTCTTGCCGAGCCCGACGCCGCCATAGACGAAGACGGGGTTGTAGGCGCGGGAGGGTGGGGCCTCGGCGACGGCGAGCGCGGCCGCGTGGGCGAATTTGTTGCTCGGGCCGGGGACGAACGTCTCGAACGTGTAGCGGTCGGGGAACGGGGGCGCCGACAGGGCCTGGTCGAGCGTGGTCTGGTGCGATGCCTGGACCGACGGATCGGCGGCGGGTGACTCGGACCGCTCTGCCGGGCGCGAGCGCAGGCGAACCCGGACCCCGGGACCGAGGGAGTCGCGCACCGATGCGGTGATGAGGTCCATGTAGTGCCCGGAGAGCCACCGCTTCACGTAGGCGCTCGGGGCGATCAGCTCGAGCACGCCGCCCGAGAGGTCGCCGGCGTCGAGCTCGGCGAACCAGAGCTTGTAGGAGGCCTCGGAGAGGTCCTGTCGAGCGCGCTCGCGAACTGCCGCCCACGCTGCCCGGGCGGGCGGTTCGGGAGACCCCGGTGAGGGCCGATCAGCAAGCGAAGGCGTCATTATCCACAGACACTTTCCACAGTTGTGGAAATACAAAGGGCCCGCTCGGGGGGAGGGCTGGGGGCCGAGCCGGTCACCAGGGCTCGCGGATTATAGCGCCGGCCTCCGTGCGCTCGCCAAGGCGCTACCCCCTTCTTGGCGACCTTTTTCGCAGGACTCGTGCCGCTATACTCGGTCGAGCCCGAAGCGAGCGCCGACGAGTCGACGAGCCATGAGACAGACCTTCCAGCCGAACAATCGCAAGCGAAGCAAGACGCACGGATTCCGCGTCCGGATGCGCACGCGCGGCGGCCGAGCGGTGCTCGCCCGGCGCCGGCGCAAGGGCCGGGCCGCCCTGTCCGCCTGATCCGCGCGAGGTCCGCCGCGGCCCTTCGAACGGACGTCCTTCGCACCGGGCGGGACTACCGCAGGGTCCTCGGTTCCGGCGAGCGCCTCTCCGGGAGGTGGGTGGTACTGTACGTCCTGCCTTCTGAGCAGCACATTCGGATCGGGTTCGTTTGCGGCCGGGCGATCGGTGGCGCCGTCGCGCGCAACCGGTGCCGCCGTCGATTGAAGGAAGCGTGGCGGAGCGCTCGCGCCCGCGCGCGGGGGGGATTCGACATCGTGATGATGGCTCGGCCCGAGGCGTCGGCGGCCACGCTGCCGTCGCTCGTCGACGACCTGGAGGCCCTGCTCGGCCGAGGGGGCGTGATCGCCTCGTGATCGCGCGGGTGCGGCGAGCCATGTGGATCGCGGGATGGCCAGCGCGGCAGGTGCTGTTCGGGCTCGTCATGGCGTACCGCATCACGCTGGGGCGCCTCACGGCCGGACGCTGTCGCTTCTACCCGAGCTGCTCGGAGTACGCGCTACGCGCGATCCGAGACTCGGGGGCGGTGCGCGGCCTGGCCCTGGCCGCGTGGCGCGTCGCGCGATGCTCGCCGCTCTCGGCGGGAGGCGTCGACCACCCGCCGGCGCGCCGCGGGCCACTGTATGACACCACCATACAAGGGCGAGTGTCGTGATCGCCGTCGCGTGGATCCAGGCCATCCTGAACGGGCTCGGCGCGGTCCTCGCCTTCATCTACAAGCTGATCCCGAATTACGGCGTCGCGATCATCCTGCTCACCGTGGGCATCCGGGTCCTGCTGCTGCCGCTCGGCGTCAAGCAGATCCGCTCGATGCAGGCCACGCAGGCCATCCAACCGAAGATCAAGGCGATCCAGCAGAAGTACAAGGGTCGCCCCGACGGTCGGCAGAAGCAGTACGAGGAGACGACGAAGCTCTACCGCGAGTACGGAATCAACCCCGCGGCGGGGTGCCTCCCGCTGCTGCTGCAGTTCCCCGTCCTGATCGCCTTGTTCGCCGTCCTTCGGATGCCGAGCGGGCTCACCCACGTCCCCTCGGACAGCAAGCTGCACGCGGCGATCGTGAGCCAGGACACCCGCTTCCTCGGGGCCAACCTGCTCTGCAGCGCCGCCGAGGCGGGCAGGCAGGTCGACCAGACGAAAGACCGGCACGGGAAGACGCTGAACCCGCTCCCGGCGATCCGCTCGCTCGACTGCGGCAAGGGCGGCGCGACCCGCGTCCCCTATTACCTGTTCGCGCTCGCGATGGTCGGGACCACGTACTACCAGCAACGGCAGATGCAGCGCGCGACTCCCGCGGGCGCGAACCCGCAGCAACAGGCGCTCACCAGGGTGATGCCGCTGCTCTTCGGCGTCTGGGGATTCCTGTTCCCGGCGGGCCTCGTCGTGTACTGGACCACGACGAACGCGATCCAGATCGGCCAGCAGCACTTCATGCTCCCGAAGGGTCCGGTGGCGGATGGGCCGCCACCGGCCCGGGGGAGCGCTCGCCAGGGCCGCGCGAACGGGGGTAACGACCAGGCTCCCGACCGCCGGCCGACGCGGCCGCGGCCGGCGGCGGGAGGGAGCGGAACGAAGCGGCGCACGCCCCCCGGGGGGCAGCGTCGACCGGGCGGCCCGGCGAAGCCGCGTGGGGGCGGAGGAAACGATGGCGGAGATCGAAAGAAGCGCCGCAAGCGTTGAGGAAGCCATCGAGGCCGCCCTGGCGGAACTCGGCATCAGCGAACAGGAAGCGCACGTCGAGATCGTCCAGGAGGGCCGGTCGGGCTTCCTCGGCCTCGCGGCTCAGCCGGCGATCGTGCGTGTGCGGGCCACGTCGGCGGCCCCGCGGGGCGGGCCGCCCCAGGAGCCGTCCTCGGAGGAGCTCCAGCGCCAGCTCTCGGTCGCGGAGGAGTTCGTCCGCGGACTGCTTGAGCGCATGAGTCTGCAGGCCGACGTCGAACCGGGCATGGTGGACGGAGCCGCGTACGTCGACGTGTGGGGGCGAGAGGACGGAGACGACGTCGGGATCCTGATCGGGCGGCGCGGCCACACGCTCGAGTCGCTCCAGGAGCTGGTTCGAAGCGTCGTGTATCAGCGTACGGGCGAGCGGTGTGAGGTCCTGGTCGACGTCGAGGACTACCGGAAGCGACGCCGGTCGCGACTGGTCCGGATGGCGCAGGACGCGGCGCGCCGCGTGCGAACCACGGGGCGAGCCGAGGCCCTCGAGCCGATGAACGCCTACGAACGAAAGATCGTGCACGACACGGTGTCGGGGATCGGTGGGCTCGCGACGGCGAGTGAGGGCGAGGAGCCCAATCGCCGGGTGGTGATCCGGCGGAGCTAGCCGGGTCGGAGTGTTTCACGTGAAACGTGGCGCTCAGCCCCCGATCGAGCGGTTGGCTGCGGCAGCGCGCACGTCGCTTGCCGCGTACGAGTCGTTCCTGGCCGAGTTCGCCCTCCCTCACGGGTTCGTGGCTCGAACCGACGCCCGGGACCTGCACGAGCGGCACATCGTGGACTCCCTTCGTGTCCTCGAGTGTCTGGGCTCGAGGCCGCTCGGCATCGCCGACCTCGGCTCGGGAGCGGGCTTGCCCGGGATCCCCGTGGCGATCGCCCGCCGCGACTGTCAGGTCACGCTCGTCGAGCCTCAGGCCCGGCGGGTCGCCTTCCTGGAGCTGGTCATAGAGTCCCTCCGATTGCCCAACGTTCGGATCCTGCGTGCCCGAGCGGGGTCGGCGGACCTGGAGGTCGACGCCGCGATCGCGAGGGCGCTGGCGAGCCCGGCGCGGTCCTGGGCGCTCGCGCAGCCGCACCTGCGCCCCGGAGGGTGCTTGCTCTACTTCGCCGGGCGCTCGTGGAGGTCTGCCGACCAACCGCCGGCCGAGGAGGTGGAATCGACGATCTGCGCGCCCGCTTCGTTCCCAGGGCAGGGTCCGGTCGTTAGGATGCGCCTGAGACCCACCTGACCGTGAGGAGCGACCCGCGACGAGCGTCGAAAGCCCCGCCGAGCCGAGGTCCGGCAGGACGATCGCCATCGCCAATCAGAAGGGCGGGGTCGGAAAGACCACCACGGCCGTGAACCTGGCCGCGGCGGTGGCCGAGCTGGGGCGTTCGGTGCTCTTGGTCGACCTTGATCCCCAGGGGAACGCCTCCACGGGGCTTGGCGTCGATCGGGAGGCGAGGCGCCCCGGCACCTACGAGGCGCTCATGGGAGGCGTTCCGGTCAAGGACGCCCTGGTCTCGACGAGCGTATCCGGGGTGTGGGCGTTGCCGGCGACGATCGATCTCGCGGGCGCCGAGGTCGAGCTGGTCGGACAACTGTCGCGCGAGGGCCGCCTGGCGCGGACGCTCCTGGAGGTCCAGGACCGGTTCGAGCTGACGCTCCTGGATTGCCCGCCGTCGATCGGGCTCCTGACGATCAACGCGCTCACGGCCGCGGACGAGCTGATCGTGCCCATCCAGTGCGAATACTTCGCGCTGGAGGGGCTCGGGCAGCTGCTGGAGAACGTCCGCTTGGTGCAGCAGAGCGTGAACCCTCGGCTGACCCTGGCCGGCATCCTGCTCACGATGTTCGACGGCCGCACGAAGCTCTCCGAGGACGTAGCCGAGCAGGTGCGGGGGCACTTCGGCGCGCAGGTGTATGAGAGTGTCATACCTCGCTCGGTACGGGTGGCGGAGGCGCCGGGGTTCGGACAGCCGATCACGCAGTACGACCCGAGGTCGTCCGCGACGTCGGCCTATCGGGCGTTGGCGACGGAGATCATGGGGGCGAAAGGAGCCGTGCCGTGAAACGAGGAGGCCTGGGGCGGGGGCTGGCGGCGCTGTTGCCGGCAGCGCCCGCCGTGTCGGATGACGGCGAGCTGCGCGAGGTGCCGGTGGGAGCGATCGCGCCGAACCCGAGACAGCCGCGGCAGGAGTTCATCGACGAGTCGCTCGACTGGCTGGCGCGGTCGATCCAGGAGGTCGGCGTCCTCCAGCCGCTCGTGGTGCGAGCGCGCGCGGGCGGATACGAGCTGATCGCCGGAGAGCGCCGCCTGCGGGCCGCGCGGATCGCGGGCCTCGCCACGGTGCCCGTGATCGTTCGGGAAGCCGGCGACACCGAGTCCCTGCGGGGAGCGCTCATCGAGAACCTCCACCGGGAGGACCTGTCGCCGCTCGAGCTAGCCGCTGCGTTCTCGGAGCTGCTGGAGGAGCTCGGCGCCAGCCAGGAGGAGGTCGCGGCCCGCCTCGGGTATTCGCGGGCGCACGTGGCGAACACGATCCGGCTGCTCACCCTGCCCGCGTCGGTGCAGCGCCTGCTCGCCGAAGGGCGGATCCAGCCGGGGCACGGCCGCTCGCTCCTCGGCCTGCCGGACGAGGAGGCGATGGCGAGCCTCGGGCTGCGCGCGGCGGCCGAGGGACTGTCGGTTCGCGCCGTGGAGGATCTCGTCCGGACGTACACGAGCCGGCCGGCGGGACCCGCGGTGCGTCGGGAGGCGCCGGTCGATCCGGTGTCCCGTGAGGCGGAGGATGTCCTCTCCGAGCGGTTGGGGACGCGTGTCCGTGTCACGATGGGCCGGAGGCGAGGAAGGATCGTGATCGAGCTCGGGTCGCGAGAGGATCTCGACCGGGTGCTCGGCCTGATCGCCCCATGAGCAAGCCGACCCGAGCCGACGAGATCGGGCGGGCGGCCCGGGCCTTCGGGCTCGGACTGGTCCTGGGCGCGATCCTCTCCCTAGCGGTGGGGCGGCGCCGGTGAGGCCTGGGCGTCCTGCCGGCCGAAGAATCGCTCGGCCGCGTCCGCCACGCCCTCGGCCACCTCGCGAGGGAACCTTGGGCTCCCGAGCAGCGCCTCCTCCGCCGGGTTGGTGATGAAGCAGGGTTCGATCTGCACGGCCGGCATGCGCGTCTCCCGAAGGAGCGCGAGCGCCTTCGGGTGGACCCGGCCGTCCTTGAGGCCCAGCCGGAGCGTGAGCTCGTCCTGGATGAGCTCGGCGAGCCGCTGCCCCGCCTGGGACGTCCAGCTCTCGGTCCCGAAGTAGTAGGTCGAGCATCCTTCGGCCTTCGGGTCGGCGTGGGAGTTCAGGTGGAACGCGATCAAGATTTCGGCGCCGAATTCGTTGGCCGCCCTCGCGCGGTCCGAGTCGCTCGGCTCATCGACGGCCGAGCGAAGCAGGAGCGGGTTGGCGCCGCGGACGGCGAGCGCCTCGACGAGTGATTGCGCCAGCCGGTACGAGGCCGCGGCCTCGGTCGTGCCCGCCGGCCCGACCGCGCCGGGATCGCTTGCTCCGTGGCCGGCGTCGACGGCCACGCGAGCACCCTCGAGGGTTGCGGAGAGTCGAAGGAGGGCTTCTCCCTCGCGAACCTGCGCGCGTCCGGGGCCTTCGCGTTGCGGGCGCAGGCGTCGCAGGGCGTCGACGGTCGTCGTGCCTGCGATCCCATCCGAGGGGAGGCCCACGTTGCGCTGGAACTCGCGGAGCGCCCGTTCCGTGCGGTCGCCGAGGATGCCGTCCTCCTTTCCCGCGTCGAACCCGAGGAGATTGAGCTCGGCCTGGAGGGCGCGGACGTCGTCGCCACGAAACGGCGGGTGCCGGAGATACAGGATGCGATCGGTGAGGTGGTAGCCGGCCTCGACGAGCTCGTTCCATGTGTGCTCACCGACGAGGCCGTCGACGATCAGCTGGCGCCGCTGCTGGAACTCGCGCACGGCCTCCTCGGTGCTTGGGCCGAAGATGCCGTGCTCGTGGGGTTCGATCTGATAGCCGAGCGCGCCCAGCCGGGCCTGCAGGTCGAGGACCGGGCTGCCCCGGGCACCGCGGTCGAGCATCGCCATGAACGACATTGTCCCCGGGCGGGGCCGGGCACGCGAAACCCTAGGCCGCGATGTGTGGCTGGATCTCGCGCAGGATCGCGTCCTTACCGCGGGCGCCGACGACGCGGACCTGTTCGCGACCGTCACGGAACACGATGAGGGTCGGAATGCTCATGACGCCGTACTCGCGCGCCGTGTCGGGATTGTCGTCGACGTTCAACTTGACCGTCTTCAGGCGATCAGCGTGATCGCGGGCGATCTCCTCGACGACCGGCGACACCATGTGGCAGGGCACGCACCACTCGGCCCAGAAGTCGACCAGGACGGCACGGTCAGCCTCGAGGACCTGGGCGCGGAAGTCGCCGTCCGATACCTGTGTGACGCTGTCAGACATGAAATGGGCCTCCTCGCGTCGCGCCGTGGAATCTTACCGGCCCGGCATCTGCAAGAACGAGCGCCCGCCCCGGGATTATTCCCCGCTCAGCGGCCCTGGAGCTCCAGGAACCGCTCGGCGTCGATGGCGGCCTGGCATCCCATGCCGGCGGCCGTGATCGCCTGCCGGTAGGTCCGGTCGACGACGTCGCCGGAGGCGAACACGCCGTCCACGCTGGTCGAGGTCGTCGGCTCGCGCACCACCACGTACCCGCCGTCGAGCTGGAGCTCGCCCTCAAAGAGCCTGGTGTTGGGCGTGTGCCCGATGGCGACGAACACGCCCGCGGCGGGGACGTCGGTCGTCTCCTCGGTGAGCAAGTTGCGAAGGCGCGCGCCACGCACGACCGTGTCCCCCAGGACGTCTTCGACGACGGAGTTCCACACGAAGCCGATCCGCTCGTGCGCCATGGCCCGGTCCTGCATGACCTTCGACGCGCGAAGGCGGTCCCGGCGATGCACGACGGTGACCTTCGTGGCGAACCGGGTCAGGAACAGAGCCTCCTCGAGCGCCGAGTCGCCGCCGCCCACGACCAGCAGCTCCTGCCCGCGAAAGAAGAACCCGTCGCACGTCGCGCACGTCGAGACCCCGTGCCCGAGGAGTCGTCGTTCGGATTCGAGACCCAACATCTTCGCGGCGGCGCCGGTCGCGATGATGAGGGTGCGCGCCCGCCACTCCTCGTCACCGGACCAGACCCCGAACGGCCGCGTGGAGAGGTCGACACGTGTCGCCTCCTGGTGCAGCAGCTCAGCATCGAACCGGCCCGCCTGCTTCTCCATGCGCTCCATGAGCTCCGGCCCGAGGACGGCGTCGGGGAAGCCTGGATAGTTCTCGACCTCGGTGGTGAGCATCAGCTGACCTCCGGCGTCGATCCCCTTCAGGACGAGCGGACGCAGGTTCGCGCGGGCGGCGTAGAGGGCCGCGGTCAGACCCGCCGGACCCGACCCGAGGATCACCACGTCTCGCTCGGCCACGTCGCTCATTCTGCCATAGGAACCACGGCGCCCCGGTTCGTGTTCCCGCGCGTTCGCGCTGCTCAGAGGGGCTGGCGAACCACCGTCACCGGCTGGCAGCCCTGCTGTGTCACCACGACCACCAGCAGGTGGCTGGAGGAGCCGGTCCCCGCGGGGGGCTGCGTGACGAAGGCGCCCACGAACACCGGCGTGCCCTGGTAGGTCGCGATCTCGAGGTAGGTCGGCGCAGCCGAGGCGTCCAGCCCGGCCCCCTGCTGGAGGCACGAGAGGATCGGCCCCCCCGCCGCCTGGTCGTTGGATCCGTATTGGGCCGCGGGACCTGCCGTAAGTCGTCCCTGGCCCCCGACAAGCCGGGAGGCGAGCGACGAGATCGATTGCGCGTCGTAGTCCGTCCCGTTCTCGAGGACGCCGGGAAGCCCGTGGGCCTTGCCCGCAGGAACCGGAGCGAGCGCCGCTCCGGAGGTGGTGTGCGAGGGATGAAGGGACGTGAGGGCGAAGACCACGACGAGGGCCGCCGCCGCTGCGACCCCGGCGCCCCACGCGATCCGGCTCCCCCGCATGAGTCGGCGGGCTTTCGTAATCGGGGTGACGACGTGCAGGTCCTCCACGCTCAGGCCGGGCGCGTCCAGCTGGGGGAGCGCGCGAAGCGCGGACCTCGCCTCGCCGGCGAGGGAGACCTCCTCCGTGCATCGGGCGCACCCGGCGACATGGCGCTCGACCCGGGCGTGCTCCTCGGCGTCGAGCGAGCCGTCGACGAAGTCGGCGAGGAGCTCGTCGGGGTGCACGGATGGGGTGGAGTCGCTCATGGGCTCGGTGGGTTGGACGGCGCGTCCTCGGGATCGGGTTCCCGGCGGAGGGCTCGCGCGAGCGCCACACGCCCGCGATGCAGCCGGGACTTCACGGTCCCCACCGGCACCTCGAGGGCGGCCGCGACGTCCTCGACCGCGAGGTCCTGGAGCTCGTGCAGCACCAGGACCGCCCGGAAGTCCACGGGGATTGCGAGCAGCGCGCGCTGGACGTCCGCCGCCGCCGCCGCCTGGTCCGCGGGGTCGGGCTCGCGGGATTCGGCGTCGATCCGCTCGTCGATCGACACGGATGGAGGCTGGCGCCGGCGAAGGGCGTCGTAGCACGCGTTCACCGCGACGCGGTGCAGCCAGGTGGAGAAAGCGGCATCGCCACGAAAGGACCGAAGGTGCCGGAAACATGACAGGAACGCATCCTGCGTCACCTCTCGGGCATCCTCCATTCGTCCCATCATCCGATACGCGAGATTGAACACGGCCCGTTCGTGCCGCTGCATCAGCGCCTCGAAGGCCTCCGTTCGCCCGGCCTGGAAGTCGCGGACGAGCTCCTGATCCGAGGGGTGGTCGGCGGGACGGGTCATCCCGCCGTCGAGGCCGTGCGCATGTCGGGCCAGTGTACCCACGGCCTCCGGCGGATCCTCGGAGCGGTCGCTACGGGACGTGGATGGCCTGGTCGGTCGCCGTCTGCTCCCCGAAGTGCTTGAGGAACGAAACGCGCTGCACGACGAGGGTCGTTGCCGGGCGTTCGACGGTCGCCACCGCGGTCCCGTTCGCGAGGATCTGGATCGACTTCACGACCGCCGTCGGGTCCTGTTCGGCTGCGGCGGCGATGGCCGCCTGCTTGGCGCGGTCCGCGTTCTTGGTCGAGTAGTAGGTGTCGGCGGCCGCCTGGGCCGCGGTCTGTGCCACATCGCCGGCCTTGATCTGGTCGACGACGACCTGCCCCGCGTCGAACGCCACGACGCCGAGGATCGCGAAGATGACGAGCGTCTTCACGACGAAACCGATGATGACCCCGCGCTCGTCGCGGAGCCGGGGGCCCCACCCCCTCCCGGCATGTTCGTCCATCATGCGCGCCGTCGCCGTTCGGCCACCATCCGCCGCACGAGAGCCAGCTCCGGCATCCGAAACGCGAGTGCGATTCCGACGAAGGCGGCAAGGCCCGCAGCCACCCCCCCGCCGACCTGGAGGAGCTGCGCTCCCCGGGAGGCGGTCCCCATGGCCGCGGCAACCGCGTGCGAGACCCCGAACGCGGCGGCGCCGGCAAGGGCCCCTCCGAGCCCGATCTGCGCGAGGGCCAGGCCGAGGCGACGGCCCTCCAGGCCCCCGAGACGGCGCCTCAGGATCACCGCAGCGGTGATCGCGGCGAACGTGTAGGCAGTGGCGTGACCCAGCGCAAGTCCCTCCACCTTGAAGGATCGGACGAAAATCAGGTCGGCTACAGTGTTGATTCCGACCGCGAATACGTTGATCAGGGCGGGCGTCCGGGTGTCCTGCATGGCGTAGAAGGCCCGAAGCTCCAGCTGGAAGACGCAGAACGAGAAGAGCCCGATCGAGAAGACCTGCAGGACCGAGGCCAGCAGGTCGGTGCTCTGCTCGCCCATGACCCCGCGCTGCAGAAGGAGCGCCACGATCGGCGCGGCGAGCGCGAGGTAGCCGAAGGCCGCCGGCACCACGATGAAGGCCGTGCCGCGGATGCCTCGGGAGAGCTGCGCGCGGAACGTCTCGCGGTCACCCGCCGACCATCGTGAGGAGAGCGAGGGCAGGAGCGCGGTCATGATCGAGACGGCGAAGATCGCATAGGGAAGCTGGAAGAAGATGAACGCGGACTGGTAGGCGGTGTAGCCGCCCCGCACCCGCCCGGCGAGCACGATGATGACCAACAGCCCGAGCTGGTTGACGCCCGCGTACACGAACGCCCACCCGGCGAGCCGGCCCACCCGACGGAAGCCCGGATCGTGGAAGTCCAGCGTGAAGCGCCAGCGGAACCCGAGCCGGCGAAGGGACGGCCAGAGCACGACGGTCATCCCGACCACGCCGAGGGTCGTGCCCACGGAGAGGATCGCGCGCTGGGTGTTCGTGATCGCCACCGTGCCGTGGCGGGCGCCCGGTACGAGGAAGAACGCGAGGAACGTCGCCGTCCCGATGAGGTTGTTCACGATCGGGGCGAACATCGGTGCGGCGAACCGGCGGTGGGCGTTCAGGAGCCCCGTCGCCACGCCCGCCCCCAGCCCGTAGAACACGATCTGCGGCATGAACCACTTGAGGAACACCGAGGCGAGCGCGCGCTCCGCGGCCCGCTGGCGAACCGGGACGCCGGCCGTGTACAGGTCGATGATCTGGCGCGAGAACAGGATCCCGATGAGCGCGATCGCCGAGAGCAGCAGGAACGAGAACGTGAGCACCGAACGGGCGGTGTGCCACGCCTCCTCCCGGCTCTGGCGCTCCATGCGCTCGACGAACACCGGGATGAAGACCGAGGAGATGATCCCTCCGATGGCGAGGTCGTAGACCATGTTCGGCGTCGTGTTCGCGACGTTGAACGCATCGGCGAGGCGGCTCTCGGTGACGCCCAGCGCGTACGCCATCGCGGCAAGCCGGACGAATCCCGTGAGGCGGGAGAGCGCCGTCCCGACGGACATGACGGCCGAATGCCGGACGAACGACTGCGGCGTTTCGGCCGGGGTCAGTGGCTCTTCCGAGGGAGGAACCTCCTTCCCCACCACGCCGCCAGGAACAACGCCGCCCCGATGGTGACGACGAGCGCCACCTTGTTGTAGGCGGTGGATCGAACGACCATCACGGTCTGCGCAATCGTATCCGGCGGGGTCGCGCCCGCCGGGGTTTCGAGTTCGACGGTGATCGGGAAGCGACCGGTCGTCTCCGCGCGAACGCGGAACGTCAGGGTTCGGCTCGAACCGGTCAGCAGGACGCGATACGAGTTGCCGCTCTCGAACTGGAGGCGGCGATCGGCCACGAATCGAAGGACGACCTCGACCGCGTAGCCGGTGCCGTTCGTGAGGGTGAGCGGCAGGACGCCGCTTCGCGACGTGAGCGTGACCTGGGTGGTCGAGATGCGGATGGCGCCGTAGGCGGCCTGCACGGCATCCAGCACGCTCGAGAGGTAGCGATCGCCGGCGGCGGTCGCCGTCATGAAGGTCGAGCTGTCCGCGAGCAGCAGGCGCTGGTGGAGCGTCTCGGCAAGCGTCTTCGCCCCGACGGCCGTGTCGGCGAAACGACCCCACCGCGCGCGCGCGTCCTTGAGCCTGGCGACGTAGTCCGTCGGGAACGTCGTGCCGGGGCGGTTCGGTACGGCCTGGCGCTCCGGCGCGCCAACCAGGGTCGCGAGACCCGTCGCACGCACCGGCGCAAGCCAGGGGGACCCGCCCACGAGGGCCGCGAAGGGACCGAAGAATCCCGATGGCAGGGCCGGCAGCTCGGGGAACAGGATCGCGGCTCCCCGCCCCGCCGTCCCGGGGAGCTCGAGCCAGGTAGCAGCGAGCTCGCCCAGGGTCGCGTGCGCGTCCAGCACGGGATCGGCCTGGTAGGTGCTTGCGATGGCGGCCACGCCCGGATCCGGGAGGACGCCGGTGAGCTCCGCCGACCCGGAGGCCAGCCGGACGATCGGGGAGGCCGCCTCTCGGAGCCCGGGCGGTGACGGCACGAAATTCGCGTCTAGGAGCACCGTGTCCACGCCACGTCGCACGAGCCGAAGGAGCGAGGGCGCATTCAGCGCCGAGGCCGTTGGCCGCTGCACGTGCGCGACCGGCTGCGCGTGCACGGCGGCGGAGACCGCGCCCGATCCCTCGGCGACGAGCGTCGGGATGTCCGCGGAGAGGCCGGCGTGGATCAGCGCCGGCTCGCTCGCGTCGCCGAGGGGTGTGGCGACGAGCTCCGTCTGGGGCCGCGCCGCGATCCGTCCGAGGGCCTCGAGCAGGCGTTGCGCGTCGGCCGCGCCCTCCGTGCCTGCCGCCACCGTTCGCGCCGTCCCCGACTCATCGACGATCCGGTAGCCGGCCGCCATCCGTCGAAGCTCGTCGACGAGCACCGACGACACGACGACGTCGACGGCCGCAGTCCGGAGGCTCTCGAGTGCACGGGCCATCACGTCGATCCGGCCGCCCGGGGCGATGTCCTCTTCGATCGGGCCCGGGCCGAAGCTGCCGTCGGGCTCGAGCTGCGTGGGATCGGACAGCACCCACGTCCATGCGAGATTCAGAGGAACCCGCGGGGGCTCGATCAGGAAGATCATCGGAGTCCGGAGCGTGGCGACCGGCACGTCGGCGGAGAGCAGCTGCACCTTGACCGGGTAGAGGGCGTTGTCGCTCGCGCCCAGCAGGTCGAGGCGCTGCCGAAGCGAGAAGACCCGCGTCTGGCCGGGAAGGAGCGTCCCGCTCTGCGGAAGGGGCTGGCTGAGCAGGACGGTGGTCGCATCCTCCTTGAGCGAGAGCTCGTAGACCGAGCGCGATCGTGCCGGCGCCCAGATCGAGAGGACGACCGAAAGCGATCCCACGGCGACCGTCGACTCGTTCGTGGCGCTGAAGGAGAGCGTGAGCGGTCGAGTGGGTCCGGTCCAGGAGGACTCCGCGAACAATCGGAGCGTCACGGTGGACGCCGTCTGGGCTTCGGCCGATGGCACGGTTGGCGCGGCCGAGAGCACGAGCAGGGAAAGGGAGAGCGCCAATGCTCCCCGCGCGAACAGGCGTCCCATCGGATTCGGCGCCATTCTAGCCCTGGGTGCCCGTGCGGCCCGACCGTGCTAACGCCCGGCGATGAGGTCGTGCAGCTCGAGGATCGCGTACAGGATCGCGACCAGCGAGAGGAACACCGCGACGATGAGCCGGAGCGTCCGCTCGCGGGCGCGGATCGTCCAGTTGGAGCCGATCGTCGCCCCCGGGATGACCCCGATCGTGAGCCAGAGGACGATCGTCCAGTTGATGTGACCGAGGATCGCGTGCACCACGGTGCCCGGCACGACCATGAACGCGATCACGACGAGCGAGGTCCCCACCGTTCGCTTGAGTGGCATGCGCAGGAACCCCGCCAACGCGGGCACCAGGATCACCCCGCCGCCGATCCCGAGAAGGCCCGACGCGAACCCCGCGAGCGCGCCGGTCAGGACGAGGACGGCGACCGAGGGTTCGGGCGAGCGTCCCCCGAGGTCCTGCCGAGTTCGGCCCCTGCCCACGTTCACCGCCTGCCACCCGATCAGCGCCGCGGTCGCGAGCAGCAGGACGTGCGCGTTGATGACCTTCGTGAGGATCGCGCCCACCGCGGCGGCGACCGCGCCGGGCGGGGCGAGCCAACGCACGGCTCGCGTATCCACGAGCCCGGCCCGACGGTACGCCCGCGCCCCCGCGACGGTCGTGGGGAAGATCGCGGGCAGGGGGGTGCCGACGGCGACGAGCGGCGGCGCCCCCAGGAGCACCCGCACGGCCGGCGTCGTGAGGATCGCCCCGCCGACGCCGAACGCGCCGCTCATGACGCCGGAGACGAATCCGGCCAGGATCCCCAGGGCGGCGTCGGCCAAGGGGGACCCTAGGCGCTGAGGCCCTCGGCCGCGCGACGCAGGACGTCGCGTTCGCTCGGATAGCTCGCCCGGCGCAGCGCCTCGCGCAGGGGGAACCAGCGGACCTCCTCCATCTCGTGATCGTGCTTCGACAGGTCCCCGCCAACGGCATCCATGAGGAAGAACGTCACGCGCTTTCGGACGCGCACGCCGTCCCAGATGTACCAGTAGGAGATGTCCCCGAGCGGGGACCGGATCACCGCCTCGAGCCCGGTCTCCTCTCGGACCTCGCGGGTCGCGGTCTCCTCGGGCGCTTCGCCGGGCTCGACGAGGCCCTTGGGGAGTCCCCAGGCGAGGTCACCGCGCCGGGTGCGCTGCGCGGCGAGCGCCACCTCGGTCCCCTCATCGCCCTCGCGAAGGACGACGCCGCCGGCCGAGTGTTCCGAGCGGGTGTTCATCGAACGGAGTTCGCCGCCACGGCGGTGAGTATCCCAAAGGTATCCTCGCACCCGAGATGACTCCCTCCGGGACCTCGGGTGCGTCCGGGGCGCTGCTCGAGATCGATCCCACGGCCGTGGAGCTTGGAGAGCGATTCCGCACGGCCGGATTCCAGCTCTACCTCGTGGGCGGGGCGGTTCGGGACCTCTTGCTCCGCCGCGAATCGAGCGGGGAGCTGGACTTCGCGACCGACGCGCGGCCCGAGGACACGATCCGTGTCCTGCAGGGTTGGGCCGATCGCCGCTACCTCACGGGGGTCCGGTTCGGAACGGTCGGGGCGGGCCGTTCCGGGGTCGACCTGCAGATCACGACCTTTCGCACGGAGGTCTATCCCGAGGATGACCGGCATCCGCGGATCGAGTTCGCCTCCGAGCTCGAGATCGATCTCTCCCGGCGAGACTTCACCGTGAATGCGATGGCCGTGCGGCTCCCGGAGCGCGAGTTCGTCGACCCGTTCGGTGGGTTGAAGGACCTGGCGGCGAAGCGGCTCGACACCCCGCTCGAGCCCGAGGTGTCCTTCGGCGACGATCCCCTCCGCATGCTTCGGGCCGCCCGCTTCGCCTCGTCGCTCGAGCTCGTGCCGACGCCGCGGGTCGTCGCCGCGATCCGGAGCATGGCGCCCCGGCTCGAGATCGTGTCGGCAGAGCGCGTGCGCGACGAGCTCTCGAAGGTGCTGCTCTCCCCAAGGCCGGCCCTCGGCCTGAACCTCGCGGTGGAGACGGGGCTCGCCGACCAATTCCTGCCCGAGCTCCCCGCGCTCAAGCTCGAGCAGGACCCGGTCCATCGCCACAAGGATGTCCTTCGCCACACATATGCCGTCGTGGAGGCGTGCGATCCCGACGATCTCGTCCTGCGCCTGGCGGCCCTCCTGCACGACGTCGGCAAGCCCGCGACGCGAGCGTTCACGGCCGACGGCGTGCAGTTCCACCACCACGAGGTGGTCGGGGCCCGCATGGCGGATGAGCGGCTGCGCGCGCTTCGGTATCCGAACGACATCGTCCGCGACGTCGTCACGCTGGTGGAGCTGCACCTGCGGTTCCACACCTACCGCATGGGATGGAACGATGCCGCGCTCCGGCGCTACGTGCGCGACGCGGGCCCGCTCCTCGACCGCCTCAACCAGCTGGTGCGCGCGGACTGCACCACGCGCAACGTCGACAGGGCGAAGGCGCTCGCGGCGTTGCAGGACGACCTGGAGCTTCGGATCGCGCGCCTGGCCGAGCAGGAGAACCTCCAGGCCATCCGGCCGCCGCTCGACGGCGACGAGGTGATGGCGCGGCTCGGGATCCCGCCCGGTCCGATGGTCGGCCGGGCGCTCGCCCATCTCCTCGACGAGCGCATGGAGCGTGGGCCGATCGACAAGGAGGAGGCCTACCGGCTCCTCGACGATTGGGCAGCCGGCGAGGGGGGCGGCTGATTACTTCTTCGTCGCGGCGAAGACGTCGGCGATCTGACCGATGAGCCCGAGCAGCTTCTCTCCCTGGGCCGGGTCCTCCGATTTCTTCGCGAGGCCCGCCTCCTTCGTCGCCTGCCAGAAGAGGTCGTGCAGCTGCGGGTGCGCCTGGAGGTGCTCGGGCTTGAAGTAATCGGTCCAGAGCACCCACAGATGGTGCTTGACCAGGTCGGCGCGCTCCTCCTTGATCGTGACCGCGCGCTCGCGGAAGACGGGATCATCGCTTGCCTGGAACTTCTCCTGGCAGGCCTTCACCGACTGGGCCTCGATCCGCGCCTGCGCGGGATCGTAGACGCCACAGGGCAGGTCGCAATGGGCGTGCGCGACGCGGGTCGGCGTGAGCAGCCGTTCGATCAGCTCGGATAGCATCGTGCCTCCTCCTGGACGGTTGTTGGATGCGAGCGCAACGCTATCACGGTCTCCGATTCGCGTTCCTCGCCGCGTCTGCCCTCACCGTCGCGTGGTGGTGGTCGAGGCGCCGTCCGTTCGCCGTCGCGGTCGAGGGCACGAGCATGGAGCCGACGCTCCTCGATGGCGACATGCTCCTTGCGACCGTCAGAGGCCCCGGCGACGTGGTGCCCGGCTCGCTCGTCGTCGTCGAGCATCCCGATCGAGAACGGTACGAGATGGTCAAGCGCGTCGTTCGCACGGTCGGCCCCGCCGGCCTGTGGGTCGAGGGCGACAACGCGTCGCAGAGCTCGGACAGCCGCACGTTCGGCCCGGTCCAGCGCGACGCGATCCGCGGCGTGGTTCGGCTCCGCTACTGGCCCCTCGGGCGCGCCGGCCGCCTATGAGGAGGGTGGCGGGCCGGGAAGCTCCTCTCGTTCGATCCGCCATCGCCGATCGGAGGTTCGCCTGATGAGGTCGAACCGTTCGCCGTCGGGCGTCCGAACCGCCAGGTGGTGCAGCCGCACGCCCGCGCGTTCCTCGAGCGACGTGCTGACCGGCTCCACGGTGAGCTCCTCGCCGCCGATCACGACCGAGCGCGGCACCTCGTCGGCACGCCCTCCGGCATAGAGCCGGACCGTCGCCCAGCGGGGCCGCCTGACCCACCTCGCCGGAACGGGGCTCCACGCGAGGTAGACGACCCCGATCGCGGCCACGATCCAGCGCTCCGAGACGCGCGGGATCAACAGGACCGCGAGGCCCGCCGCCACGACGCGGGGGAGCGAGAACGCGAGGTCGAAGAGGGCGAACACGCGCCCGCGGAAGCGGTCGGGGATCGCTTCCTGCACGAGCGTGTCGGTCGGGACCTTCTTCCACGGATACGTGAGCCCGAGGGTGAAGGAGACGAGGAGGATCGTCGGTGCCACGATGCGAGCCGACGCGGCGAGGCACACGATGCCGGAGACGGCGAAGGCGAGGCCGATGATCGCCGGCTTGGCAACCCGGCCCTCGAACCAACCGACGGAGAGCGTCCCCACCACGACGCCCACACCGCCCGCACCGAGGATCCGGCCGTAGGAGGCGACCCCCTGCTGGAACTCCTGCTTGAACACGACCACCGACAGCACGGTGATGACGCCGAACAGGAGCTGGTCGAGCGAGATCGACGCGATGGGGCCGAGCGCGGCCGGGGTGGCGCCGAGCCGCCGCGCCCCTCGGATGAGGTCGCCCGTCGCTCGCCGGATCTCGGCCCGGATCGCGTTGCCCGGCCGGTCCGGCCGAAGGCGATCGCCGATCCTCGCGGCCATCGCGGCCGAGACCGGCCACAGGATCGCGACGCCGGCCGCGAGCCCAGGATTGCTCACCGCATCCGCGACCTGCGTCCCGATGAGCAGGCCGACGAACGTCACGATCGTCCCCGTCGCGCTCGCCATGGAGTTCCCCACGAGCAGGTCCTCTTCGGGGACGAGGGCCGGCATCACCGCGCCCGCGGTCGCGAGATAGAAACGGTCGGCCGAGACCACGACCAGCGCCAGGACGTACAGCAGCGGTCCCGAGGCGCCGCGCGACACGGGGATCAGGACCACGGCGGCCGCGGCGCGCAGCAAGGGCGTGATCACGAGGATCGACCGTCGCGACCAGCGGTCGATCACGACCCCGGTGAGAGGACCAACCAGGGAGAAGGGGATGACGAGCACGGCGAACGCCTTCGCCACCCCTGCGGCCGTGCTCTGGTGCTCGGGAGCGAGGAAGACCAGCTTGTCGATGAGGTACGCCTGGAACACCCCGTCGGCGAGCTGGCTCACCAGCCGCGCCGCGAGGAGGAACCGGAAGTCGCGGGATCGGAGGGCCGCGCGAGCCCGCCCGACGGCCCCGGTCATCCCCGGGCCCCGGGCCTCAGCGAGTGGGCGTCTCGGCCCGCGCGGTCGCGTCGAAGAAGTTCGACCAGTCGGCCTTGTGCGACGCGCCGTTCCCCTGGATGAACTCCTCGACCATCTCCCGCGCGGCGTCGTCGGAGAACTGCACGGGCGGCGACTTCATGAAGTAGGCGGACGGCCCGATCAGGGGCCCCGCCATCCCGCGGTCGAGGGCGAGCCGGCAGCAGCGGATCGCGTCGATCACGATCCCGGCCGAGTTCGGGGAGTCCCAGACCTCGAGCTTCAGCTCCACGGTGAGGGGGACCTCGCCGAACGAGGTGCCCTCGAGCCGGATCTGCGCCCACTTGCGGTCCTTCAGCCATGGCACGTGGTCGGACGGTCCGATGTGGATGCTCTCCTTGTCCAGGTTCTCGCGAAGCTGGCTCTGGACCGATTGCGTCTTGGAGATCTTCTTCGACGTGAGTCGCTCGCGCTCGAGCATGTTCATGAAGTCCATGTTGCCGCCGAAGTTGAGCTGATAGGTGTTGTCGAGCCGGACACCGCGATCCTCGAAGAGCTTCGCCAGGATCCGGTGGATGATCGTGGAGCCGACCTGGCTCTTGATGTCGTCGCCCACGATCGGGAGGCCGGCGTCGGCGAACCGCCTCGCCCACTCGCGGTCGGAGGAGATGAAGACGGGCATGCAGTTCACGAACCCGGCGCCAGCCTCGAGCGCGGCCTGCGCGTAGTGCTTCGCCGCGACTTCGCTCCCGACGGGGAGGTAGTTCACGACCACCTGTGCGCGGGCGTCGCGGAGCGTGGCCGCGACGTCCACCGGCTCCTCGGAGGACTCCACGATCTCCTGCCGGTAGTAGAGCCCGAGCCCGTCGAGCGTGGGCCCGCGTTGCACCTCGATGCCGAGCGGCGCCACGTCGGCGAACCGGATCGTGTTGTTCGGCTCGGTGAAGATCGCCTCGGCGACGTCCCTGCCGACCTTCTTCCCGTCGACGTCGAACGCGGCCACGATCTGGATGTCGCGGACGTGGTACGGCCCGAGCTTCACGTGCATGAGGCCCGGCACCTTCTGCGAGGGCTCGGCGTCCTTGTAGAACTCGAGGCCCTGGATGAGGGCGGAGGCGCAGTTCCCCACGCCGACGATCGCGACGCGGATCGGTTCGTTCGTCATCAGGCACGCTCCCTCTGGGCGATGCGGGCCGCGCGCGAACGGCGAAGAGGCCGCTCAACCTGGCGCTGTTCGGACTTGATCAGGTCGTCGAGCCACCGGATGTCGCTCTCCGTGGCGTCCAGCTCGTGCTTCATGAGCGAGAGCGTGTAGCCGTCGATGCGCTCCCGATATTCCCGAAGCGATTCCTTGAGGGTCGAGCCACGGCCCTCCAGGAAGCTCCGGCGTCGCTCCAGCAGGCGGATGCGGGTCTCGGGCTTCAGGTACCGGAAGAACGCGAGCCGGACCGAGAACCCATTGTCCTCGGCCGCCTCCTGCCCCACCCGCTCCAGGAGCTCGGCGAACATCTCCTCGCCCTTGGAGGTCACGCGGTAGACGTTCTTGCGCCTGCCGACGTCCTCCTTGGGAAAGACCATCTCCACGGCGCCCTGCGCCTGGAGGCGCTTGAGCGTGGGGTAGAGCGAGCCGTACGACACCTGCCAGAAGCTCCCCAGCGTGTCCGCGAGGCGCTTCTTCAGCTGGTAGCCGTGCATGGCGCGCTCCTTGAGGAGCCCCAGGATGGCGAGCTCGAGCATTCGGGTCAGGACCTCCTATCGCGTCGATATATCCATCGAATATATCGGCACGATATATCGCAGTCGTGACAGTGTCAACCGACGGTCCAGTCGGAGGGGCCGAGCGGCCGGACGGCCCCCATCCGGTGGCGGCCGTGGCCGGCCCGCTCCCGCGTCCCGAGCGCGACCAGGGCCGCGAGCAGGCCCAGCGCCCCACAGAGCGCCCAGAAGCCGCGTGCCCCGTTGGCGTACAGGATCGTGCCTCCCGCCGGTCCCGCGATCGCCGCGATCCCGAAGCAGAGGCCGTAGAGCCCCTGATACCGGCCGCGGAGGTGCTCGGGCGCGAGGTCCGCCACGTAGGCGTAACTCACGGGCGCGGCGATCATCTCGCCCAGCGTCCAGACGGACACGATCGCCGCGAGCGCCGCGAACCCGTGCGCGAATCCCGTCAGGCCGAACCCCAGGCCGACCAGGAGGAACCCGAGTGCGATCGTCGGCTTCTTCGCGTGACGCATGGTGATCGCCGAGATCGGCAGCTCGAACAGCAGGACGATCACGCCGTTTAGGGAGAGCAGGAGCCCGAAGTCCGCGTTGGTGAGGCCGTTCGCCCGCACGTAGATCGGAAGGGTCGACTGCTGCTGGAAGTACACGAAGAACAGCAGGACGCTCGCGGCCATGAAGAGCACGAACGAGCGATCGGCGAGGGCGGCGCGCCAGCCCTCGCCGCGACGGCGTTCCTCGGCGCGTGAGCTTCGGGTCCCCTCCGGGAGGGCGAGCAGGGCGACCGATCCGTAGACCGCTGAGGAGAGGGCGTCGCCGACGAAGAGCCAGGCAAAGGACGTGTTCGCGAGGAAGCCTCCCAGGGCGACGCCGGCGGCGAAGGCGAGGTTCTCGGCGAGCCGTAGCACGGCGAAGACCGTGACGCGCTGGTCGGTCGGCACGAGGTCGGTGAGGAGCGCGAGGCTCGCGGGGCGCCTCGCCTCGGAGACGAGCCCCGCGACGAAGGCGAGCCCGAGGATGGGCCCGTAGGTGTCGACCCGCCAGAGCGCGATCATCGCCGCGGCGCTCGCGTACATGGAGAGCGCGATCGTCCATCGCCGGCCGATCCGATCGGCAAGGTACCCGCCCACTGGCGACGCGATCAGCTCGCCCGCACCGTAGGCCGCCAGCGCCGTCCCCGAGCGCGCGATCGAGAAGTGTCGCTGCCGCAGGTACAGGACCAGGAACGGCACGACGAAGGACCCGAAGCGGTTGATGAAGGAACCGCCGATCAGGATCCATGCGTGCGGCGACAGCTCCCGGATGTTCCGCCGGAGCGTCCGCCGTCCCGCGCTATCCTGGGTCACCCGTCGTCCCCGATCGCGATGGGGGAGAGGCTACCCCACGTAGACTTGCGCGAGTATCGGCGCGCGCGATCGCGGAGAGCCACGAAACGGCTCGAGGAGCACCTCGGTGGGTTCGGACAGGTCAAAGAGGAGCGTCCGCGGCAGGCTCGCCGGTGCCCTTCCCGACGAGCGGTTCGGGGACCATCTTCGGATCCTCTCCGGAACCGGCCAGAACATCCTGGGGCTCGCCGTGTACGTCGTCGCCTCGCTCGGGACGAACATCCTCATCTCTCGCCGGCTTGGCGCGGCGGCGCTCGGCGTCGTCACGCTCGCGACGCAGTTCGCCTTCGTGGCGGGCGCCGCGACGCGGTTCGGGATGGACATGGCCTCGGTGCGACTGGTCGCGATCGACGTCGGCCGCGGGGAGCCGGGCCGCGTGCGCGGGATCCTGGCGCGGGCATCGGGCATCGCCGCCGTCCTGAGCGGGGTCGTGGCGGTGGCCGTGTTCCTCGCGGCCCCCTCGCTCGCCCGTGCCTTCGGGTCCCCCGTCGTGGGCAGGACCGCGTTCCAGGCCGCGGCGCTCGCGCTGCCGTTCGTCGCGCTCTGTCAGGTCTATCTCGGGGGAACCCGAGGCCTGAAGATCATGCGCCACACCCTCTTCATCTATTGGGCGGGCCAGCCCGTGGCATGGATCGTGCTGCTCATCGGCGGCTGGGCGGCCGCCTCGACCATCGGGGTGACGACGGTCGCGTACGCGGGCTCGTGGATCCTGGCCACGGTCGCGGCCTGGTTCGTGTGGCGCCGAGAGACGGCCGGCTTCCCGTCGACGCCGGCAAAGCCGGGCGAGCTCCGGGAGCTGCTGGGCTACGGAGCGCCGCGGGCGCCCGCCGCGCTCCTCGGACAGCTGTTGTTCTGGACCGACTACTTCGTGGCGAGCCGGTACGTCACGTCGCAGACGCTCGGCGTATACGCCGCCGCCGTGCGCGTGTCGCAGGCGCTCGTGCTCTTCCTCATCGCCGTCAACTACATGTTCAGCCCGTTCGTCGCGGACCTGCACGAGCGAGGCGAGCGAGGTCGTCTGGACGCGCTCTACAAGGCGCTCACGAGGTGGATCGTCGCGGGGTCGCTCCCGATCCTGCTCACGCTGCTCGTGCTCCCCGGGCCCGTCCTGCTGGTCTTCGGCGGCAGTTTCGCGAAGGGGACGACGGCGCTTCGGATCCTGCTCATCGGCCAGACGGTGAACGTGGCGACGGGAAGCGTCGGGTTCATCCTCATCATGGTGGGCCGGACGGGGTGGGATCTCCTGGTCTACCTGGGGTCGTTCGTGCTGGACCTCGCGCTCGCGGTGCTCCTGGTCCCGCACCTCGGCACCACCGGAGCGGCGGTCGCGCAGGCCGTGACGCTCGCGGCCTCGAACGGGGTGCGTCTGTACCTCGTCTGGCGGGTCGTGCACATCCAGCCGTTCGACCGCCATTACGCGAGGCTTGCCATCCCGGCGACCGCGGGGGGAGCCGCGTTGGTGGCGGTCCATCTGGCGCTTCGCCACGGCGGGTGGGCGGTCGACCTCGTCGGGAGCGCCCTCGCCGGCATCGCGATCTACGTCGCGCTGCTCCTCTGGGTCGGGCTCGCCCCGGCGGAACGAGCCGCCATCGGCCGCGTCCTCGGACGCTCGCAGAAGGAGAGGTCAGATGCTCGACCCGGGTAACCCCAAGCACGCGCACGCGCTCGAGCGGCTGGGGCGCGACCCCATCGCCTGGCTCACGACGGTGCGGCGAAACGGGCAACCCCAGAGCTCGCCGGTGTGGTTCGTCTGGGAAGGATCGACGTTGCTACTGTACAGCATCCCGACGTCGGCGAAGATCCCGAACATCCGCACGAACCCGCGCGTCTCGCTGCATCTCTCGGACGACGGCTCGGGCGGCGACATCGTGACGTTCGAGGGCACGGCCGAGATCGTCGAGGGTGCGCCCGGTCCCGACACCGTGCCGGCCTACGTCGACAAGTACCGCGGGCTGATCGAGGGGATGGGGGCGAACCCCGAGCAGTTCGGCGGCCTCTACGCGACCGCGATCCGGATCAGGCCGACGCGGGTGCGGGTCTACGAGTAGCCGGCGAGCCGCAGGGCGCTGGCGACGGCCTCCTCGGGAGTCGAGGCGCGAACGATCGCGTCGGCGTCGTTCCGCCCCTCCTTCGTGAGCACCCAGGTGCCGAGTCCGACCACCGGGACGCCGGTCTTGAGCGCGAACGCGATCTCGGACAGCGTGCCGTACTCGCCGGCGACGGCGATGACGGCGTCCGAGGCGCGAACGTTGAGGGCGTTGCGCATCTCGCCCATCCCCGTCGGCACGCTGAGCGTGAGATAGGGGTTCTCCGCCGCCCGCGAGGTCCCCGGGAGGATCCCGAGCGTCAGCCCGCCGGCCTGGAAGGCGCCCCTGGCCGCGCGCTCCATCGAGCCACCGAGGCCGCCGCAGACGAGCACCGCGCCGGCCTCCGCGAGGAGCCGGCCGACCCGTTCGCAGCGCTCACCCACCGCAGCGTCGCACGGGTCGGGCCCGATCACGGCGATGTACGGCCTCACGACGGCTCGCGGCCGAGCATGGCGGCGAGCAGGTGCGTCGCTCCCCGCTTGTCGAGGGGCTCGTTCCCGTTGCCGCACTTCGGCGACTGGATGCACGAAGGGCACCCGCGCGCGCAGGGGCAGAGGCGAACGGCCTCGAGCGTGGCCTCGAGCAGGCGCTCGCCCGAGCAATGGCCGCGCTCGGCGATGCCCGCGCCGCCCGGGTAGCCGTCGTAGATGAAGATCGACGCCTCGCCCGTGTCGGGGTGAAGGGGCGTGGACAACCCGCCGATGTCCCACCGGTCGCACGTCGCGACCAGTGGGAGCAGCCCGATCGCCGCGTGCTCGGCCGCGTGCGCGGCGCCCGGCACGCGTGGCGCTCCGATCCCGCCCGCGCGAAGCACGGCCGACGGCAGGAGCCACCAGAGCGCCTTCGTGACGAGCGTCTGGGCGGGAAGGGTCAGCTCGACCTCGTCGATCACGTCCTGGGTGGTGGCGAGCTTGCGTTGGAACCCCGTGACCTGGCGCGTCACCCGCACGTCTCCGAAGAAGGCGGGGACCGCGCCGACGACACCCTCGAGGTTCGCCCCCAGGACCTCCAGGTCGGTCGTGTGCCGAGGCTGCGTGTAGTACTCGGCGGTGCTGCGTTCGACGACCGCGACCGCCCGGGCGAGGTCAAGCTCGGCCACCTCGAACTGCTCGCCCTGGTGGAGGTAGACGGCACCCGGATGCACGTGATGGTAGGCGCGTGCCTCATCGACGGTGCCGAGGAGCGCCCCGGTGTCCGCATCGACGATCGCGAAGAGCGCGCCCGACGCCGAACGGATGTCGACCAACCGGTGCGGCGACTCCCTGCCGCGGTGGTGCAGGAGCCCGCGTCGCAGCACCAACGCCTCGCGGTCGATGAGCGCATCCGCGGAGGCGCGGGCAGCGTCGCCGAACACCGCGAGTTCCTCCGGCGCGAGCGGTTGCTCCCGGGCGGCGCAGAGCAGGTGCGGCCCAAGGACGTACGGGTTGGCGGGATCGATGACGGCCGCCTCCGGCGGCCGTTCGAACAGGTCCGCCGGATGCTGGACCAGGTACTGATCCAGCGGGTCGTCCTGCGCGACGAGCATCGCGATCGACGGCGCGTCCCGGCGGCCGGCGCGCCCCGCCTGCTGCCACATCGAGGCGCGCGTGCCCGGATACCCGGCGAGCAGCGACGCGTCGAGCGAACCGATGTCGATGCCGAGCTCGAGGGCGTTCGTGGCGGCCATCCCGAGCACCTCGCCGCTCGCGAGCCCCCGTTCGAGCTCCCGGCGCTCCTCGGGGAGGTAGCCCGCCCGGTAGGCGCGCACGCGGCGCCGGAGCGCGCCCGGGAGCTCACGGCGGGCGAACTCGGCGACGAGCTCCGCCGATCGCCGCGTCCGGCAGAACGCGATGACGCGGGCCCCGTCTTCGACGAGCTGCCGAAGGAGCCACGAAGTCTCGGCGATCGCGCTCCGACGCGTGCCGGCATCGGGATCGGTGAGGGGCGGGTTCCAGAGCACGAACCGCTTCTCGCCGTGGGCTGAGGAGTCCTGCGCGATCTCGGCGAACCGCAGGCCGACCAGCCGCTCGGCGAGCTCCGTGGGGTTGCCGATCGTCGCAGACGCGAGGAGGAACTGCGGCTGACCCCCGTAGTGCGTGACGAGGCGGCGCAGCCGGCGAAGGACCATCGCGACGTGGGAGCCGAAGACCCCGCGAGCGACGTGGGCCTCGTCGACCACGACGAGCGACAGCCGAAGGAGGAAGTCGGCCCAGCGAGCGTGTCCGGGGAGGATCGAGGCGTGCAGCATGTCCGGGTTGGTCAGGATGAGGTTCGCGTTGCGGCGGATGAGCGGTCGTTCGGCCTGCGGCGTGTCGCCGTCGTAGACGGCCGCGCGGATCTCCGGGAGCTTCAGGTCCCGCACCTGTCGGAGCTGGTCGCGCGCGAGCGCCTTCGTCGGGAAGAGGTAGAGGGCGGTCCGCTTCTCGTCGGCGATCGCCGCCCGCGCGAACGCCAGGTTGTACACGAGGGTCTTGCCCGAGGCCGTTCCGGTCGCGAGCACGACGTTCGCCCCGTCGTCGAGCAGATCGAGCGCCTGCCGCTGATGCGGGTAGAGGCCGGCGATGCCGAGCGAGGCGAGTCGCGACGCGAGCGTTTCGGGGAGGTCGGGGAAGGGGCCGATCTCGGGCGCGCGGGCCTCGAGCACCTCGATGTGCGCGAGGCACTCCTCGGCGCCCTCGGTGTGGGCCAGCCGATCGAGGAAGGCGTGGACGTCCACGCGACCGATCGTAGTGGCGTCGTGGGACAATCGCCCGCCGTGGAGTGGGTTGAGCTCGCCATCGCGCTCGTGCTGATCCTCGCGTCGGCCGAGCTGTTCACCAACGGCATCGAGTGGGTCGGGGAGAACCTGGGACTGTCCGAGGGCGTGGTGGGAAGTGTCCTCGCCGCGGTGGGAACCGCGCTTCCCGAGACCCTCCTTCCGCTGGTCGCGATCCTGCTCGGCCACGGCGTGAAGGGACAGGAGATCGGCATCGGGGCGATCCTCGGCGCCCCCTTCATGCTGTCGACGCTCGCCATGTTCGTGGTCGGGGTCTCGGTCCTGATGTTCGCCCGTGACGGGCGACGTGGCACCGACCTCCGGGGCAACAAGCGGGTCCTCTTGCAGGACCTCGGCTATTTCCTCGTGATGTACACGCTGGCCGTGGTCGCCGGTCTCTTCCACCACGCCTGGTTCAAGTGGGCGCTCGCGATCGCGCTCCTGATCGGGTACGTCTTCTACGTCCGGCGCCATCTTCGGACTCCCGAGGAGAAGGTCGAGGAGGCCGAAGCGGCGGGCGAGGTGCGTCCGCTCTACCTCCTGCGGATCGTGCGCCGAGCCCGTGGGTCACCCCCCCTCTGGGCGAGCGTGTCGCAGGTCGGCGCGGCGCTCGTGGCCATGCTGTCGGGCGCCAGGGTCTTCGTGCTCGGCGTCGACAGGATCGCGCACGACTTCAGCATCCCGCCGCTCGCCCTCGCGCTCCTCATCGCGCCCATCGCGACCGAGCTCCCCGAGAAGTTCAACAGCGTCATCTGGATTCGCCGGGGCAAGGACACGCTGGCGCTCGGGAACGTGACGGGCGCGATGGTGTTCCAGTCGTCCTTCCCCGTTACGATCGGGCTGTTGCTCACGCCGTGGCGGCTGACCGGCGACGCGCTGGTCGCGGGGATCGTGGCGCTGGCCGCGGGCTCGATCCTGTGGCTCACGCTTCGCTTCCGTGGACGACTCTCGGCCCCGCTGTTGCTGGCGCAGGGTGCCCTGTTCGCCGGCTACGTGGGCTACGTGGTCAGCCGGATCTGACGCCGCTAGTGCCCGACGATGCCGTCGGCGCGCATGTCCGCGTAGATCGATTGCGCCGAGGAGGAGATGAACACCACGCTCGCCGCCCCGACCGTGCCCGTCGTCGCGGGCACCACGAGGCTGTTGACGTTCTGCGCAGGGATCTGCATCGCGGCGAGTGCCAGATCGAGCAGGACGTCGATGGGCAGATCCGTCGACACGTTCCGCCACGCTGCCGCGATCCACACCAGGAGGTTCGAGGGATTCTTCACCACCATCCGCTGGAGCTGCGCGAGGGCGGCGATCATGATCGTGCCCTGATTCGCGGAGCGGGCGAGATCGCCGGTCGCGAAGTCGTGGCGGTCCCGAGCGAACGCCAGGATCTGGGCCCCGGTCAGGTGATGCGTCCCCGCCTTCAGGAACGCCCCCGAGTACGGGTCGTTCAGGGTCTGGGGGACGTTGACCGTCAGTCCTCCGATCGCGTCCACCATGCGCGGCACGCCCCAGAAGGTCGTGAGGATCCAGAAGTCGATGTGGATGCCGGTGAGGTCCTCGAGTGTCTGGGCCATGAGCTGCGGGCCACCGAAGGTGAGCGCGGAGGTGAGCTTCGTGGTTCCGTGGCCGGGAATGGAGACCCACGAGTCTCTCGGGAAGCCGAGGATCGTGGCGCGCTGCCGCGCGGGATCGAGCCCGATGATGTGGATCGAATCGCCCCGCGAATGCAGCGGGTCGCCGCCGGTGCGGGCGTCGCTGCCGATGGCGAGGATGAAGATCGGACGTCTCCCCTCGAGGGCCGGAAGGAACGACGCGCCGTGGACGGAATGGATCTGGACCACCGGGCCCGGCGACGCCCCGGTCGCGGCCGCCGACTGCCGGCGCAGGCCCACCGCGAACACCGCGCCCAGGAGGGCGACGGTGAGCGCGATCGCGACGGGACGCAGGCGCCTCACGGCGATGACCCGGCGCTCGCCGATGGACTCGGGCTCGCGGAGGCGACCGGCCCCGCGTCGACCGTGGTGTGGGCCACGGGGTAGGCCACCACGAGCCACTGACCCGAGACGGCCCGAAAGACGAACGTCGCGCGATTCACGATGGTGAGCGGCAGGCCTCCGGTCACGGTTCCGGTGGCGTCGAACGTGACGTCGGCGGAGGCCAGACGAGCCCGGCCGGCCGAGTCGAGCAGGAAGCGGATCGTGAGCGTGGAGTTCGTGACCGTGAGGGCGGTGACGGCATGAAGCGACTCCGTCCCGATCGTGAGCGATTCCGCGTCCGACTGCGCCCGGCCCTGGAGGTCGGGCGCGAACACGCTCCACGCGTCGGCCGGCACCCCGGCCGCCCACGTGTGGGGGTCCACGAACACCCGGTCGTAGAACGTGCTGAGCGCCTGCTGGATCTGTCCCGCGATCGGCGTGGCCGCCGCCCAGCTCTTCGCCGCTCCCAGGACGTTGACCGTGATCGTGGGGTCGGGCAGCAGGAACGGCTGGCGCGGCGGCGCGGAGGGAGAGCTCGAGGGACGCACCGCCGACGCCTTCGGTGAGCTGTTCCGGTTCGTGAGCAGGAAGGTCACCCCGGCGATCACGAGCGCGGCCAGCAGCACGATGCCCAGCCGGAGTGGCCGTCCGATGCGCCGTGTACCGCTGGGGCCAGGGTGCGTCCGCCCATTGCCGCTGCTCCCTTCCGGGAAGGTGCGCGGTTCCCCGACCACGGTTCGATCAGGATCGTGTGAGGCGGAAGGTGGAACGGATTGCATCGGCGACCGAGGGTATCGAGGCACCTGGGGTTTGACAAGGCCGGTCGAAGGCGATTGCTAGACTTGGCGCCTCGCATGGACATGGACGTGGAGATCGTCACGGCTCATCGCGCCGTCCTCACCCTCCGGGGAGGGGTCGACGTCTACGCGGCTCCCTTGCTCAGGCAGCGGATCGTGGACCTCTCCGACGAGGGCGTGCACACGATCGTCCTCGACCTCGCGTCGGTGGAGTTCGTCGACCAGACGGGGATCGGCGTCCTGACGGAGGCGTCGAAGCGCCTCGCGGCGCACGGGGGAGGTATCGCCCTCGTGCTCTCCGAGGAGCCGGTCGTGCCGCTCGAGGGGTCCGACGCGCCCGACGGAGCGCTCCAGGTCTACCGGTCCCGAGACGAAGCCCTCCGGGCGACCGGCTGACCTCGGTCCGTCGCGCCCACCGTGGCGGCAGACGTCGCGATCCTCATCGTTGGGGTGGTGGTGCTCGCCGTGGCGGGAGACCAGTTCGTCATCGGCGCGGCGCGCGTGGCCCGCGCGGTGTCGGTCCGGCCGGCGATCGTGGGCGCCATCATCGGTGGACTCGGCGCGAGCCTTCCGGAGCTCGCCGTCTCGGGGGTGGCCTCCATCAGGGGATCGACGGAGATCGCCGTGGGCAACCTCGTGGGCTCCATCGCGGCGAACGTCGCCCTGGCCCTTGCGCTCGCGGCCCTGGTGGCTCCGATTCGGGTCGATTCGCGGACGATCCGTCGCGAGGCGCCGGTCTCTGTCGCCTCGGTGGCCGTCTTCGCGCTGCTGCTTCGAGCCGGACTCTCCGCGGTGGATGGCGCGATCCTCGCGGCCGGCGTGGTGCTCGCCGTCGCGTTCCTGCTCCGCTCCGCCCGTCGCGGGGGCGGCGACCGCGAGCTGGATGCCGAAGTACGCGAGTTCTTCGCTCACCCGCCGGGCAGGACGGCGCGCGAGATCGCCCGGGCCGCGCTCGGGTTGGCGGGCATGATCGGCGGGGCGGAGGCACTCGTGGCATCGGCGTCCGACGTCGCGGGCAGGATGGGCGTCTCGCAGGAGTTCATCGGCCTGTCCGTCGTCGCCGTGGGGACGACCGCGCCACTCATCGCGATCGCCGTGCAGGCGGCGCGTCGCGGCGACCACGACATCGCGATCGGTAGCGTGCTCGGGAGCAACCTGTTCATCGCGCTCGGGGGCGGCGCGCTGGTGGGGTTCCTCTCCGACGGCTCAGGCTCGGCGGGGGCGCTCGCCCCGATCCTCATGGTCTCGCTCGCGCTCGGGTCATGGATCTTCATGGCGCGGGGAAGCGTCGTGACCCGCCGGGAGGCCGGCATCCTGCTCGCCGCCTACGCGGTGGCGCTTCCCTTCTTCCCGCGCTGACGTTCGCAGACGGAGGAGCACCGCGACCGTCGGCTATAATCTGCGGCCGACCTGGGGTTTCGCCCCGGCTCGACCGGCCATTCCACCGAACGCCAGGAGGATCGCGATGCCCCTGCTTGCCCAGGAAGGCGGCTCGATCAACGCCGTCTTCAAGTCCTTCGACAACGCCGCGCTATGGATCATCCTGGCGATCTCGCTGGTGGCCCTCGCGTTCGCCGCGTACCTTCGCCGCGAGGTCCTGGCAGCCCCCGAGGGGACCGACCGGATGAAGCAGATCGCGCGCGCGATCCAGGAGGGCGCGAGCGCCTACCTCCAACGACAGTTCCGAACGGTCGGCATCTTCATGGGCATCCTCACGGTCGCCCTGTTCTTCGTGCTCCCCGTCGACAAGCACACGATCCATTCGGCGCTCTCGATCCGTTTCGGGCGCTCGCTCGCGTTCATCCTCGGCGCCACGTTCTCCGCGACGACGGGGTTCGCGGGCATGTGGCTCGCCGTCCGGGGCAACGTTCGCGTCGCCAACGCCGCGCGCGAGAGCGGCCTGCGCCGGGCGCTCCGGATCGCCTTTCGGACCGGCGGCGTGGCCGGCATGTTCACGGTGGGGCTGGGGCTCCTGGGCGCCACCGTCATCGTGATGATCTACCGGCAGGACGCGACGAGCGTGCTGGTCGGGTTCGGCTTCGGGGGCGCCCTCCTCGCGATGTTCATGCGAGTCGGCGGTGGCATCTTCACGAAGGCCGCCGACGTGGGCGCCGATCTCGTCGGCAAGGTGGAGCAGAACATCCCCGAGGACGATCCGCGCAACGCCGCCACGATCGCGGACAACGTGGGCGACAACGTGGGGGACTGCGCCGGGATGGCAGCCGACCTCTTCGAGTCCTACGAGGTCACGCTCGTCGCGGCCATCATCCTGGGGTCGGCCGCCTTCGCGAACTCGAAGCAAGGCGCGATCGTGGGCGTCATGTTCCCGCTCTTCGTCCGCGCGATCGGGGTCATCACCTCCATCATCGGGATCCTCGCCGTCTCACCGCGGAGCGAGACCGAGAGCGGGATGAAGTCGATCAACCGGGGGTTCTTCCTCTCGGCCCTCGCCTCCGCGGCGGGCGTGTTCCTGCTGGCGGCGACCTACGTCAAGGACCTGCGCGCGTTCTGGGCCGTGTTCTTCGGCCTGGTGCTCGCGAGCGTGATCCAGATCCTCACGGAGCACTTCACCTCGACCACGCGCAAACCCGTGCAGGAGATCGCGGAGAGCTCGCTCACCGGGCCCGCCACGACGATCCTGTCGGGGTTCGCGACGGGGCTCGAGTCCACGGTGTGGGCCATCCTGGTCATCGGCGCGACCATCGTGGGGGCGTTCTACCTGGGCAACACCACGGCTGAGCGGCTGTACTTCGTCGCCCTGGCCGGCATGGGGATGCTCACGACCGTCGGGGTCATCGTGTCGATGGACACGTACGGGCCTGTGTCGGACAACGCTCACGGGATCGCCGAGATGTCCGGTGGCCTGGGGGAGCGCGCGGACGAGATCATGACCGGCCTGGACGCGGTCGGGAACACGACGAAGGCGATCACGAAGGGGATGGCGATCGCGACCGCGGTCCTCGCCGCGACGTCGCTCTTCGGCTCGTTCGAGGTCGCGCTCGAGGGCGCGGGGTTCTCGTTCTTCGGGATCAGGGTCGATCACCCCGACGTGCTGGTGGGGCTCCTCATCGGCGGCGCCGTCCCCTTCCTGTTCGCGTCGCTCGCCATCCGTGCGGTCGGGCGCGCCGCCTCGCAGGTGGTGATCGAGGTGCGCGACCAGTTCCGGACGCACCCGGGGATCATGGCGGGGACGGAGCTCCCCGAGTACGGGCGCGTGGTCGACATCTGCACGAAGACCTCGCTCCGCGAACTCATGACGCCCGGGTTCCTCGCCGTGCTCTCGCCCATCATCGTGGGGTTCTTCCTCAAGGCCGAGGCGCTCGGCGCGTTCCTGGCCGGCGCCATCCTCACGGGGCAGCTGCTCGCCGTCATGCTCTCGAACTCGGGCGGCGCCTGGGACAACGCGAAGAAGTTGGTTGAGGAGGGCAGGTACGGCGGGAAGGGATCCGAGCCCCACAAGGCGACGGTGATCGGCGACACGGTCGGCGACCCCTTCAAGGACACGGCCGGCCCGGCGCTGAACCCGCTGATCAAGGTGATGAACCTCGTGGCCGTCCTGATCGCGCCGCTCGTGGTGAAGTACGGCACGTCCGGCGGTGGGCACCTGGCACTTCGGATCGTCGTCACCGTCGTGGCCTCGGCGGTGCTCGGGATCATGGTCTGGTACTCGAAGTCCCGGCGCGTGGAGATCTTCGCGCAGGGCTCCGAGCCCGCGCGCTGACGGGACGGGCGACATGGCGGGCGGGCTTCGTCGCTTCCTCGGGCGATTGACGGAGGGGGACGAGGAGCGGCTCGCAGCAGAGCTTCGCGCGTGGGCGGCCACGGTCCCCGGCACCGTTCGCATCGCCGAGGCGCAGCCTCGCTCGCGGGTCTCCCTCGCCGGCATGGTCCGAAGGATCACCGTCCGGCCCGTCGAGGGCTTCGAAGCCCTCGAGGTGGTCCTCTCCGACGGCACCGGCGAGGTCGTCGCGCGCTGGCTGGGACGACGGGCGATCCGGGGCCTGGCGCTCGGCTCGCGTCTCAGGGTGGAGGGCGTGCTGGGTGAAGAGCAGGGCGTCCGGAAGGTCGTGAACCCCACCTTCGAATTCGTATGACGCGGGCGCGGTTCGCCCGGCTCCTGGCGATCGCGCTCGCGGCCGCGGTCGGCATCGCGGGCGCGTGGCTCGGGTTGGCGGTCGGTGGCCGCACCCAGCTGAGCCTCGGACCCTTCGACGTGCGTGCCGGCGCGCAGTTCGGGAGGGGCGGGACCACGGTGCTGCTTCCGCCCCTCGGCCATCTCACCGCTGCGACCCACATCGCGCCGCTTCGCGTCACGTTCAGCCTCGAGGACGTCCGTGCGGGGCAGCTCACCGACCTGCTTCGGGACGGGGGCGTGGATGCGGTCGTCACCTCCGTGCAAACGGGCGTCACCTCGCGGCTGTGGTGGCTCGCCCTGCGAACGCTCGCCGTCGCGCTGGCGGGGGCCGTGGCGCTCGCCCTGCTCGTGTATCGGACGCGGTGGCGGCTGATCGCGGTGGCCGTGGCCGCGGCCCTGGTGGCAACGGGCGGGTGCGAGGTCGCGACCCGGGCGTCCTACGAGGTGCGCGCGTTCGAGCGTCCCGCGTTCTCCGGCTCCCTCGTGCTCGCCGAACAGCTGCTGGGGCCGGTGCGCACCGCCGCGGATCGGCTCGAGGCGTTCCGGGCCGAGCTCGGCGCCGTCGTGTCGGGCGCCGCCCGCGTCTATGCCTCCATCCCGGCGACCCCGATCGGCGCGCAGGACGAGATCCGCGTGCTGCACATCTCCGACATCCACCTGTCGCCGCTGGGGATCGCGTTCGCCCAGCGGCTCGCGTCGGCGTTCGACGTGGACTTCGTCATCGACACGGGCGACCTCACCTCGTTCGGGACGCCGCCGGAGGCGCTCATCCTGAACGCGATCCCAGGCTTCGGTCGTCCCTACGTGTTCGTGCGCGGCAACCACGATTCCCACGCCCTCCAGGAGGCGATGCAGCGGATCCCGAACGCGGTCGTGCTCGACGGTGGGACGAAAGCGATCGATGGGCTCACCGTCTACGGCCTCGGCGATCCCGTCTTCTCCCCGGACAAGCGCTCGGTGCTGAGCGACGAGCAGTTCGCCGGGGTCGAGCGCGCCGCCGGAGCGGTGATCGGTGCGGAGATCAGCGTGCTCCCCGGCCCTCCGGATATCGTCGCCGTCCACGACGACCGGATGGCCGAGGACGTGGCCGGCCGGGTCCCGCTCGTGATCTCGGGGCACTTCCACCGGCCGTCGGCCAGCGTCGTCGACGGCACCCTCTTCCTGCGGATCGGGAGCACCGGCGGGGCCGGGGCGAATGTGTTCACCCAGACGGGGGGCGTCCCGCTGTCCGCGGAGATCCTCCATTTCCAGCCAGGGCCGCCGCCCGTCCTCGTCGCGTACGACCTGGTGGCGCAGTCGCCCGAGACCGGGAGCCTGACGTTCGAGCGACATCTCGTCCAGGCGGAGCCGCTTCCATCGCCCACGCCGAGCGAGTCCCCGAGCTCCTCACCGACCCCTTCGTAGGGGTCATTCCAGGGTGCGGCGGAGGTCCTCCTCGACCTCGGGCGTGGCGATCGCCATCACTTCGTCGCCGGCCGCGAGCACCGTCTCCGGCTGCGGGATCACGACGTGCTCGGCCCGGACGATCGCGACGATCGCCGAGTCGAGCGGGAGGCGAAGCTCGTACATGGGCCGACCGACGACCTGCGACCCCTCCTGCAGCGTGAGCTCGACGAGCGTCACCTTCCCCCGCTGCAGCTTGAGCAGCCGGACGATGTCGCCCGCGCTCACCGCCTCCTCGACGAGCGACGTGAGGATGTGCGGCGGGCTCACGGCCGTGTCCACCCCCCATTGCTCGGTGAACATCCATTCGTTCTCGGGGTGGTTGACGCGGGCCAGCACGCGCGGGACGGCGAACTCCTGCTTGGCGAGGAGCGACACGACCAGGTTGTCCTCGTCGTCCCCCGTCGCGGCGACGATCACGTCGGCCTGGCCGAGCTTCGCCTCCTCCAGCACGTAGGGCTCGCACGCATCGCCCAGGAGCACCCGGACCCCCTCCGGCAGGTCCTGGCGTGCGCGCGCCGCGGGCGCGGTCTCCTGCTCGATCAGCGTCACCTCATGCCCGCGTTCTGACAGGTCGAGCGCGAGGTGACGCCCCATGTTGCCGGCTCCGGCGACGACGACCTTCATCAGTCGGCCGTCGGTTCCATCAGGACGTCCAGGCGGTCGAGCGAGGCTCGGGCGACGACGACGTGCGCGACGTCCCCCTCCTGGAACGTGCTCGAGGGCACCGGGATGAACCCGCTCCCGCCGCGGTCGACCCCGATCACGCGGATGGCGCCGTCGGCCTCCATGGAGGAGACGGCCTTGCCGACGAGGTGGTCGGGAACGTCCCGCTGCAAGTGCAGGAGCGCCCCGCCCGCGAAGCTCTCCTTCAGCTCGTCCTTCTCGTGGAAGAGCAGGAACTGGACCTGCTGGGCGGCCCACCTGACCGAGGCGACGGTCGGGATGTTGAGGCGCTCATAGATCTCCGCGCGGCGCGGGTCGTAGATTCGGGCGATGACCTTCGGCACGTGATAGTGCTCGCGGGCGATCCGGGCGGAGACGATGTTCGAGTTGTCGCCGTTGGAGACCGCGACGAACGCTCCGGCCTCCTTGATGCCCGCCTCCTCCAGCACCTCGCGGTCGAACCCGAGGCCGACGATCTGGCGGGCCTCGAACCCGGGGGGGAGCTTGTCGAAGGCGTCGTGGCGCTTGTCGATGATCGTGACGGAGTGGCCACCCTTGGCGAGCTGCACCGTCAGCGCCGCGCCCACGCGGCCGCACCCCATGATCACGATGTGCACGGCGGAAGAGACTATCGCAGGCAGAGGCCGTCTAGCGCTCGGCCCGGGCGATCACGTGCACGTCCACGTGCGAGGCCCGCCGGATGAGGCGGTTCACGAAGGACCCGCGGACGAGCTCCTGCCAGCGTGAGCGCCGCGATTCGCCCACGAGGATCTGGGTCACGTGCTGCCGGTAGGCGAACGAGAGGACCGCCTCGACGGGATCGTCGGACTCGAGGACCTGGAATTCGCCGCCCAGGTCGCGCACGAGCCTCTCGTTCCCCTCGAGCCACTCGAGCGCGGGCCCGCGCTCGCCCGTGACCACGTGCACGGCCAGCAGGTCGCCCTGCGTTCGCTGCGCGATCCGTCCACCGCGCCGGATCAGGTCCTCGGAGACCTCGGGGCGGGAGACGCAGACGAGGATCCGCTCGCGGGTCTCGGGTGAGCGCGGCTTCGACCAGCCGGCGAGGAGCGCTTCGTCCACGCGGTTCGCCACGCGCATGAGCGCCAGCTCACGAAGCGCGGTCAGGTTCTCCGTGGTGAAGAACCGCCGAAGGGCCAGCTCGGCCTTCCGGGGATCGGGATAGATGTTGCCGTGGATCATCCTGCGCTGCAGGGCATTCGGGGAGATGTCGACGAGCTCGACGTCGTCGGCGAGGTCGAGGATCCAGTCCGGGACGGTCTCCTGCTGGCGGATGCCGGTGACGTCGGCGACCACGTCGTTGACGCTTGCGAGGTGCTGGACGTTCAGCGTCGTGATGACGGTGATGCCCTCGGCGAGGACGTCCAGCGCGTCCTCCCACCGCTTCGCGCGGCGGCTGCCGGGGATGTTCGTGTGCGCGAGCTCGTCGATCAGGGCCACCTCGGGACGACGCTCGATCAGGGCCTCGGCATCCATCTCGTCGAACATCGTGCCCCGGTACTCGACCCCGCGAGGGGGGAGCACCTCCAGGCCTTCGAGCATCTCGATCGTCCTCGGGCGATCGTAGGTCTGCACGATCCCGACGACGATGTCCGTCCCTCGCGAGCGCCGGCGCTGCCCCTCGCCGAGCATCGCGAAGGTCTTGCCGACGCCGGGGGCAGCGCCCAGGTAGACCCGGAGCGGCGCCCGTTTCGCAGCCGCGGCGTCCTCCTTCGTCCACGCGGTCGTGGCTGCGGGCGGGATCAGGGTCCGGCCCGCGAGCGCCTCGACCGACTCGGACCCGGTATCGACCGTCGGGAGGTCGTCGGCCACGCCCCCATGCTCGTCGATCGCCACCGCGCTCGTCGAGGAAGGCGCGCTCGCCGCGCCGGCACGGTGCGGAGGTGTCGCCCGGCCCAGCCCTCGCCGCCGCCGACGAGGTGGTGCGGGGTGGCGCGCCGGAGGGGGAGGGGCGAGCTGCGCGAGGCCGCCGAGCGCCCGCTCGATGCGCCGGCGCTCCGAGCCGCTCGCGAGGACCGTCACCTCGTCGCCCTGATGGACGAACGAGGCGGCCTGCGCGGGGCTTGCCACGAGCACCGCGTCCACCCATAGGCGCAGCTCGCCCGCGAGCCGGAGCGCGTTGCCCACAGCTGTCGCGTGGCCGGGGTTCGTCGGCGGAGCCAAGCTCAGCAGGACCAGCTCCGCCCCGTCCGCAAGGACCTGCCGCGCGACCGGCTCGACGTCGAGGCTCGCCCCGCGCCCCAGCACGTACACCTTGCGGCGGCGAGCGGGCGTCTCGTGCATCGCTAGAGCCCCAAGGCCTGGAGGGCGAGGTTCAGCTCGAGTACGTTCACGCGCGGCTCCCCGAGGAAGCCGAGCGTCCTGCCTTGCGTGTGAGCGTCGATCAGAGCGAGCACATCCGAGAGGGTGAGGTGCCGCACGGCCGCGATCCGCGGGGCTTCGAACCGAGCCGCAGCCGGCGAGATGTCGGGGTCCAGGCCGCTCGCGGAGGCCGTGAGGAGATCGACGGGGATCTCGGCCGTCGTGAGCCCGGGATGGTACGGGCCTTCGACGGCGATGATGGCCCGTGCTCGAGCCTCGATGGCCGTCGCGAGCGCCTTCGAGCTCGGGCCGAGGTTGGACCCGCCGGACGTCGATGCGTCGTACGGGCTCGAGATCGCGGACGGGCGTCCGTAGAACCAGGACGGCCCGCTCCAGGCCTGGCCGATCAAGGAGCTCCCCACCGTCCGGCCGTCGGCGCGAACGAGCGAGCCCTCTGCCTTCGCGTGGAACGCGACCTCACCGACGAGCGTCATGGCGAGGGGATACACGAGTCCCGTCAGCACCGCCAGGACGACCGTCGCGATCGTGGCGCGGATGAGGTTGCGCATCATGGGAAGCGCACCAGGGCGAGGACCAGATCGATCAGCTTGATCCCGATGAACGGCGCGACGATCCCTCCCAGCCCAAAGATCAGCAGGTTTCGCCGAAGGAGCGCCTCGGCCCCGACGGGCCGGTAGCGGACGCCGCGGAGGGCAAGCGGCACGAGCAGCACGATGACGAGCGCGTTGAAGATGACCGCGGAGAGGATCGCTGACTGCGGTGTCCGCAGGTGCATGACGTTCAACCGGTTCAGCGCGGGGAGCGTCCCCGCGAACATCGCGGGGATGATCGCGAAGTACTTCGACACGTCGTTCGCGATCGAGAACGTCGTGAGCGCTCCGCGGGTGATGAGGAGCTGCTTGCCGATCTCGACGATGTCCATGAGCTTCGTCGGGTTCGAATCGAGGTCGACCATGTTGCCGGCCTCCTTGGCGGCGGAGGTGCCGGTGTTCATGGCGACGCCGACGTCCGCCTGGGCGAGGGCCGGGGCGTCGTTCGTGCCGTCGCCGGTCATCGCGACGAGCACACCCCCCTCCTGCTCCTTCTTGATGAGCGCCATCTTCGTCTCGGGGATGGCTTCGGCCAGGAAGTCGTCGACGCCGGACTCCTGCGCGATCGCGGCGGCCGTGAGGGGGTTGTCGCCCGTGATCATCACGGTGCGGATCCCCATCTTCCGGAGCTGCGCGAACCGTTCGACGAGCCCCTCCTTGATGATGTCCTTGAGCTCGATGACGCCGACGGGGACGTGGTTCTTGGCGACGGCGAGCGGGGTCCCGCCGGCACGCGCGATGCGTTCCACCTCTGCCTCGAGCTCGGGGGCGAGGGGGTGGCCGGACCAGCCGACCACCGCGTCGACCGCTCCCTTGCGGATCTCCGTCCCGTCCATGTCCACGCCGCTCATCCGCGTCTGCGCCGTGAAGGGGACGAACTGCGCGCGAGACTCGAGGAGGTCGCGTTCGCGCAGGCCGTACCGCTCTTTGGCGAGGACGACGATCGACCGTCCCTCGGGCGTCTCGTCGGCGAGCGACGCGACCTGCGCGATCTCCGCGAACGCGCGCTCGTCCGTGCCCGGGGCCGGGTAGAAGGCCACCGCCTGGCGGTTCCCCAGGGTGATGGTCCCGGTCTTGTCGAGCAACAGCGTGGAGACGTCGCCGGCCGCCTCCACCGCGCGGCCGCTCATGGCGAGGACGTTCCGCTGCACCAGCCTGTCCATCCCGGCGATCCCGATCGCGGAGAGCAGTCCGCCGATCGTGGTGGGGATGAGACAGACGAAGAGCGCGATCAGGACGGCGTCGGAGAGGCGCCGCCCCGCGTAGATCGCGAACGGCTGCAGCGCCACCGTCACGATCAGGAAGATGATCGTGAACTTCACGAGGAGTAGCGAGAGCGCGATCTCGTTCGGCGTCTTTTGCCGCTCGGCGCCCTCGACGAGCTTGATCATCCGATCGATGAACGACTCGCCCGGCTGCACCGTGATCCGGATCTTGATCCAATCGGAGAGCACCCTCGTGCCCCCCGTGACCGCGGAGCGGTCCCCGCCCGACTCCCGGATGACCGGTGCCGACTCACCGGTGATCGCCGACTCGTCGACCGAGGCGATGCCCTCGATGATCTCGCCGTCGCCGGGGATCAACTCCCCCGTGCGCACCATCACGACGTCTCCGGCCCGAAGATCCGCGGCCGCGACGGTCTCCTCACCGCCGGAGCTCGTGAGGCGCCGGCCGACGAGATCGGCGCGGGTCCGTCGGAGCGAGTCGGCCTGCGCCTTCCCGCGGCCCTCCGCCATGGCCTCGGCGAAGTTCGCGAAGACCACCGTGAACCAGAGCCCGATCGCGATGGCGGAGTCGAAGGCGACCGGGCCACTCGAGGCGATGTCGGCCGCGATCCGGATGGTCACGACGACGGACACGACCTCCACGACGAAGATCACGGGGTTGCGCAGGAGCGTGCGCGGCGCGAGCTTCTTGAAGCTGTCGACGATCGCGCGACGGACGATCGGCGGGTCGAACAACGGCCGCGCGCGCATGGCCATCAGAACAGCCGTCCGTGCACGAGATGCTCCACGATGGGGCCGAGCGCGAGCGCGGGCAGGAAGGTGAGCGCCCCGATGATCACGACCACGCCGACGAGGAGTCCCACGAACAGCCCGGTGTCCGTCCGGAGCGTTCCCGCCGTGAAGGGGACGGTGCGCTCGTTCCCGACGCTCCCGCCGAGGGCGAGCGCGGCGACGAGCGGCACGAACCTCGCCACGAGCATCGCGATCCCGCCGGTGACGGCGTAGAAGGGCTCGCTCGCGGTGAGGCCGGCGAACGCCGACCCGTTGTTGTTCCCCTGCGAGAGGAAGGCGTAGAGGATCTCGCTGAACCCGTGCGGGCCGGCGTTCAGCCTGGCGTTCAACCCCGCCGGGATCACCGAGGCGACGCCGGTGAACGCGAGGGCGACGAGGAAGGGAACGAGGACCGCGATCACCGTGAGCTTCACCTGCCTGGCCCGGATCTTCTTGCCGAGATACTCGGGGGTGCGGCCGACCATGAGCCCCCCGACGAAGACCGCGATGACGACGTAGAAGACCATGCCGTACAGGCCGCTCCCGACCCCGCCCCAGATCACCTCGCCGACGGCGATGTTGAACATCGGGACGGCCCCGGCGAGCGCCTGGTAGGAGTCGTGCATCGAGTTGACGCTGCCGTTGGAGGCGTCGCTCGTGGTCACGGCCCAGAGCGAGGATTCGTCGGTGCCGATCCGCACCTCCTTGCCCTCCAGGTTGGGCGAGGAGGCGGCGACGCCCGCGGCGAGCATCGCGGGCGTCGCGTGGTGCTCGCCGGGCACCATCGCGACCAGGCCCACCACCATGAGGACCCACATGGCGGCGAACAGGACCCAGCCCTGCCGCACGCTTCCGACCATCTTCCCGAAGGTGTAGGTGAGCGAGGCCGGGATCCATAGGATCGCGAACTGCTCGACGAAGTTGGCGAGCGGCGTCGGGTTCTCGAATGGGTGGGCGGAGTTCGCGTTGAAGAACCCGCCACCGTTGGTCCCGAGCTGCTTGATGGCGATCTGGCTCGCCGCCGGGCCTCTGGCGATCACCTGCTTGAACCCCTGGAGGCCGTCGAGCGACAGGTAGTGGCCGAGCGTCTGCGGCACGCCCTGGCTGAGCAGTGCGACGGCCCACACGATCGAGAGCGGGAAGAGGATGTAAACGACGGATCGCACGGTGTCGCGCCAGAAGTTGCCGAGCGTGTCGGACTCCGAACGGGTGAACCCGCGGATCATCGCGATGAGCACGGCCATGCCGACCGCCGCCGACAGGAAGTTCTGGAACGTCAGCGCGAGCATCTGGGTGAGGTGGCTCATCGTGGTCTCGCCCCCGTACGCCTGCCAGTTCGTGTTCGTGACGAAGCTGGTCGCCGTGTTGAACGAGACGTACGGATTCACGGCGGGGAGGCCCTGCGGGTTGAGGGGGAGGTGGTGCTGGAACCGCATGATCAGATAGACGAAGACCATGCTCACCGCGCTGAACCAGAGCACGAGCGAGGCGTAGCGGCGCCACGAGTGCTCGACGTCGGGGTTCACGCCGATCAACCGGTAGACGAGGTTCTCCAGGCGGCCTCGTTCGGGGCGCGTGTAGACCCGATACATGTAGGCGCCGAGCGGCGGCGTGAGGGCGACCAGCAGGATCGAGAAGACGACGATGGTGGCCACGGCCCTAGAACCGCTCCGGCCGGATCAGGACGTACGTGAGGTAGACGAGCATGGCGACCGCCAGCAGCAGCTCCAGGACGTCGGCGACGCTCATATCCGGTCGAACCAGGCGACCAGGGCGAACATGAGGGTCATGACCGCCACCATCGCGACCACCATCAACAGGTCGATCACGAGCCGAGCCTAGGTGCGGGCGCTAAGGGATCCATAAGGAAGCGCGCCCGCGACCTATGGGATTCCTAACGATCGGGCGGGCATCGCCGGCGGCGCGCCGAGGGGCCCGGGCCAGGTCGTAGCATGCAGGTCGGGAGCGCGATCGGCATGGCGACCCTACAGAGAAACCAAGACGCGGGAGCTGGCGCGAGGCGCCTCGCGTGGCTCGCGAGGCGTTCGCCGCGGCGTCAGGCCGCCGGCTATGCGATCGCGATCCTGGGCACGGTCGCGCTCACCGCGGCGCTCGTCCCCGTCCGCGACCAGATCACTCCGCTCGCCAAGGGGTTCGGCTATCTGATCGTCGTCGTGGTCGCCGCCGCCTCCGGTGGCCTCGGTCCCGGCCTGCTCGCCTCGGTGGTCGGCTTCCTCACGTTCAACTTCTTCTTCCTGCCGCCGTACGACACGTTCGTCATCGCGCGCGGCGAGTACGTCGTCGTGCTGTTCGTCTTCCTCGGTCTCTCGATCCTGATCTCCGCGCTCCTTGCCCGAGCCACGGAGCGGGCCGAGGCTGCCGAGGCGAGAGAGGAGGAGCTTCGCATCCTGCAGACGCTCTCGGCGGATCTGGTCGCGATGGTCCCGGGCCCGGGGAGCTACGAGGCCGTCCTGGAGGACCTCCTGCGAGCGTTCGGGTTCACCGCAGGCGCGCTGCACGTCCTGGACCCCATCTCGCGTGAGCTCGAGGAACGGGCGCGAATCGGGGCGGGCGCAGACGAGCTTTCGCCCCGGTGGGATCCGGCAACCCAGGGGCCCTCCCCCGAGCGCCTGCCCCTGTCGGTGGGTGGGCGGAACCTCGGGCTGTTCGTGCTTCGCCGCGAGGATGCCCCGCTGCTGCCGTCCGAGAGCCGCGTGCTGCGTGCGTTCTGCGACCAGTTCGCGCTCGTGCTCGAGCGGGACCGGCTGCTGCGCTCCGCGACCGAGGCGGATGTGTACCGGCAGAGCGACCAGGTTCGTCGGGCGGTGCTCGCGGCCGTGTCCCACGACCTGCGGACGCCGCTCGCCGCCATCAAGGCGTCGGTGACCGACCTGCTGGATGCGACGGCCGGTCCGACCCAGGAGCGCGCGACGGAGGCGCTCGAGACGATCGACCGCGAGACCGATCGGCTCGCGTCACTCGTCGCCAACCTGCTCGACATGTCGCGGATCGAGGGCGGGATGCTCCAAGCGCGTGTGCAGACGATCGACGTCGAGGAGATCCTGGCCACCTGCGTCGACCGAGTCCACCAGCAGTGGCCTGAGCTGGCGCTCCGCGTGCGCGCCGATCAGGACGCGGCGCTGGTGCGGGCGGACCCCGTGTTCCTGGACCGGGTCGTGACGAACCTGCTCGACAACGCCGCGAAGGCCGCGCACGAGAGCCGGGAGGAGTCGATCGACGTCGAGGCACGCCGCTCGGACGGACGGACGGTCGTCCGGGTCATCGATCACGGGCCCGGTGTGCCGGGCGCCGTTCGCGAGCAGCTCTTCTATCCCTTCTATCAAGTGACCGAGCGTCACCCTCGACTGGGAACGGGCCTCGGCCTGGCCATCGCGAAGGGGTTCCTGGCGCTCATGGGCGGCGAGATCTGGATCGAGGAGACCAGCGGCGGGGGAGCGACGTTCGCGTTCTCGCTGCCGGCTGCGCGCGCGGCGACGTGAAGCACGGCAGGGTCCTGGTCGTCGACGACGAGGAGGAGATCCGTCGCGCGGTCGGGCGCGCGCTCACCGCGCGCGACTACGAGGTCGAGCTGGCGGCCGACGGGGAGGAGGCGCTCGCCGCCGCCGCGCGCTTCGACCCCGACCTGGTGGTGCTCGACCTGAATCTTCCGGTCCTCGATGGGCTCTCCGTGTGCCGGCAGCTCCGTGCGCGAAGCGCGGTCCCCATCCTGGTCCTGTCGGTTCGGGAGGAAGAGGCGGACAAGGTGGCCGCCCTCGACCTCGGCGCCGACGACTACCTGACGAAGCCGTTCGGGACCGACGAGCTGATGGCGCGGGTCCGCGCCCTACTTCGCCGCGCTACGGCGAAGGAGGGCCTCCCGGCGCCCTTACGGTTCGTCGTCGACGACCTCGAGATCGACCTCGACGCGCACCGCGTGCAGCGCGCGGGCAACGAGGTGCGGCTCACGCGGACCGAGTGGTCGCTCCTCGAGGAGCTGTCACGCCACCCGGGGAAGCTCCTCACACACCGATGGTTGCTCGAGCGTGTGTGGGGCGCGGGCTACGCCGACGACGTCGACGTGCTCCGCGTGTTCATCAGCCAGCTTCGTCGAAAGCTGGAGCCCGGGCCCGAGCGATCGCGCGTCATCGCGACCGACCCCGGGATCGGCTACCGGTGGCTCATTCGCCCGGTCGAGGCGTCCGACCCGACCCGATAGGGGACGACCACCACGTCGACGTGGGGCTCCGACTCCAGCGCGCGAGCGATCGCCCGGCTCGTGTGATCGTGCAGCAGTCGCTGCAGCGTCCTTGGATACTCGCGACGAGGAAGGACCACCGTCACCTCGACGTCTCGGCCCTGCACTCGATGGACGTACTCGCTGACCGTGCGCGCGATGTTCCGGTCGAAGCACTCCTCGACGTCCAGCGGGACGCCCAGCACGTGGCCCATCTCGCCCCACTGCTCGGCCAGGCGCTCGGCCCGATGCGGGTCGACCGCCGCGTGCAGCGCGCGGATGTCCGAGGCCTCGACCGCCCGCGCGTACCGGATGGCCTTCAGCACGCTCCGGTCGACCTGGTCGACCAGGATGATCGCCACGTGATGGGTGCGCGGCGACACGCGGATCCGCCCGCTCGAGCTCGCGTGCCCGGCGCCGCCGTGCTCGCGAACGACGACCACGGAGAGGTTCTCCAGGTCGCGAAGCGGTGAGACCAGGCCGGACCAGCTTCGTCCGACTCGCAGGCGCTGCCAGAAGGAGAGGTGCGCGGGCCCCGGCACGATGAGGGTGAGCTGGACCTCGGGTGAGGCGTAGGACCTCGCGTAGCCGGCGAGGCAGTCACCCCGCTTCCTGGTCGGGCACGGGACGACCTCGAGCGGGATCTCGATCTGCGATCCTGCCCATTGGGCGCGGAGCGCTTCGGTCACGGTGGCATCGGTTTCCAGGTGCAGAGCCCGGATCTCTTCGGGCCTCACCGTGTACGCGTACTGCAGCGCATGCAGCGTCTTCTCGTCGAGCCGGTCGACCAGGACGAGGGCGACGTGGCGCTGGGGAAGCGGCCGTTGGATCGTGTCGAGGCCGGCCTCCAGGTCCTGCTCCTCGTGCTCGTAGGTCTTGTTCACTCGCGTGAGGACGAACACCAGCAGCGGGACGAACACCACGACCACCCACGCGCCGCGGGCGAACTTCTCGACCGCGATGATCCCGGTCACGACGAGCGTCGTGAACGCGCCGAGGCCGTTGATCACCAGTCCCCGCCGCCATCCCGGCTCGCGCAATCGCAGGTGGCGCTTGGCCATCCCGCTCTGGGAGAGCGTGAACGACGTGAACACCCCCAGCGCGTACAGGGGGATCATCTTGGTCACGCTCGCGCCGAACACCACGATGATCAGGCTCGCCGCCGCGGCCAGGGCGATGATCCCGTTGGAGAACACGAGCTTGTGGCCGCGCTTCGTGAGCTGGCGAGGCATGAAGGCATCCCCGGCGTGGAAGCTCGCGAGCCGCGGGAAGTCGGCGAAGGACGTGTTCGCGGCGAGGATCAGGATCAGCGTGGTGGAGATCTGCAGGACGAGGAACAGCGCGTGCCCCGCGGCGCTGCGCCCGTAGACCGCGTCCCCGATCTGCCCGAGCACGGACTTGCTCTCGTCGGCCACCGGGATCACATGCAGGCGGTGCGCGAGATAGGACACGGCGAGGAAGGTGATGGACAGGACCGCACCCATGTACATGAGGGTGATCTGTGCGTTCTTCCATTCGGGCTTGCGAAACGCCGGCACCCCGTTGGAGATGGCTTCCACGCCGGTCACGGCCGCGCCGCCGGAGGCGAACGCCCGAAGCACGATCACGGCCGAGACTGCGGCCACGCCCGGGCTGAGTCCCCCCGTCCGCACCTGCCCGGTGATGGGGAAGGCGTGCAGGTGATGCAGCAGCACCTCGTACAGACCCATCCCGCACGTCAGGCAGAGGCTCCCGATGAACACGTAAGTGGGGACCGCGAAGATCCGTCCCGATTCGCGCACGCCGAGCAGGTTCCCGTAGGCGATGAGCCAGACGAAGAACAACGAGAGGGCGACCCGGACCGGCACCGAGAGCGGATAGACGGTGCTGATCGCCTGGACGCCCGCGGCCGTGGAGACCGCGACCGTCAGGACGTAGTCGACCAGCAGTGACACCCCGGCCAGCTGGGCGGGAAGCAGGCCCAGGTTGTCCTTCGTCACGATGTACGCGCCGCCGGCCGAGGGATACGCCTTGATGGTCTGCCGGTAGGAGAAGATCAGGATGGCCTCCACCAGGATCACGGCCAGCGTGATGGGCATGACGAGCGTGAAGGCGACGATCCCGACGGCGGGGATGAGGATGCGCAGGATCTCCTCGGTCGCGTACGCGACGGAGGACATGTTGTCGGAGGAGAACACGGCGAGGGCTGTGGGTTTGCCCAGCCGCTCGTGCTCGAGCCGGGCGGTGGCGAGGGGCTTGCCGAGCAGCAGCCGCTTGAGGAGATAGCCGGACCCGGCCGAGGGGCCGCCGCCGTTGCGCTCGGGGGTCGCGCGCTGGCGCGTGCCGATGGCCATCTCAGGCCTCGGTTCGCGCGCCGAGGCGGGTCGGCGATTCCGACTGGGCGGGCTCGGCGAGTCGAATCGGCGTCGCCGGTGGCGTCGCAGGACCGATGGCCGCCGCGAGCCTGCCCGCCTCGTTGGCGTAGCGCGACGCGAGCCGCGCATGGAACCAGGCGCGGACCCCCTGGGCCACGAGCACCAGCGCCAGGGCTCCGATCCAGACCCCGGTCACGATGAGATCGAACGGCTGCATCGCTACCATCGGAGCGAGCATCGGCTCGGGACCGCAAAGGAGCCGTCAAGAATCGGCGCGGGAGCGTCAAGATGTCGTTAAGCCCCACCCCTCGGCCGGGATCCTCCTCCGAGGCCATCGAGCGGCTCCTCACGCCCACGGGCCGGGCACGCGCGGCTGCGGGCTTCGTCGTGGCGCTCGCCGCCCCCGCGCTCGTCACGGCGATCGCGTCGATCCCGTCGCACCCGGGCGCCGCCGTGCCTGCGCTGCTGTACCTGCTCGCCGTGGTCGCGGCCTCGGCGATCGGGCATCTGTGGCCCGGGCTGCTGGCGGCAGCCCTGTCGTTCGTCGGGCTCGACTACTTCTTCACCCCGCCCCTCCATCGCCTCACGGTGAGCAAGGGCGAGGACCTCTTCGCGCTCGCCGTGTTCCTCGTTGTCGCGGCCGCGGTGAGCGCGGCCATCTCGGCAGCGCTCGAGCAACGCGCGATGGCCGAGTTCCGCGAGCAACAGGTGCGTGCGCTCTATCACGTGACGTCGCAGCTCCTGACCGCGCCGGGGCTCACGGCGGTCCTCTCGGATCTGGCGTCGTCGCTCCGGTCGCTCTACGGGCTGGATGGCTGCCGCGTGATCGTGCTTCGCGCCGACAGCAGCGAACGCGAGCGTGTGGTGAGCGGCGCCGTCGATGACGACGATCTGCTCTCGTTCCCCCTCGTCGCCGAAGGCCGCCCGGTCGGCCGCATCGAGCTCTCCCGACCCCGGCCCGGACGGCTCGGCGGGCCGGAGACGGAGGTCCTGAACGCGTTCGCCGCACAGCTCTCGCTGGCCCTTGAGCGTGCGCGCCTGGGCGAGGAGGCCGCGGGCGCCCGCGTCGAGGCGGAGGCGAGCCGGATCCGGGCCGCGCTCTTCTCGTCGGTCACCCACGACCTGCGAACGCCACTCGCCTCGATCAAGGCGAGCGCCTCGAGCCTCCTGGAGCCCGGGGTGCCGTTCTCGGAGGACCAGCGCCACGAGCTGCTGCAGACCATCCTGGAGGAGGCCGACCGCCTGAACCGGCTCGTGGCGAACCTCATGGACCTCTCCCGCATCCGGGCGGGCGTCCTCACCCCGACCGTCGAGCCAGTGCCGCTCGAGGACCTGATCTCCTCGGTTACGCGCCGGCTGGGACCGGCCCTCGCCGGGCGCGAGGTCCGGGTGCTCGTTCGCGAGGACGTGCCGCCCGTGCCGGTGGATGTCGTGCAGATGGACCAGGTCCTCACGAACCTGATCGAGAACGCGCTTCGCTACACGCCGAAGGGAACGCCGATCGCGATCGCGGCCGCCCGGTGGCACGGGATGGTGGAGATCCGCGTGTCCGATCGGGGCCCGGGGATCCCGTCCGAGGCACGGGCGAAGGTGTTCCAGGAGTTCTACCGGGAGGACGTCGAGGGTCGCCGCGGCGGCACGGGGCTCGGGCTCGCCATCGCGAGCGCCATCGTCACCGCGCACGGAGGCTCGATGGGCGTCGAGGACACGCCGGGGGGCGGAGCCACCATCTGGGTCCACCTGCCGCTCGACGGGCGAGCGTCGACGTGAAGGTCCTTGCGGTCGATGACGAGCCGCAGATCCTCCGGGCCCTTCGCGCGAGCCTGGCGGCGCGCGGCCACGAGGTGGTGACCGCACCGAACGGCGAGACGGCGCTCGACGTGCTCGCCACCACCGAGGTCGACCTCGTGGTCCTCGACCTCGGCCTCCCCGGCATCGACGGCCTCGAGGTGATCCGGCGGCTTCGCTCCTGGTCGCCGGTCCCCGTGATCGTGCTCTCCGTTCGTGAGGCGCAGGCGGACAAGATCGAGGCGCTCGATGCGGGCGCGGACGACTTCGTCACCAAGCCGTTCGCGATGGACGAGCTCCTTGCGCGCACCCGCGCGGTCCTGCGCCGAACGGGACCAGGCGCCGCGGAGTCGCCGGTCGTTCGGGCCGGCGACCTGGAGGTGGACCTCTCGCGGCGGACGGTGACGCGGGCGGGCGAGCCGGTGCACCTCACGCCGACCGAGTTCGCGCTGCTCGAGCTGCTGGTCACCAATCCGGGAAAGCTCCTCACCCACCACTGGCTCCTGCGCAAGGTGTGGGGCGACGGGTACCAGGAGCAGAGCAACTACCTCCGCGTGTACGTGGCCGGTCTTCGCAAGAAGCTCGAGGACGACCCCGGCGCGCCGGTGCGCATCCTCACGGAGCCTGGCGTGGGGTACCGGTGGGCAGCGGAGGGCTCGCCCGAGACGGCTGGCTAGAATCGCCTGATGCTCGACACGCGCGAGCGAGAAGGCACGGAGACGTGGTTCGATCTCGTCAAACGCATCGTGGTCGGCCGGCGGATGGCGAGCAACCGGCTCGAGCACACGCTCCTCCCCAAGATCCTCGCGCTCCCGGTGTTCTCCTCCGACGCGCTCTCCTCCGTCGCCTACGCAACCGAGCAGATCCTGGTCGTGCTGGTGGCGGCGAGCCTCGGGTCCGCGCACCTGGTGATGCCGATCGCGATCGCGATTGCGGCCCTCATGACGATCGTGGTGTTCTCCTACCGGCAGACCGTTCGCGCGTATCCGAACGGCGGCGGCTCGTACATCGTGAGCAAGGACAACCTGGGGACGTTCCCGGGGCTGGTCGCCGCCGCGGCGCTCCTCACGGACTACGTGCTCACCGTCTCGGTGTCGGTGGTGGCCGGCGTCTTCGCCATCACCTCGGCGATCCCCAGCCTGAACGCGCACAAGGTGGTGCTCTCGATCGTGTTCGTCGCGATCATCACGCTCGCGAACCTCCGGGGCGTGCGGGAGTCGGGCACGCTCTTCGCGATCCCCACCTATGGGTTCATCGTCTCCATCTACCTCCTGGTGCTTGTGGGGCTCGCGCGCTGCATCGGGGGCTGCGCGGCGGCCATCCAGCCGCCGGCGCGCGAGCTGCTGCCCACGGGAGCGCTCCCGGCCGCCGGGCTCTTCGTCGTCCTGCACGCGTTCTCCTCGGGCTCCACGGCCCTCACCGGCGTGGAGGCGATCTCGAACGGCGTGCCCGCGTTCCGCCGCCCGCAGTCGAAGAACGCGGCCGAGACCCTCGGCCTCATGGGCCTGATCGCGGTCACGATGTTCCTGGGCATCAGCTTCCTCGCCCTCAAGTCTCACCCGCTCCCCAGCGAGGCCAAGTCCCTGGTCGCCCAGATCGCCGACGGCGTCTTCCACCACGGCTTCCTCTATTACATGGTGCAGGTGTTCACCGCGGCGATCCTGGTGCTCGCGGCGAACACCTCCTACCAGGACTTCCCGCGCCTGGCCTCGATCCTCGCCCGCGACCGGTTCCTCCCGCGTCAATTCGAGAACCGCGGCGACCGCCTCGTGTTCTCGAACGGTGTGGTCGTCCTCGCCCTGCTCGCGTCGCTCCTCATCGTCGTCTTCGACGCGAACCTCGACCGCCTGATCCAGCTCTACGTGGTCGGGGTCTTCACGTCGTTCACGCTCTCCCAATCCGGGATGGTCCGGCATTGGCTGAAGGTCCGAACCCGGGGCGGCCCCGAGGCCAGGGGCTGGCGCCGGAGCATCGTCATCAACGCCGTCGGAGCCGTCGCCACGTTCCTGGTGCTCGTGGTCGTCATCCGAACGAAGTTCGCCTCCGGCGCCTGGATCGTGATCGCCGCCATGCCGTTCGTCGTGGGCGGGTTCTACGCGGTGCATCGCCACTACGACGCCATCTACCGGCAGCTCCGCACGGGCGCCATCGCGGCGGCGGACGAGATCAGCGAGGCGCCCCTCAACACGGTCGTCCTGTACGTGGAGTCGCCGAACCTCGCCACGGCCGAGGCGCTCGGCTACATCCGATCCTTCGTCGGCCGGAACTTCCGCGCCGTGCACGTCCGAGGCCCCACGACGCCCGCGGACCTCGCCCAGTCCTGGACGCAGTTCAGCCGCACCGACGTCCCCCTCGAGATCCTTCCCCCCGGCCGCAACCGCGTCGCGACCATGGTCGAGCTCGTCCACGGCATCCCGAGGGGCCGCGGCGACTTCGTCACCGTGGTGATCCCGGAGCTGCTCAAGACCCGCTCGCTGCTCTCGGCCGTCCGGCGCGGCAGCTCGTTCTTCCTCAAGGTCCGGTTGCTCTCCGAGCCCCAGATCGTCATCACCGACGTCCCCGTCGTCCGACCAGCCCGAGAGCAGCCAGAGCCGCCCAGCTCCGCGCTCATCCCGGAGCGCACGGTGGCGCTCGTCCTGGTCTCGGCCGCGCACGACCCCGCCGTCCGGGCTGTCGACTACGCGCGGTCGCTCCGCGCGACCGACACCCGAGCCGTGTTCTTCGCGATGGACCCGGCCGAGGTCGACGAGATCCAGCGTGCCTGGGAGGAGCGGCGGATCCCGGTGGCGCTGGACATCGTCGAGGCGCCCTTCCGCGACCTGACCGGCCCGATCCTGCAGGAGGTTCGTCGCGTCACCGCGCGCAAGGGAACGATCGCGGCGGTGATCATCCCCGAGTTGGTCCTCCCCCGCTTCCGCGACCATCTCCTACACAATCAGCGTGCCCTGTTCATCAAGCGCCTGCTCCTGTTCGAGCCCGGCGTGATCCTCACGAGCGTCCCGTTCCACCTCCAGCGGCGATAGCCATGGACATCGACGAAGCCAGGGCGCTCGCCCGAGTAAAGACCACCAAGGAGACGACCTATCGGCACCTCGTGAGCGTCGAGGGCGTCATGCGGCGCCTCGGCCGCCACTTCGGCGAGGACGAGCACACCTGGGCCCTCACCGGGCTGTTCCACGACCTCGACCAGGACCAGACCGCCGACGATCCAAACCGACATGCCCGCCTTGCGGCCGAGTGGCTCGCCGACGCGAACGTGGACCCGATCGTCATCAATGGCGTCCTCGCCCACGCGCACGCCGAGTTCCAGACCGACCGCATGTCGAAGGCGATCGTCGCGGCCGACGCCGTCGCCGGCCTCCTCGTCGCCGGCGCCCTCGTTCGTCCGGAGAAAGCAACCGGAATGAAGGTCTCCTCCATCAAGAAGAAGCTGAAGGAGAAGGCGTTCGCCCCCGGCGTGAACCGAGAGGAAATCGCCCTAGCGGAGCCGAACCTGGGCCTGTCGCTGGACGAGTTCCTCGCGCTCGGCATCGAGGGACTCCAGGAGGTCGCGCCCGAGATCGGGCTCTAGGGCGCGCTCTTCGGAAGCGGAGTCTCGCGCTTGCGCGCGCGGAGGCGTCGAAGCACCCACCAGGCGATCCCGATCACGATCAGGGCCGCGATCCCATACGTGGCCGGCTTGAAGTACTTCGCCACCGTGTCCCACTGGCTCCCGACCGCGTAGCCGATCCCCGCGAGCGCGAAGGTCCACGGCAGGCACCCCGCCACCGTGTACACGGTGAACGTCCCGACCGGCATCTCGGCGACCCCCGCCGGCAGGCTGATGAAGGTCCGGACCACGGGGAGCAGCCTGGAGAAGAAGACCGCTGCCTGCCCGTGGTCGGCGAACCATGCCTCGGCGCGGTCGATCTCATGGGGCTTGAGCAGGATGAAGCGTCCCCATCGGTCGATCAGGGGTCGGCCTCCGACCCGGCCCACGGCGTAGGCGATCCAGGACCCCAGGAGGTTCCCCAGGGTCCCCATCAGGCCCACGACCAGGAAGTTCAGGTGCTGGTGGGAGCCGGCGACCGTGGCCACGAAGGTGGCGTTCGCGAGGGCGCCCCCGAAGAGCATGGTGACCTCGGAGGGGATCGGGATGCAGGCGGATTCGAGCACCATGAGCACGAAGACGGCCTCGTACCCGTGCTTGAGGATGAAATCGGTGATGAAGTGCTGCACCCGGCCTCCCGAAAACCTACGGAGACTACCAACGGGAGGAGGCCTGGTCGCGTGCGGGAACATTCTGATTCCGTGAAGTGTTCCGGGGGGTCGATTGACGGCGTGCCGTACAGTGATCGCCGGGAATCCTCCCGACCCTCCCCTGCGGAAGAACTCTGAAGAGATGGCCAAACAACTCGTGATCGTCGAATCGCCGACCAAGGCCAAGACCTTGGAGCGGTACCTGGGGCCCGACTATTCGGTCACGGCCAGCAAGGGCCACGTCCGGGACCTGCCCGAGAAGAGCATGGGCGTCGAGGTCGACGACGGCTTCCGCCCCGAGTACGTCGTGCCCGACGAGAAGAAGGAAACCGTTGCGCACCTGCGCAAGGCGTACGCGAAGGCCGCAGGGTTGTGGCTCGCGACCGACTTCGACCGCGAGGGCGAGGCGATCGCGTGGCACGTCGCCGAGTCGATCGGCGCGGACCCGCGCGCTGCGAATCGAGTGACGTTCACGGAGATCACGCGCGACGCGGTCCAGGAGGCGTTCCGGCAGCCGCGGCGGATCGACTTCGACCTGGTGAATGCGCAGCAGGCTCGGCGCGTGCTGGACCGATTGGTGGGCTTCGAGCTGTCGCCGCTCCTGCAGAAGGGGCTGAAGCGGTGGACGCTCTCGGCGGGTCGCGTGCAGTCGGTGGCGCTCCGGCTGATCGTCGATCGCGAGCGCGAGATCCAGGCGTTCGTCCCGCTCGAGTACTGGAGCGTCGACGCGCGGCTGTCGCCGAACGGGGACGACCGAGCCTTCACCGCGCGGTTGATCCAGGTCGGCGAGGAGAAGCTCGCGGCGTCGCCCGACAAGAAGGGCCTGGTGCTCTCCACACAAGAGGAAGCGCAGGCACACGTCGAGCGGTTGCGCGGCGCCGCCTATCGCGTCCTGGACGTTCGCCGTCGCGAGGTCAAGCGAACGCCGGCGCCACCGTTCACCACGTCCACGCTGCAGCAGGAGGCGGCGCGCAAACTGGGGTTCTCCGCGCGCAAGACGATGCAGATCGCCCAGCGTTTGTACGAGGGCGTGAACATCCCGGGCGAGGGCCAGGTCGGCCTGATCACCTACATGCGAACCGATTCGGTGCACATCGCGGACCAGGCGCTGCAGGAGATCGCGGCGCTCGTCGCGTCCCAGTACGGGAAGGAGTACGCGCTCGCCTCACCGCGCCGGTACAAGAAGAAGCAGCGCGGCGCGCAGGAAGCGCACGAGGCAATCCGCCCGACCGGCGCGCGGCGGCTCCCCGAGGAGCTGCAGTCGGTGCTCGACCCCAACCAGGCGAAGCTCTACCGGTTGATCTGGCAGCGGGCGGTCGCCTCGCAGATGGCGGAGGCCCGGTTCGACCAGGTATCGGTCGACATCCAGGCCGCGCCGGCTGACCGACAGGTCGACTACGTCCTGCGCGCAACCGGCCAGACGCTCGTCTTCGACGGGTTCCGCCGGGTGTACTTCGAGGGGCGGGACGACTCCTCGGACGAGGACGCCGAAGCCGCGCTCCCGGCGCTCGAGGCCCAGCAGGCGCTTCGGCTGCTGGAGCTGCTGCCCGAGCAGCACTTCACGCAGCCGCCGCCGCGCTTCACGGAGGCGAGCCTCGTGAAGGCGCTCGAGGAGTACGGGATCGGCCGGCCGTCGACGTACGCGCCGACGATCGCGACGCTCATCGACCGCGGCTACGTCCGGCTCGAGGATCGCAGGTTCTTCCCCGAGGACATCGGGATCGTCGTCACGGACATCCTGGTGGACCTGTTCCCGGACGTCGTGGACGTGAGCTTCACGGCCAAGATGGAGGAGGAGCTGGACGACATCGCGGAGGGGAAGGCCGAGTGGGTCGGCGTGCTCCGCGAGTTCTACGAGCCCTTCCACGCGCAGATCGAGAAGGCTGGCGACAAGGTGGCCCCGCCCGAGGTGATCCTGCCCGAGCTCTGCCCGCGCTGTCCCGAGGAGGGCCGCGAGCCCGCCCATCTGGTGGAGAAGCTCGGCCGCTACGGACGGTTCATCGGATGCGGGAACTACCCGGAGTGCAAGTACACGCGACCGATCGACGGCGGGGGCCCGCCGGAGCCCGAGCCGACCGGCGAGGCCTGCCCCGAGTGCGGCCGGCCGCTCGTGCGCAAGACGGGCCGGTTCGGTCCGTTCGTCGGGTGCTCGGGCTACCCGGACTGCAAGTACATCAAGAAGGAACCGCCGAAGACCATGGGCATCCCCTGCCCCCAGTGCAATCAGGGTGAGCTCGTCGAGCGCCGCGGCCGCTACGGCTCCTTCTATTCCTGCAGCCGGTACCCGGACTGCACGTTCTCGGTGAACCAGCGGCCGTCGGCCGAGCCCTGCCCGAATTGCGGCGGCCTGGTCGTGGCGTCCCGGGGCGGCGCGCGCCGGTGCCTCGCGTGCGCGCGAGCGTGGGACCCGGAGGGCACCGAGCTTCCCGAGGAGGCCGCGAAAGCCCTGATCCCCAAGCCCCGGGCGAAGAAGAAGAGCGCGTGAGCCGGGCACAATAGCGGCATGGCCTCCACGGCCGAGGAGATCGCCCGGCTGCGCGGGACCCGTCCTGCGAGCCTGAAGGACCTCCTAGTCGACCCCTCGTTCTCGCGTCTGTGGCGGGCGATGCTCGTGTCTTCGCTCGGCGACTGGGTCGGCTTCGTCGCGGTGGCGGCGCTCGTCGCGAACCTCGGCGGCAAGCGCCTGGGCGGCCTGGCCGTGGCCGGCGTGATGATGGCGCGCCTCCTCCCGTCGGTCCTGTTCGGGCCGTTCGCGGGCGTGTTCGCCGACCGGTTCGACCGGCGCAAGCTGATGGTCGGGGCCGACATCGCGCGCGGCCTGCTGTACGGCGCGATGCCGTTCCTCCCCGGCCTCGGCTACATCTTCCTGGTCTCGTTCTTCATCGAAAGTCTGTCCCTGCTCTGGACGCCGGCGAAGGACGCGAGCGTGCCGAACCTCGTCCCGCGCCGGCAGCTCGCGAACGCGAACTCCATCTCCATCATCACGACCTACGGCACGCTGCCGCTGGGCGCGAGCATCTTCACCCTGCTCACGGGGTTCGGCGACGCGCTCGGCTCGCACGTGCATCTCTTCCACACACGACCGGAGTTCCTGGCGCTCTGGCTCGACGGGGTGACCTTCTTCTTCTCCGCACGTATGGTGTGGGGCCTCGACCTGCGGCAGAACCTCTCGGCGAAGGTCCGCGCGAAGCAGACCCCGCGGCTGAACGTCCACTCGGCGTTCGACGAGATCCGCGAGGGCTATCGCTTCCTTCGCGATCACCCGACGGTCCGGGCGATGACGCTCGGCGTGGTGATCGCGTTCGCCGGCGTCGGCTCGGTGATCTCGCTCGGGCCCGTCTTCACCCGGTTCTCGCTGCACGCCGGGCCGACCGGGTTCGGGTTCCTGATCACCGCGTTCGGCGTCGGCATGGCGGGCGGCATCGCCGCGACGAACTACCTCGCACGCCTGCTCGACAAGGACCGCGTCTTCTTCCTATCGATGTTGGGCGCGGCGGCATGCCTGTTCCTCATCGCGTCGATGCCGACCATCGGCCTCGCGAGCCTGTTCACCGTGCCCATGGGAGTCGCCGTCGGGCTAACCTGGGTGACCGGGTACACGATGCTGCAGGAGAACGTGAGCGACGAATTCCGCGGCCGGACGTTCGCCACCCTGAACGTCTGGGCACGCATGGCGCTGTTCGTGTCGCTCGTTGCCTTCCCGGCGTTCTCGGCGGCGCTCGGGTCCGACCACACCCTCACGATCGGCTCCCACGTGCTCGACCTCTCCGGGACGCGGATCGCGCTCTACGTGGGGGGATTGGTGGTGGTGTTCGCCGCCACCGCCGCGGGGCGCGGCCTGCGGCGGAGCCGGCTCGCCCGGCCTCGGCCGCTCGGGCTCTCCCTCCGGGGTCCCCGGAAGGAGCTCTCGGGCGTGTTCATCGCGTTCGAGGGCGTGGAGGGCGCCGGCAAGGGGACGCAGATCGAACGAGCGCGCACCTATGTGGAGTCGCTCGGACGCCCGGTCGTGGTCACGCGGGAACCGGGGGGGACGGACCTCGGGGACCGGCTGCGCGAGACGCTCCTGTCCCCCACGACGGGGACGATCGATCCGCGGACGGAGGCGCTCCTCTTCGCGGCCACCCGCGCGCAACACGTGATGACCGTCATCCGCCCCGCGCTGCAGGACGGGAAGGTCGTCCTCTGCGACCGGTTCATCGACTCCTCGATCGCCTATCAGGGGGTCGCGCGCGGCCTGGGCGAGCAGGACGTCCTGACGTTGAACGCGTGGGCGACGCAGGGTCTCTTCCCGGACCTGGTCGTCCTGCTGCACCTGGACCCGGAGGTCGGCCTCGCCCGCGCGAAGGCCCACGATGCTCCCGACCGGATCGAGGGCGAGGACCTGGAGTTCCACGCGCGGGTGGCCGATGCCTACCTGAAGATCGCTGACGAGCACCCCGACCGGTTCGCCGTGATCGACGCGACCGGGACGCCCGACGAGGTCCACGCCCGGGTGCGCGAGGCCATCGAACGGGTCCTGCAGTCGGAGCATCCCTCGACGTGATCGACGCATCCGAGCTCGACCTCCCGCCGGTGATTCGGGGCGTGCCCGGCCAGGCGTCGGCCACGGCATTCCTGGCCCGGGCGGTCCGCCAGCCCCACCACGCGTATCTCTTCTCCGGGCCGGAGGGCTCCGGCAAGCGCCTGGCGATGCGGGCCTTCGCGGCGGCGCTCCTGTGTCCGAACGGCGGGTGCGGCGAGTGCCGGGCCTGCAGGCTCGCGCTCGGCGAGCGTCATCCGAACATGCTGGTCCTCGAGCCGAGCGGCCCGGACATCCTGGTCGGGCGCGACGCCGCCGATCCGAACACCGCGCGGTGGTTCGCCTCGCGCGCCTACCTCACGCCGGTCGAGCCCGGCGCAAAGGTGATGGTGGTGCTCCAGGCCGATCGCCTGCGCGTGGAGGCGGCCGATGTGCTCCTCAAGGTCCTCGAGGAGCCGCCGGCGGAGACGTACTTCCTGCTCACCTCCGCCAGGCCCGACGAGATCCCCGACACGATCCGGAGCCGGTGCCAGGAGATCTCGTTCCCTCCGCTCTCGGAGGCGTTCGTCGTCGATGCGCTGGTGCGCGAGGGGATCGAACCCGACCGCGCACTTCTCGTGTGTCGCCTCTCCGGCGGGAACCTCGGCCGGGCCAGGCGGATGGCACGCTCGGAGGGCTCGTGGGCCTTTCGAAGCGTGGCGCTCGAGGCGATGGCCGAGGCGACCACCGGCCCATCCGGGGCGCTCGCGGCGGCCGAACGTTTGACCGCGGCGGCGAAGGACTTCCGCGCGACTCTTGGGGCGGAGCTCGCGACGGAGCTGGAGCCGTTCCAGGACGCGCGCGGCCGCACCGAGGATGTGTTCCGCGGCGTGGTCCGACGGATGGAGGAACAGCACGAACGACGGCTCCGCCGCGCCGAGCGCGAGTTCCTGGACGGGTCGCTCCAGGCGCTCGCCGCGTACTGCCGGGACCTGGTGGTGCTCGCATCGGGCGGAACGGACGAGCTGTTGATCAACCTCGACCGGCCGGCCGATCTCGCGAGCTCGGCTTCGTCATGGACCGCCCCGCAGGCCGCGCTCGCCCTCGGCGCGATCGAGGAGGCACGAGCCGACCTCGCCGACGAGACGAACCTGAATCCGCGGCTCGCGCTCGAGCGCTTGTTCCTCCGGCTGTCGTCCCTTCGAAGGCAGTAGCGGGCTACTCGCCTTCGTCGACGTGGTGTTCCTCGACCAGTTCCGCGATGGCGTCGAGGCTCGCGAGCGTCGGTGGGTAGGGGTACTGACGAAGCGATCCGTCGCGCATGTGCAGCACCAGCGTGACCCGATCGTCGCCCCGGTGACCGACGATCGTCGCGAGATCGGCGTCGTCCAGGATCTCGCCCAGCTCGTCGAGCGCGGGGGATGCGTCCATGGGCCGCACGTACCCGGGTTGCCCCAAGTCCAAACCGGTATCCTCGGGCGGGTAGCAGGCCGGAGTAGCTCAGTCGGCAGAGCGACGCACTCGTAATGCGTAGGTCCGCGGTTCGATTCCGCGCTCCGGCTCCACACGATGATCATCGAGCGTGACCTGTCACTCGCCGACGGAGCAACGCTGCATTGCTACGACGCGAGCAGCGGCGACCTCGCGGTCTTCTGGCATCACGGCTCGCCGAACATCGGCGCGCCGCCCATGCCCCTCTTCGACGCGGCCGCCCGGCTGGGCGTCCGGTGGGTCTCGTACGATCGGCCGGGCTACGGGGGTTCGACGCCCCGCCCCGGTCGGGACGTCGCGTCGGCCGCCGAGTTGGCCGCTCGGGTAGCCGACGCGTTCGGCATCGATCGGTTCGGCGTCGTGGGCCACTCCGGAGGCGGTCCGCACGCGCTCGCGTGCGGCGCGCTCCTGCCGGGCCGCGTCACCGGCGCCGTCAGCGTCTCCGGCCTCGCGCCCTTCGGGGCCGAGGGGCTCGACTGGTTCGGGGGGATGGGTCCCGCGACCGACGCCGCCCTGCACGCGGCTGCGCTGGGCCGCGAGGCGAAGGAGGCGTTCGAGGCGTCGGGCGCCGATCTGGATCCGGGGTTCACCCCGGAGGATCAGGCCGCGCTCGCTGGCGACTGGTCGTGGTTGCTCGACGTGGTGCGGCCCGCCGTTCGCGCGGGTCCGGGCGGCTTGATCGACGACGACCTCGCTGCCGTCGCCCCGTGGGGGTTCGATCTCGTGGACATCGCGGTGCCCACGCTGCTCGTACACGGCGGCCGGGATCGCGTCGTGCCGAGCGCACACAGTGTGTGGCTCTCGCGCCGGATCCCCTCGGCGGCGCTCTGGCTCCGTCCGAACGACGGTCACGTTTCCGTCCTGCACGCCGCGGAGGCCGCGCTGGAGTGGCTCCGCGCGGCCTCCGGTTGAACGCGCGGGTCCTACATCGTGGCGCTCTCGTCGTTCGCGAAGATGCCGAACGCGTTGCCCTCGGTGTCCGTGCACGTCGCGAAGTAGCCCATGCCCGGGACCGGCGTCTTGCCCAGGACTACCGACCCGCCGGCCGCCTTGATCTGCTCGAGGGCGTCCTCGATCGAGTCCACGCCCATCGTGATCGTCGTCCCGGAGCCCTCCGTCCGCTGGAAGAGCGCCCCGTCGATCCCGGGAACGGAGTCGCCCGTCGCCGCCAGCCCGTAGTACTGCGGCGCTCCCGGGTACCGGTTGAAGGTCCATCCGAAGACGTTGCTGTAGAACGTCTCCGCGCGGTCCGGGTCGTCCACGGGGATCTCGAAGTGGTTGGGCCTGGATGCCATCGCCGCTCCTTTCCGTCGGGGTGGACGGGAACTCTACCGCGACCCACCGACATGGCATGATCCGCGACCAGCATGGCCTTCGAGCACCTCGATTTCCTCTACGTCCCGAGCCGCGACGTGCCCGCCGACCTCCGCTACTTGGAAGCGATCCTCGGCGGAAGGGTCGTCTTCGCGATCGACGGAATGGGCGCGAGGGTCGCCGCCGTGGAGCTCGCCCCCGAGCCGCCGCTCGTCCTCCTGGCAGATCACCTCGATGGCGATGCACCGATCCTCGTGTATCGGGTGGCGAACTTGGAGGCGGAGCTCGCGGGGCTCGAGTCCCGCGGCTGGACCCGCGAGGCGACGTTCGAGATCCCGCACGGGCCGTGCTGCTCGTTCGTGACGCCCGGAGGCCAACGCCTGGCGCTGTATCAGCTCACGCGACCGGAGGTCACCGCTCACTTCGCGGGGCGCCGCGACTTCTGAACCCTACGACTCGCCCCAGGGGTCGATGAAGTCCTCGCGGTCGACGCCGAGCGCGTCCGCGACCCGCGTGACGTAGTTGAAATACGCGATCACCTGCACCGCGTCGTGGATCGCGCGGTCGTCGTGGCCTTGGGCGCGAAGGCGCTCGAGGTCCGCCGGCGTCATCCGACGCTGGTCGGTGGTGAGCTTGGCGGCGAACTCGCAGAGCGCCCGGTCGGCCGGGGAGAGCGAGGCCGAGCGCCAGTCGTGGGCGACCGCGTGCACGTAGGCGTCGGCGGCGGCGCCCTCCATCGATGCGGCGACCTCGTCACGGAGGTCGTGGGCGTGCGCCTGGATTCAGTAGTGGCATTCGAGCTCCGCCGAGACCACCGTCGCGAGAAGCTCCCGCTGGGAGCGGGTGAGCGGCGACTCGCCTTTCATGATCGTGAGGTAGAACCCGATGCTGTCCCGCAGTGCCTCGGGGTTGACGCTCATCACCTGCACGATGTGCCAGATTCTGCCCGCGCGCTCGATCGCGTCGTCGTACTGCGTCTTGAGCAAGCCGGTCGCGTCCTCGGGCGGCACCTCGCGGATCCAGGGCACGGCGGGAGTCTACCCGCGGTCCCCGAGTGCGCTACGCGAAGAGCGGGTCGTGCGCGATCGCCTTGTAGGCGGCGAGCGACGAGGGCGAGGAGTCGACCCACCAGCCGTTCTCGCCGCCCATGAAGTAGATGAGCGCGCGGACGTCCGGCCACGCTTTGATCTGGCTCTCCATCGCGCGGATCCACGCGGCCTTGCGGCCGGGCCGGGCCGGGTCCTCCTGGACGCCGACCTCGGTGACCCAAAGCGGCTTGCCCTTCGAGACGGCGTAGGAGTAGCCGGGCTGGAAGGCGGTCTTGAACGAAGTCCACGCAGTGCCCTGGTGGTTCGTGTTGAACCAGTTGTACGCGTCGTCCCCGATGATGTCGACGTACTTGTCGCCCGGGTACCACTTGTTGGCGCCGCCGTTCTTGAACGTGGTGCCCATCATGATCCAGACCCAGCGGACGTTCGTGACGCGCATGGCGTGGAAGATGGTCCAGATGTGCCGCCACGCGGCGGCGAACTGCGCCGGCGTTCCCGCCTTGCGCTGCCCCGGCAGGTCCTGGTCGTCCTCGGGCTCGTGATGGAAGTTGAGGTAGACGACCTTCTTGAACGCCTTCAGCTCCCTCGCGCGGGCCCGGATGATCGCGTCCTGCTTTCCGGCCGCGATGTCCGCCCAGCGAACATACCCAGCGCCCGCGCCGTTGCTCTTGCCGCCCGCCCACTCCAGGGCCGCCTTCCAGTTGATCAACAGCGCACTGCCGTGGCTGCTCGCCCACAACCCCTGATCGGAGAGCAGCGGGTTCTGCCAGCCGTGGTAGTAGTGGTAGATCGCGTAGGTGCGCCCGATCTCGGACTCCATGGCGGCGAGCGCGTCCTGCGGGGTCTGCGTGCCCTGGGGCTTGACCCAGGCCCCGAAGAGCACGTGCGTGCGCGCGGCGACGGGCGCGGCGACGAGCGTGATCGGGCCCGGGGACTCAGCGCCGGCGGTCGTGCGGTCAACCGCCGTGTCGAGCGTCCCGGGGTCCGCCGCCTTCGCGGGCACGATCAGCCCGCCGGCAAGCGCCGCGCCGAGCAGCATGCCAATCAGCCGGCTTCGTTGGATTCGTGGGAACCAGGTGGGTCGGGCGATCTGTTCGATGTGCGCGCGAGCGACGGCCACAGTGAAGCCTCCTTGGCTATCGCATCGGGTGTGCGCGCGCAGAACTTCACGGTGGAAACGACGAACACCCCATCGGGGGAGTCACTTTCAACCGAACGAACTAGCGAGCGGAGGCGAAGGACCGTGCTGATAGAATCTGGCGCCGTGCGCCACGCCACGCTGATGCGACGCGCCGGCTCGGCGATCGCGGCCGGGGTCGTCGGCCTGGTGGTGATCTCCGGGCGGGCCCTGGCACAGGAGCCCCCGCAGATCACGCCCAACTTCTCGGTCACGCCGTCGAAGGTCGTGACCCCATGGATCTATCAGATGGCGATCGGCGCGATCATCCTCGGCGCGCTCGTCCTCATCGGGGTCGTGGCTTCCTACCTCCGCTTCTCGCCGAAATTCTTCGGACGAGAGGAGGCGCCCGCCCGAACGCCGCCCGGGGCTCGCCCGCCGCTCGTGCGGCAGCCCCCGTTCGAACGCCCGCCCCTCGCGACGCATGCCTCGGCCCCTGCGGCGGCGG
>JACXTT010000393.1_pt1 | contig 73325 bp, 72 predicted proteins | sample 9270951 | NCBI WGS metagenome assembly JACXTT01 (sample SAMN15532306, study PRJNA645909) | rock metagenome | isolation source: weathered quartz diorite | place: Puerto Rico | collected 2017-06-21
AGTAATCATCCCGTTTTACCGAAACGACCACTTCCTGCGCTCAAAGTCATCAACAGGTAAAAATTACCTATTAACGTTATTACTTCAAGGCAGGTACTTCATATATCTCGAGTATTCCTACACTGCATTGGCCCTCCTGCTTTGACACAGAAAAGCTTACAGGTAGGTACCCGGACACCCAGTACCCGCCTCAATCGATTGTTCGAAATTTTTAAAGAGCAAGCTGGAAAAACGCGCTTCAAACCTTGCTGCGCACGTTTCTTCAGCGGAGTCCGCTATTATGCAGCAGTCCAGCAACCTGGTCAAGCACTGTCCGACTTTTTTCTTATAAATAGCGTCAAAAAAGGCCGGATTCCCCGGTTCCCAGTGGGCTAGTCAGGACAAGCAAGGGCGCTCGCCCGCTAAATCGCCCCGCCGCCGTGTAGGCAGCGGCGTTAGCGAGCGCTTATATAGCGTTTACTTGACCGCTCATTTGACCGTTACGCGGGCGAATTTGCGCTTGCCGACCTGCGCCACGACCGTGGCGCCCTTGGCGACGGTAACGTTTTTATCTTCCACCTTCTGGCCATCGAGCTTGACGCCGCCCTGCTCCACCATGCGCACCGCCTCCGAGGCGCTGGGTGTGAGGCCGGCTTGTTTTAATAGCTGGGCAATGGCGATACCGTCGCCGGTAGCGGTCACCTGCACCTCGGGCATATCGTCCGGGATGCCGCCGTGATGGCGCGCATCGAAATCCGCCAGCGCGCGCTCCGCGTCGGCCTGGGTATGGAAGCGTGCGACGATTTCCTGCGCGAAGGCCACTTTGATGTCGCGCGGGTTGCGACCGCCGGCAACATCTTTCTTCCAGCCGGCAACCGCTTCCAGCGACTGGAAGGAGAGCAGCTCGATGTACTTCCACATCATTTCGTCGGTCACCGACATGAGCTTGCCGAACATATCACTGGGCGTATCGGTGATGCCCACGTAGTTGTTCTTGGACTTGGACATTTTCTCCACGCCGTCCAGGCCTTCCAAGAGCGGCATGGTGAGGATGCACTGCGGCTCCTGGCCGTATTGCTTTTGCAGTTCGCGGCCCACCAGCAGATTGAATTTCTGGTCGGTGCCGCCCAGCTCAAGGTCCGCCTTCAAGGCCACCGAGTCGTAGCCCTGCATCAGCGGGTAGAGAAACTCGTGCACGGAGATCGGCGTTTGGCTCTGGAAGCGCTTGGTGAAGTCGTCGCGCTCCAACATGCGCGCCACGGTCCAGCGCGAGGCGAGCTGGATCATGCCGCGTGCGCCCAGCGGATCGCACCACTCGGAGTTGTAGCGGATCTCGGTTTTTTCCGGATCCAGCACCAGGCTGGCCTGGGCAAAATAGGTCTTGGCGTTGGCTTCGATCTGCTCGCGCGTGAGCGGCGGGCGGGTGCTGTTGCGGCCGCTGGGGTCGCCGATCATGGAGGTGAAATCGCCGATCAGGAAAATCACCGTATGCCCCAGGTCCTGCAATTGCCGCATCTTGTTCAGCACCACGGTATGACCCAGGTGCAGATCCGGAGCGGTCGGGTCCAGGCCCAGCTTTACCCGCAATACCCGCCCCGACTCCAGCTTTTTGCGCATATCGGATTCGAGAATGAGCTCATCCGCACCTCGTTTAATGATGGCCAGGGATGCGTCTATATCGGCTGCGGATTTCATGGGCGACTAAAACAGTAGGAAAATAGAAAAAGGGGCAAAAAGATCAACTCGCGCCGGCCAGCGGAAACGGCGCAAATCTGTTATTCTTCAATATGTTGCCGGACAGACCGAAAGTAACGCACGAACAATGATGACGTTCGCGGAAGGTAAAATAGTAGCGCAAAAGCTCCTGCAAGGCTTGCAGAGACCTGCCATTAAGCGCACTTTGATTGCTGTCGGTGTTCTGTTTGCCCTGCCGGTTTGCGGCGTGCTCACCGCCTTCGGTGTCGCTTCCGACACCCAACTCGAATCCACCCCGCGCAAGGAAATCAGCGAAGCGCTGGCCTTGCCGCAGAGCGAGCAAACGGCGCAAACCCAGGATCGCTACAAGCGTAGCGACCGCATACAGCGCGGCGACAGCGTGGCCGCCATCCTGCAGCGCCTGCAAGTAAGCGACAGTTCAGCCTTCCAGTTCCTGCGCACCTCCGCCTCGGCCAAGACCATGTACCAGTTGCGCCCGGGCCGCACCGTGCAGGCCACCACCGACCGCGACGGCAGCCTGTACGCGCTCAACTATATTTACAGCCCCGATCAGATGCTGACGGTGCAGCGCCAGGGCAATGGCTTCGTGGCCGAGGACAAGAAGGTCGCCCCGCAAGTCGAGACGGTTTACCGCAGCGGCGTCATCAAATCGTCCCTGTACGGCGCCACCGACGAAGCCAATATCCCCGACGCCGTCGCTACCCAGGTGGCGCGCATCTTTTCCACCGACATCGACTTCCACGTCGACCTGCGGCGCGGCGACCGCTTTGAGGTGATTTACGAAATGCTTTACCAGGATGGCGAATTCCTGCGACCGGGCCGCGTGCTGTCGGCCGAGTTCGTCAACAACGGCAAGAAGTTCGAAGCCTTCCTGTTCACCGACGGCGAGGGCAACGAAGGTTATTACTCGGCCGACGGGCAAAACCGCGCCAAGTCTTTCCTGCGCTCACCGCTGGCGTTCTCGCGCGTGTCTTCCGGTTTCGGCGGCCGCGTGCATCCTATTTTCAAGAACTGGCGCGCGCACACCGGCACCGATTTCGCTGCACCGCGCGGCACACCGGTGTGGGCCACCGCCGACGGCGTGGTGCTTTCGGCCGGCGTGAAAGGTGGTTACGGCAACGCGCTGGAGCTTCGCCACTCCGGCAGCGTAACCACGCTATACGGACACCTGACCGGCTTCGCCCCTGGCGTGCGCAAGGGGTCCCGCGTGAGCCAGGGACAAACCGTCGCCTATGTAGGTTCCACCGGCTGGGCCACCGGGCCGCACCTGCACTACGAATTTCGCATCGCCGGAGCCCTGCAGGACCCGATGCGCGTGGCACTCCCCAAGGCCGACCCGCTGCCGGCCAAGTACCGCGCCGCTTTCCAGCAGAGCGCCAATCTGCAAAGCGAAAAACTGGCCCTCTTGCACAACGCGCACTTCGATCAGTTTGAGTAATTCCGCGCTCTACATCGGCATCATGTCCGGCACCTCGCTGGACGGGGCCGATGCCGTGCTGGCCGAGTTTCCCGTCGGCGCATCCACGGAAAAACAAGCGCGCACGCTGGCCTTCGTCCACGAAGATTTTGACGGTGACCTGGCACGCGAACTGCTGGCGCTGAATCAAAGCGGGCCCAATGAAATCGAGCGCGGCGCGGTGGCGGCAAACCGGCTGGCCGCCGTGTACGCGCGCGCAGTAGGCCGGGTGTTGGCCGGGGCGAACATCGCTTCCAGCGAGGTCTCGGCCATCGGCTGCCATGGACAAACGGTGCGGCACCGGGTGGATCTGGGTTTCACCACCCAGCTCAATCAACCGGCGCTACTCGCCGAACTGACCGGTATCGATGTGGTGGCCGATTTCCGGGTACGCGATGTCGCCGCAGGCGGCCAAGGCGCGCCGCTGGCGCCGGCGTTTCACGAGGGCCTGTTCCGCTCGGCCTATGAAACGCGCGTGGTCGCCAATATCGGCGGTATCGCCAATCTCACCGTGCTAACGCCGGGTCGCGCAACCGCAGGATTCGATTGCGGCCCCGGCAATTGCCTGATGGACGCCTGGATTCTGGAAAAACGCGGTGCGAGCTTCGACCACGATGGGGCCTGGGCTGCGTCGGGCAAGGTCATCCCAGCGTTGCTGCAGCGTTTTCTGCAGGACCCGTATTTTTCACTGGCACCGCCCAAAAGCACTGGCCGCGATTTGTTTCATCGAGCCTGGCTGCAGGAAAAATTATCGGGCGCTGAAGACTATGCTGATGTGCAAGCCACGCTGGCAGAACTGACTGCCGTGAGTCTCTGCGACCATCTGCAACGCCATGCCGGCGACGCCAAACTCCTGATCGTCTGCGGTGGCGGCACCCTGAACAAACATCTGATGTCGCGCCTCGCTGCTAGTTTAGTGGGCGTCAGCGTGGAAGCTTCGGATGCGCGCGGAGTACCTTCACAGCAGGTGGAGGCGCTGGCCTTTGCCTGGCTCGCCAAGCAATGCGTAGAGCGCAGGGCGCTGGACTTGACCGCGATTACGGGTGCTGCGCACGCCAATATTCTTGGCGCTATCCATCGCGCTTAAAACGGCACCTGCGCCCGTGCCTGGAAGCCTAGGGATTTAGCTGCTTGTAGACGTTGTCGGCCACGGCCAGCAGCTTGTCGCGTTCCATTTCACCGGACAGGGCATAACCAAAGCTACCGTCGATCCAGTAAAACACGCCTACCGCACCCTCCTGCGCGTAACGGAACGCGGTGTCGACGTTGTTTTTCTTTTCGTTGCAGACGTACAGCGTCAGCCGTTTGCCCTTGGCGTCCTGGAACATGAATTGCGCCCCGTAACCATCGGGCGAGGGCAGCAGGCGTCCGCCTACCAGATCGTAACCGGCCTCGGCCAGATTCGGCACCTTCAGCTTGGTACCCAGGCGCTTGGACAACCAGGTGACCAAGTGCTCGTGTTGGTCGGCCGTTACCTCCACCGGATGCCGCACTTCCTTGGTGTAGAGCACGTGGGCAATGGCCGCCTCGCGGTACACCGGCGGCACCTGCACCACCAGTTGTCGCGGCACCAGTTGCTGATGCGCAAACCAACCCACCGCACCGCCGATGGCGAGGCAGGCCGCGCTCGCCGCCATCGCCATCCACGGCAGCGGCCGGCGCGTAGCGATGACCGTCAGGTGCGCGGGCACCGGCTCGTTCAGCACGGCGTCGAATTCGGTATGGCAAAGACGCGTCAACTCTCGCCCACGGCGCACCTGCTCGGCCGCCGCCGGATTTTGCGCCAGCAGCGCTTCAAACGCGACGACCCGATCGGCCGGCAGACGGCCATCTATGTATTGCTGCAATTCTTCTTCGCGGATCAGAAAGTCATTCATTTGACCACTCTCAATTCGATGTCGCCCGCGTCATCGCGCGCGCCTCCGCCCCACATTAGCTGGCCCAGACGTTCCCGACCCCGGGACAGGCGCGACATCACCGTGCCTATCGGTATCGACAACACTTGCGCCGCTTCCTTGTACGACATGTCTTCCAGGGCCACCAGCAGGATGATTTCCCGCTGTTCGTCCGGTAATTGCGCCAGGCACTTCACCAGATCGCTGACGGTGCTATCGTCCGGCGCCGTTTTGTGGCCCGGCAATCCCGTCTCGCCCTCATCCAACTGCACCGTCACCGGCCGGTTGCGTAAGCCGTTGACGAAAAGGTTATGCATGATGGTGAACAACCACGCCCGCAAATCGGACCCTTCGCGCCACAGGGAATACTTCTCCATGGCCCGTGCCAGCGTGTCCTGCAATAAATCGTCCGCTGCCGCAGGATCACCCGTCAACGCCCGCGCATAACGGCGCAAGCGCGGAATCCAGATCACGATATCGCTAGAGCCCGCCATCTCTGTTCCATTCTAGTTGATCCATTAGCAAGCGCTTATGAAGCAAACGCAGAAAAAGCGCCATTATTCCCGGCAAAAGGTTACAGACTGTGAAATTTCGGGCCGGAGCCGAAATTGTAAGCGCCGGCCGGATGCGTCCGGCCGGCGCTTTTGACGGTGCCCGGTCAGGGCTTGGCGGCGGCGACGCCGGCCTTGGTGCGGTCCATCACCGTCATGACGCTGGAGACAAAGCCCGCCACGTCGGTGAGGTTGCCGGGCACGATCAGCGTATTGCCGGTCTTGGCCAGATTGCCGAACTGCTCCACATACTTTTCGGCGATTTTCAGGTTGGCGGCCTGCATGCCGCCGGCCTCGTTCAGGGCCGACGCCACCTGGCGCACCGCGCTGGCGGTGGCCTCGGCCACGGTGGTCACGGCGATGGCCTCGCCCTGCGCCTTGTTGACGGCGGCGGTTTTCTCGCCTTCCGATTTCAGGATATCGGCCTGTTTCTGGCCCTCAGCCAGGTTGATTTCCTGCTGCTTCTGGCCTTCCGACTTGGCGATCAGGGCGCGCTTTTCGCGCTCTGCCGTGATCTGCGCCTGCATGGAGCGCAGGATGGCCTCGGGCGGGGTGAGGTTCTTGATTTCATAACGCAGCACCTTCACGCCCCAGGTGCGGCCGGCCTCGTCGAGCACGCTAACCACTTTGTGGTTGGTGTCTTCGCGCGATTCGAAGGTCTTGTCCAGCTCCATCTTGCCGATTTCGGAACGCAGCGCCGTTTGCGCCAGTTGCGAAATGGCCAGGGTGTAATCGCTGGAACCGTAGCTCGCCAGCTTGGGGTCGACCACTTGGTAGTAGATGATGCCGTCCACCGCCAACTGAGTGTTGTCGCGCGTGATGCAGACCTGTTCGGCGATATCCAGCGGCACTTCCTTCAGCGAGTGGCGGTAGGCCACGCTATCGAAAAACGGCACGATGATATTGAAGCCCGGCTCCAGCACCGAATGAAACTTGCCGAAGCGCTCCACCACCCAGGCGCTTTGCTGCGGCACGATGCGCACGCCTTCCATCACCAGCACCACAAAAGTGGCGAACAGGAAAAACGGAATGGCGTAACCGGACAGCGACTGCATGGAAAACATGAGGATGGTGGCGATGATGACTATCAGCATCTTTCCAAACATATGGGACTCCCGTTGATTTTGTTGGTGTTGCCGGGGCTGCGCCGTCGGGCGCAGTCGGCTACGAACGCTGCGCGCTGACTTCCAGCATGCCGCCGACCCGCTGGCGGATATAGAGCACTTCATTGGGTGCGGCCGGTCCGCTCACCTTCGCGTCCCAGGTACTACCGCGGTATTTAACCCTGGCGAGCCCCGCAGCCTGATTCACCCAGGCATCCAGCTCCACCGTTTGCCCGGCGTCCAGATCGCTGGCTGAATTGTCACCCTTGGGATGCGTCTGCCACCAGCGGTTCACCAGGAAGGTCCCGGCCAGGGCCACCGCTACGGCAGCCGGCACCTGTATCCAGATGCCCAGGCCCAGATAGGCCAGCAGGGCACCTACCAGCGCGGCAATGCCGATCACCAGCAGATAAAAAGTCCCGGTCAACAATTCGGCGATGATCAAGGCGAATCCCGCCGTTGCCCACATCATATAAATCGCCATGGCTGCTCTCCTCGCGAATTTCTCATTCAGGCCTCCACCTCGGTACGGACCGGGTGGGTTATTCGAGCCCTATTATGATCCTACCGCTAGGACCTTGGGAGTCGGCAAAGATTCACTATCTGGAATAGGCGACGTGCTCGATCTCGGTGCAGTGATTCATCACCACATCCAAGCCCGCTGCGGCGGCCCGCGCCGCAGCTGCCTCGTTGACGATGCCAAGCTGCATCCAGACGCACTTCGCGTCAATGGTGATGGCATCTTCCACTACCGGCGGGATGTCGCCGGCCTTGCGAAAGCAATCGACGATATCGATTTTCGCAGCGAGTTCGGCGGGGATGGCGAGAAGGCTGGGATAGCACTTTTCCCCAAGCACCTCGGTCTCCTGCGGGTTGACCGGGATAATGCGGTAGCCGTGGCGCTGCAAATAGGCGGCCACACCGTGACTGGGGCGATGCTTTTTGCCGGACAAGCCGACCACGGCGATGACCTGCGCCGACTGCAACAGGCGGTGGATTTCACCCTGATCGTGCAGCAGTCGCCCGGTTTTCGTGCCTGAATTTGAGCCGAATATCGCTTCGCGATTCATCTGCGCCTCTCCCAGAATGGCCGCTGCGCGCGCCGATTCGGCGGCATCCAGCGCGGGCGCTCCTGCACTGGCGGCACCTGCGGCGCGCTTGCGCCCCATCATCCACACCAGTATCGCGCCACCGGCCAGCAGGCCAAACGGGCCGAACCAGAGCAGGTAGGTCTTGCTGTCGACTACCGGCCGGTACAGCACATAGTCGCCATAGCGTTCGCGCAAATGCTGCTTGATCTCGTCGTTGCTTTTGCCGGCATCGGCCAGCAGGCGGATTTCGCGGCGCAAGTCGCCAGCAAGACCGGCGGGGGACTCGGCCAGCGTCTGGTTCTGGCACACCATGCAGCGCAGTTCGGTTTCCAGAAGCTTAAGGCGCGCTTCCAGTTCCGGCGAGGCCGGCGGCATCGGTGGGGTGGGCGTTTGCGCGAGCAGCGTGGAAACCCATAGGCCGGCGGCCAGCAGCGCAAGACACCGGAAGCGCTTCACTTTTGCAACTCGCGAATCACCGGCATGATGTCTTCCTTCAACATCCGCTGGTCGATAGGCCCGGGAACCTTGAAGCGAATGACGCCGTTCTTGTCGATGATGAAGGTTTCCGGCGCGCCCGAGACCCCGTAGTCGATAGCCACGCGGCCCTCGGCATCGCTGACCACCAGGCTATAGGGGTTACCGAATCTTGCCAGCCACGCGGTGGCATCGGGGCGCAGGTCTTTCCAGTTGAGCCCCACAATGGGCACCAACTTCTTTTCGGCCAACTCGTTCAGCGAAGGATGTTCGTAACGGCAGGAGACGCACCAGGAGCCGAATACATTCAGAATCCACACGCGGCCCTTCATGCTGGACGCGGTGAATGTTTTTTCCGGCGCATCCAGTTGGGGCAGCGAAAATTCCGGCGCGGGTCGGTTGATGAGCGGCGAGGGGATGACGTGCGGGTCCAGCGATAACCCGCGCCACAGGAAATACAGGAGGCCCAAGAAAATGGCCAGGGGCAGGAAATAACGCCACACGCGCGCCACGCTAGTCTCCTGCAGCCGGTACGGCGGCACCCGCGTCGCCGGACGGCTTGGCTTCGGCGGTACGTGCGGCACGCTGCGTTTTCAGCCGGTAGCGGCGGTCGCAAATCGCGATGAACCCACCCAGCGCCATCAACAGGCAGCCGCCCCAGATCCAATCGACAAAGGGTTTGATGTAAATGCGCACACCCCAGGCGCCGTCGCTGGCGCCCTCAACCGGCTCACCCAGGGAAACGTACAAATCGCCGGTGAGGCCGGTGTTGATGGCCGCCTCGGTCATGGTTTGCCCGGAGGCGAAATAGCGGCGCTTCTCCGGGGCAAGTATGGTCAGCACGCGCCCATCGCGGCTGACCTCGAAGCGGCCCTGGATGGCGGCGTAGTTGGGGCCGGGTTGCTCGCCCACCGAAACAAAGCGGAAGGTGTAGCCGTTCTGACTCACGCTTTCGCCGGGGGCCAGGCGTACGTCGCGTTCGACTTCATAACCCTTCACCATGGTGACGCCGACCACGAACACGCCGATGCCGATATGGGCGATGTGCATGGCGTAATAGCTCGCGCTATTGGCGGCGAGCTTGCCGCGTAAGTCGGTGGCCGCAGTAGCCCGCCAACGGCGCGCCAGGGCGAAGGCGCTGGCGGCGAAAATCCATAGGGCCAGCCAGATGCCGAGACTGGCCAGCGGCGTCCACTGCCCCATCGCGAACGGTATGGCCAAAGCCAGCGGCACGGAAACCAGCAGCGGCCACAGCAATTTGTTGGCGAGTTCCGATGCCTCCTGGTCGCGCCAGCGCGCCAAGGGACCTGCCGCCATCAACACCAGCACCGGCACCATCAGCACCGTGAAGACCAGATTGAAATACGGCGGGCCTACCGATAATTTACCGAGGTCCAGCGCGGAAGAAAAGAGCGGATAAAGCGTGCCCAGCACCACGGTCGCCAGGGCCACCACCAGCAGCACATTATTGGCAAGCAACATCAATTCGCGCGAGGTCGCGCTGAAGGGTTTCGGCGCCCGGGCCAGGCCCAGGGCCGGCGCGCGCCAGGCGTACAGAGCTAGCGAGGAACCGATCACCAGCGCAAGAAAAGTGAGGATGAACACGCCTCGTTTGGGGTCGGTGGCGAAGGCGTGCACGCTGGTCAATACGCCGGAGCGAACCAGGAACGTGCCCAGCAGTGAAAGCGAAAACGCGAGAATGGCGAGCAGCACCGTCCAGCTTTTGAAAATGCCGCGCTTTTCGGTCACCGCCAGAGAATGAATCAGCGCCGTTCCGGCCAGCCAGGGCATGAAGGAGGCGTTTTCCACCGGGTCCCAGAACCACCAGCCGCCCCAGCCCAGTTCGTAATAGGCCCAGGCCGAGCCCAGGCAAATGCCGACGGTGAGAAACATCCACGCCGCCGTGGTCCAGGGCCGCGACCAGCGCGCCCAGGTGGCGTCCAGCTTGCCGCCCAGCAACGCTGCCAGGGCAAAGGCAAACGCCACCGAGAAACCCACGTAGCCCATATAGAGCATGGGCGGGTGATAGATCATGCCCGGGTCCTGCAGCAGCGGATTCAGGTCGCGGCCTTCGGGCGCCGGCGGCAGCAAGCGATCGAAAGGATTGGAGGTCAGCAACAGGAATAGCAGAAAGCCCACCGAGATCCAGCCCATCACCGCCAGCACGCGCGCGATCACGGCGTCGGGCAGGTTGCGGCTGAAGATGGAGACGGCGAAGGTCCAGCCGGTCAGCATCAACACCCACAGCAGGATGGAGCCTTCGTGGGAACCCCAGCTCGCGGTGACGCGGTAATAGGCCGGCAGCTTGGTATTGGAATTCATGGCCACGTTGGCCACCGAGAAATCGTTGGCGAGGAAGGACGCCACCAGGCAGCCGAAGGCAAAGGCCACGAACAGGAACTGCCCCTGCGCCAGCGGTCGCGACAACACCATCAACCGCTCGTTCTGGCGGAACGCGCCCACCAGCGGCACGATGCCGAGTATCAGCGCCAGCATCAGCGCCAGGATGAGTGCGAAGTGACCGAGTTCGGGAATCATGGCTTGTTTGCTTCCTTCATTTCCACCTTGGCCGGCGCCTGGGTGGTCACCGCTTTTTGTCCCGCAAAAATTTCTCCCTGGATAGGATGGCCGGCCTTTTTAAGAGCCTCGGCCGCTTCCGGGGGCATATAGTTTTCATCGTGCTTGGCCAGCACTTCGGTGGCGTGAAAAACACCGTCGTCGCCGAGCTTGCCCTGCGCCACCACGCCCTTTCCTTCCTTGAACAGATCGGGGAGGATGCCGGTGAATTGCACCGGTATGGTCCTGACGGTATCGGTCACCAAAAAGTTCACCGTCAACCCGTCGCTGCTGCGCTGCAGGCTGCCGGCGGTCACCAGCCCACCCAGGCGGAAAGCCCGGCCCTGCAGCACCTTGTGCTCGGCCACCTCGGTGGGCGTCTGGAACAGCACGATATTGGACTTGAAGGCGTAAAGCACCAAGCCGATGCCGGCCGCCAACACAGCGAGGGCTGCGGTAATCCAGAGAAACCGTTTGTGACGGGGCTTCACGAAGCCCCCTTCCCGTCGCGCTGCTTCTTTACGCGCGCACGTAACAGCAGTATCTCCACGCTTATGGCGATAAAAAACGCCGCAAACGCACCCCAGAGGAAAAAATCGCGCTCGCTCATAATACGGCCCCCTCGGTTATGGGCTTGCCCCTCAATTCACCGCGCTCTTCGATGATGACGCGTACGCGTATCAACGCAACCGCGATAGCGTACAGCCAGCAGGCCAGCGTCATCGCCAACATGGCCCACAGCATGACGGCAGCCATTTTCGGCGCAGCCGTCAGCGATACGCTAGACCCCTGGTGCAGGGTATTCCACCAGCGCACCGAAAAATAAATGATGGGCACATTGATGGAGCCGACGATGGCCAGCAGGGCGCCGGCCTTATCGCGGCGGCGCACATCTTCGATGGAATGAATCAGCGCCAGATAACCCGCGTACAAAAACAGCAGGATCAGCGCGGAGGTCATGCGCGCATCCCAGATCCAGTAAGTGCCCCAGGTCGGTTTGCCCCATAGCGCGCCGGTCCATAGCATTAGCGCGGTGAACACGGCGCCGGTGGGCGCCAGCGCCTCCATCATCATCGATGAAAGCCGCGTATTGAAGGTGAGCGACAGTACGCCGTAACCGGCCATCAGCAGGTAGATGAACATGCCCATCCAGGCGCAGGGCACGTGGATGAAAATAATGCGATAGACCTCGCCCTGCTGAAAGTCCGAGGGCGCCACCACCAGGCCCAGCACCAGGCCGCCTAGCGCCAGCAGGCCGGCCAGCCACCCGAACCAGGGCGCCAGCTTGCCCGCCAGGGGGTAAAAAGAAACCGGCGAAGAATATTTGAATAAATTCACGAGCCATCCAATGCGATTCGAATCGCCGCGGCCACGGCAAAAGGCGCCGCCAGCGCGCCGAACAGGACACCGGCTGCCAGCAGGGACAAATGAGCGCTGTAGGCAATACCCACCATCGCCGCCTCGCCCGCTCCGGCGCCAAAAATCAAAACCGGAATATACAACGGTAGCACCAACAGGGCCGTAAGCACGCTGCCACCGCGTAAGCCCAGGGTCAGCCCCGCGCCGATGGCGCCCAGCAGGGTAAGGATGGGCGTACCCAATAGCAGGCTGGCTACCATCACCAACAGCGTTTCACCGGGCAGGCCGTATTGCAGTGACAAGAGCGGCGACAACAGGGCCAGCGGTACACCGGTCATCAGCCAGTGCGCGGCCATCTTGCCGGCAACGATAACTTCCAGTGGGTAAGAAGACAGCGCCAATTGCTCCAACGTACCATCCGCGTAATCAGCGGCGAACAGGCGCGGCAGGGTCAGCTGCACCGACAGCAGGGCCGCCACCCATAACACTCCGGGGGCAATGCGTTGCAGCAGCAGGGCGTCGGCGCCCACCGCCAGCGGGAACAGGCTGGCGACGATCACAAAAAACACCAACGCCTGCAGCACCTCGCCGCGCGAGCGCATCGACAGACGCAGGTCGCGCGATAGCGCCAGAAAGAATCCGCGCTCGGGCGATTCGAGGATTGCCGGCTGCCAATTTGCCGCAGCACTCATGCCTCGCCTCCCAACCGCAATTCCCGCACGGGCGCATCGATTTCCAGTGTGAGATGCGTGGCGATACAGGCCATGCCGCCGGCAGCGAGATGGGCCTTGACGATGCCGTTGAACAGAGTAACGCCTTGCCGGTCCAGCGCATTGGTGGGCTCGTCCAATAGCCACAGGGGTTTTGCCGACAGCATCAGGCGCGCGAGGCTGATACGGCGCTTCTGCCCCTGCGACAGGCGGCGCGCGGCCAGATCGCGGCGGTCGGCGAGTTGCACCTGCGCCAAGGCGGTTTCGATTCCGGCGGCATCGGCTTTTACATTGTCGAAAGCCAGCAGGTCGGCCAGGTTTTCCGCGACGCTCAAATCGGCCTTGATGGCGTCGGCGTGGCCTGCGTACACCAGCCGCGTACGCCAATCGGAAGCAAACGGGCGCAGGCGGGTTTCGCCGCATATGACTTCGCCTCGATCAGCAGCCGTCAGCCCGGCCAGCACCCGCAGCAGGCTGGTTTTGCCGCTGCCGTTGGCGCCGCGCAGCAGCAGCGCACTGCCCGCTTCCAGGGAGAACGACAAATCGGCAAAGAGCTGACGCGTTCCACGCGCGAGACTCAGTTCGCTTGCCGTCAGAGCTGCGGCATGGGTGGCGGTGCTCACGGCACTTTGCGATTGATAGTGATGGGTACCGCGCTGCCGCCCGGCTGCACGGTGCCGCTCACGCCGGAGAGGTCGCCGGGCTGCGCCACGGCATTGCCCGATTTGGATATGCGCGCTTCCACCACCACCTCGCTAAAAGCGGAGAGCTTCATGGCCGGTGTCATCGCCATCGCATCGGTGAGGAGATAGGGCTGCGGCCAGGTGCGCGGCACGGGAATTCTCATGACCGCAAGCGGCATGCGCGGGCCGTTGGCGGCGCGCGCGAACACAAACAAGGTATCGCCGGGCGCGATCTGGCCGGCCAGTTCCGGCGCGAGCGAAATCTGCCCTTCGATTTTGCCCTCTATTCTTCCCTCCACCTTGGCCTCGCTCTGCAAGGGTGGAACCATCGCGGGGGCTGGTTTGCCCGGAGGAGCGTTGGGCAGGGTGTTGGGCGAGTTGATGTCGTGGATGATGGCTTCGACCTGGCGGTAATCGTCGGAATCGCGCGCCAGCAGCGTCTGCAGTTTTTTCCAGTAAACCAGCGAGGCGGCGCGATGTCCCTGGCGCAATTCACCGGTGCCCGCCAGCGCCAGGGCCTTCAGGTTATTGCCGTCGATGGCCAGCGCGCGCGCGATCAGCTGCATAGGCTTGCCTTCAAAGCGGCCCTGCTGAATCATCGCCGAGGCATCAGCGTAATCGGCCAGCAACTGCGCGTCCTTGGGGGTCAGCGCAACGGCGCGGTCAAAAGCCTGCACGGCTTCCGGGAAGCGCCCCAGCGACGCCTGAGTGCGCGCCAGCAACACCCAGCCTCGGGGGTCGCCCGGATTCTGTCCCATTTTCTTGGCCAGGGCATCGACCATGGCCAGCACCTGCTGTTCGCTGAGGTCCTCGCTGGCGGCCGCTGCCACCGGCGCCGGGATATTTTGCAACCCGTCGCGATTCCCGCGCACCGCGTACAGCGAGACGCTGCCGACTACGACGAGGGCGCCCAGCATCCAGGGCAACCAGGATGGCGGTCGCGCATCACTGGACGCGGCAGCAGCTTCCGGGACCTCCTCCACCGCCCGGGCGGCGAGTTCGGTCATGGCGGTGTCGCGCTCTGCCGCACTGGTATAGCCTCCGGCAAAATCGCCTTCTATCTCGGCCTTTTGCGCGCGCAGAACGGCGATATTGCCGGCCTCGTCCGACAGGCCGCGATTTCGTGGCGAGCGCAATAGCGGCACCAACACGATGGCCAGGGCCACGGTCAGCATCAGGAAGGCGGCGATCAGGAAGGGCAGCACGATGGGCAAAGCGGCCAGAACGGCCGCCAAGGTAAAACGAAATTATAGCTTGCGGCTATTCGCGTATTTTTCTTATCTAGCAAGCCGCTTTTTGCCCCCGCGCCGCCAGGGCGCGGGGATGGTCACAAACCGGGGACGCTCAGGACTTGGGCGGCTGGCGCACCAGGATGGACCAGAGCTGGGCCAGCTCGGCCGTGCCGTCTTCGCCCTTGACGTTGCCGAAGGCGGCGACGGCCTTGTCTTTTTCGCCGGCAAACACATAGGCAACGCCCAGGCGCAGCTTGGCGTCTTCGGGGTACTTGAGGCCGCTCATTTTCACGCCCTCTTCCATCATCGGCAGACCTTTGGCGAAATCGCCGTTCAGCACAAAGTTGAAGCCGTTATTGACCAGTGCCAGCGCCGTCTTGGAGGTGGAGGCTTCACCGCGCGCCATGCGCTTCTTTTCCTCGGCCGCATCCTTGCCGACCGTTTCAAGCAGCTTTTTCTGGCGGGCGATGTCGTTGGCGGAGCGCTGCACGTCGGGCTTGGCGGCGGCTTCCAGCACTTTTTGCGCTTCGATGGCATAGCCGGCCTGCATGGCGGTTTCTGCCATCTCGGTATATTCGCTGCCGTTGTTCAAGAGGCCCGCATAGAGCTTGAGCCGGTAAGAGTCGAGGAGCAGGCGGTCGGAAAACTTGGGATTGTTTTCCGTGCGGAAAACCAGGTCCGTCCAGTATTCGCGGGTGGGGTACAAGGTCACCAGCTTTTCGATGGCGGAGGCGTAACCGGCCTTGTCTCCGGCTTTGGAATAGGACGAAGCCAATACCCGCAATTGCGTTTCGGTGGGCTTCTTGCCGGCGGCCTCGTCGGCGGCGATGACGATCTTGCTTTCGCGGATGGCCGAAGGATAGTCGTCCAGCATGAAGCTGGCGTGGGCGTAGATGGCATGCATATCGGTGTTCTTCGCATTACCTTCCAGCGCCTTGATGGCCGACGCGGCCGCATTCTTGTAGTTCTTGGCCTTGCGGTAAATCTGCGCCAGCGCCTCATGGATGTGCACCACATCCGCAGCCGGGGCTTGTCCGGTCGCCAGCACCGCTTCCAGCGCCTTGGCGGCCATTTCGTTCTTGCCGGAATTGGCCGCAGCAACGCCGCGCATATGCTGGATCAGATAAGTTTCGTACGGGGTCTGCATGGGAACCGCGTCGGCGTTGGCAACCTCCACCAGCGCTTCGGCAAACTTTTTCTCTCTGATCAAATCCTGGGCGGTACGCAGCGGCGCGGCGATTTCCAGACGCACCGTGTTCTTGGGCGGCTCGGCGGGCGGCGGATCGGCCGCAAACAGCGGGATAGATAAGGAAGATGCGCAGATCAACGTGATTGCAGCAGCAAACGTTGAAAAACATGAGCGCAGACGCAGCGCGAACGAGGGGGTTTGGTTCATTTCAATCTCCGGGACCAGTGTTTGGATTGCGGCTTAAGCCGCTATAGACGAATTATGATTCATTTGCCCTTATTTTGGTGGGGAAGCGGGGGCAACCGCGTTTAGCAGGCCCCTGGCTTCCAGAGCGGCAAAGATCTGTTCCACCGCCTGAGCGGCGCTGGTTTGCAGGGTGTCCACGCGCAGGTCCGGATTTTCCGGCGTCTCGTAGGGCGAATCGATGCCGGTGAAATTGCGGATTTCACCGCGCCGCGCGCGCTTGTACAGGCCTTTGTCGTCGCGGCGCTCGGCCTCGGCCAGGGGGGTATCGACGAATACCTCCAGAAACTCATTCTTGCCCAGCAATTCGCGTGCGGTCCTGCGCTCAGAACGGAACGGCGAGATAAAGGCGGCGATCACGATCACGCCGGCGTCGACCATCAGTCGCGCGACCTCGGCCACGCGGCGTATGTTCTCGACCCGGTCGGCCGCGGTAAAGCCCAGATCTTTATTAAGGCCGTGGCGGATATTGTCGCCGTCGAGCAGATAGGTGCGCTTGCCCACGCTGTGCAGACGCTTTTCGAGGAGATTGGCGATGGTGGATTTGCCGGCACCCGAGATGCCGGTGAGCCAGATGACGAAGCTGCCATGATCGTTGAGCGCGCGCCGCGCCGCCTTGTCCACTTCCACCGCCTGCCAGTGGATATTGTCGGCGCGCCGCAGGGCGAACTTCAGCATGCCGGCGCCCACGGTGGCATTGCTGATGCGGTCTATCAAAATAAAGCCGCCGGTGTCGCGGTTTTCACGGTAGGGATCGAAGGCGATGGGCCGATCCAGTTCCAGATCGACCACGCCGATTTCGTTCAACTCCAGCTTGTTGGCGGCGCACTGCTCCAGGGTGTTGACGTTGAGCTTGTACTTCACCGGCATGATGGTGGCCGTGACCATTTTCGCGCCGATTTTGAGGAAGTAATTGCGGCCGCGCAGCATCGGCTGGTCGCTCATCCAGACGACGGTGGCCTGGAACTGGTCGGCCACCTGTACCGGTGACTCCAGGCCGCTAATGACGTCGCCGCGCGAGACGTCGATCTCATCGGCCAGCGTCAGGGTGATGGATTGGTTGGCGACGGCGCGTTTTAAGTCGCCATCGGCGGTGACAATGCGCGCCACCGTGCTTTCGCGGCCCGAGGGCAGCACGCGCACGCGCTGCCCGGCCTCCACCACGCCGCCGGCGATGGTGCCGGCAAAGCCACGGAAGTCGAGATCGGGGCGGTTGACCCACTGCACCGGCAGGCGCAGGGGCTGCTTTTGCAGGCGCAGCTCGTCGATTTCCACCGTCTCCAGATGTTCCATCAACACCGGTCCGGCATGCCAGGGCGTGTTGTTGCTGCGCTCGACGATATTGTCGCCCTTCACGCCTGAAATCGGGATGACGGTGATGTTTTCCAGGCCGATTTTTTGCGCGAACTCGTGGTACTCGGCGACGATCCTGTCGAATACTTCCTGCGAGTAATCCACCAGATCCATTTTGTTGATCGCCAGCACCACATGGCGAATGCCTAGCAGCGATACCAGATAACTGTGACGGCGTGTCTGCACCAGCACGCCTTTGCGGGCGTCGATGAGGATGATGGCGAGATCGGCGGTAGAAGCGCCGGTAACCATATTGCGCGTGTACTGCTCGTGGCCCGGCGTATCGGCGACGATGAACTTGCGCCGGTCGGTGGAAAAGAAACGGTAAGCGACGTCGATGGTGATGCCCTGCTCGCGCTCGGCGGCGAGGCCGTCGAGCAACAACGCGTAGTCGATCTCGTCGCCGCGTGTTCCGACTTTTTTGGAGTCCGCTTCCAGCGCGGCCAGCTGGTCCTCGAACAGCATTTTGGATTCGTACAAAAGACGCCCGATCAGCGTGCTCTTGCCGTCGTCCACGCTGCCGCATGTGATGAAACGCAAAAGACTCTTGGTCTCGTGCTGCTTCAGGTACTTGTCGATGTCGGTGGAAATGAGATCAGATACATGGGCCATCAGAAGTACCCTTCCTGCTTTTTCTTTTCCATCGAAGCCGCGCTATCGTGGTCGATCATGCGGCCCTGGCGCTCGGACGTTGTGGTGAGCAGCATCTCCTGAATGATCTGCGGCAGAGTGGTAGCGGTGGAGTCCACGGCACCCGTCAACGGATAGCAGCCCAGAGTACGAAAGCGCACGCTTTTCATCATCGGCTTTTCGCCTTCGCGCAAACGCATGCGCTCGTCATCCACCATGATGAGGGTGCCATCGCGCTCCACCACAGGACGTACGGCGGAAAAATACAGCGGCACGATGGGAATTTTTTCCAGGTGTATGTACTGCCAGATATCCAGCTCGGTCCAATTGGACAGCGGAAACACACGGATGGATTCGCCCTTGTTCTTGCGCGCGTTGTAGAGGCGCCAGAGTTCGGGGCGCTGGTTTTTCGGGTCCCAATGGTGGGTGGCGCTGCGGAAAGAAAAGATGCGTTCCTTGGCGCGCGACTTTTCCTCGTCGCGGCGCGCACCACCGAACGCGGCGTCGAAGCCGTGTTCGTCCAGCGCCTGCTTCAGGCCCTGTGTTTTCCACATATCGGTATGCACCTGCGAGCCGTGATCGAAGGGGTTGATGCCCAGCGCCTTGGCTTCCGGGTTCTGGTGCACCAGCAACTGCATGCCCATCTCGGCCGCCATGCGCTCGCGCATGGCGTACATATCGCGAAATTTCCAGGTAGTGTCTACGTGCAGCAAGGGGAAGGGCGGCGGCGAGGGGAAGAAGGCCTTTTTCGCCAGGTGCAGCATGCAGGCGCTGTCCTTGCCGATGCTGTACAGCATTACCGGCTTGTCGGCCTCGGCCACCACCTCGCGCATGATGTGGATGCTCTCGGCCTCGAGACGCTGCAGGTGTGTCAAAAGCGGGGTCGGTGTGCTCAAGTACGTGTGTCCTTCAGGTTCTCAGGCGGCGGTCTTGCAGGATTGAATGGCTGTCAGCATGGCGGCGGCCAGTTCGGGCCGGCAGATCAGCAAATCCGGCATCGAGGGGTTGGCCTGATTGTAAACGCAGGGCGAGCCGTCGATACGCGAGGCGTGCAATCCGTGGGCAAGCGCCACACCCACCGGCGCGCAGGAATCCCATTCGTTCAATCCGCCCGCGTGCAAATAGGCGTGCGCTTGACCGCGCACAACGGCCATGGCCTTGGCGCCCGCCGAGCCCATGGTGACCAAGACCGCACCCAGGCTCTCGGCCACCTGCGCGGCAATGGCCGGGGCGCGGCTGCGGCTGACGACGATGCGTATCGGCCCCTCGGTCGTAGGCGGCAAGGCTTGCGGCTTTGTGGTGCCGAAAGTGAGCCCCTGCGCCGGCAGCGCCACCGCGCAGGCGTCGGGCTTGCCGTCGATGGTGAGGGCAATGTGCACGGCCCAGTCGCCGCGCTCGCGTTCGCCGAATTCGCGGGTGCCATCCAGCGGGTCGATGATCCAGACGCGGCGCTTTTGCAGGCGCGCGGCGTCGGGCCGCTTTTCCTCGGAAAGATAGCCGTCGTCTGGCCGGGCTTCGCGCAGCCGGGCAGCGATATAGGCTTCCGCCGCCGCGTCACCGGCCGCGCCCAGCGATTTGGCGTCCCCCGGCTGGGTGGCGCGCAGATTCATCAGCAAATGGCCAGCGCCGGTGGCGATATCGGCGGCCAGCGCCGCGTCGGTTTGATTCGACATAGCCATCATATGGTTCCGGCCAGCGCCGCCCGCAGCGCGGTGGCGGCGATCTGGCCGGGTGCGGAACTGGATTTGCCGGCGGCGAACGTTACTGCCGAGCCGTATTTCCAGCCCTCTATACGCGAGCGCAGGCCCAACTCGCCCATGGCCATGGTAATCAGCGGGATACCGGCGGTGGCGCTGGCCTCACGGGTGAGATGCAAAAGCCGCGTCACGTCGTCCGAACTCTGCGGCATGACGGCGATTTTGGCGACGTCCGCCCCCAGGCGAACGGCTTCATGAATTTTTCCCGCCAGCACTTCGTCAGCCGGTGTGGCGCGGAAATCATGGAAGGAAAGTATTAACGCCACCCCGCGCTGCCGGGACGCGGCGCGCATCAGCTGCACGGCTGAGCTTCCTTGGCTCAATTCATAGTCGATCATATCGACGTCGCCGCTGGCGCAGATTTCCTCGTAAAGTGTGGCGACTTCGCCGGGTAAAAGCCGGTTCGGGTGGCCGCCTTCGCGCTCGGAGCGGCGGGTGAATATGATCGGGATATTGCCCGCCGCCTGACGTATGGCGTGTGCCGTGGCGAGTACTTCGCGCGTGTCGTGTATGGCTGCAAAAAAATCGACGCGCCATTCGATGAGATCGGGATTGCTTTGCAAAACCTCGCGCAATTCCGCCAGCAATTCCTCGCCGTCGCGTCCCACCAGCGGCATGCAGATGAGCGGCAAATTCCCGGCGCCGATTGGCTTGTCGCGCAACACCAGAGATTTCATGCTTGCCGAACCCTTCGCGTATACCTGTTGATGCACTGCCGCAAAGGGCATGGCACCGATAAGCTGATGACCGGAGACAAAAGGATTACGAGCCTATGTTTTCACTCGGGAATCCGGGCCGAAAATTATAGCAGGCCATTGAAAAATAAGCCGTATTTGCACGGATTCAGCGGGGCGCGTCCGGCCGCGGCTGGCCGTAATAGGTGTGTGCGGCGGGAGCCCAAAAAGACGAATGGGGTGGGGCGCGATTCACCCACCCCATTCAGGGAGTTACTGGAACAGTCCTGCACATTCGACAACTTTCCGTCATTACTGCGGCTCGGTTCGCCTACTGGGGCGGCATGTGAGTCGCACGCCGCCCCCCGAACGAGCTTTTAGCGGCTTTGTACCCCTCTAACAAACTGGTATTTCCCGCTGAACAAAGAGTAACCGCGTGTAACAGGGTAATCTGTCCGGCAGGGCTGGAATGATTTGTAGGGCGACGCCTTACAAAGCCGGCTCAGTGATATTGGCTGCCGCGCAGGCGCACGGCGGCTTGCAGGAGTCCGTTGTTATCGCTGAGGCCCAGCTTTTCCTTGATGCGCGCGCAATAGGTTTGCACGGTTTTCTGGCTCACCCCCAAATCATCGGCGATGCGCCGCGTCGAGTGGCCGTCGCCCAGGCGGCGGAACACTTCGATTTCGCGATCGCTCAGCGCCTCGGCGGCGTTTTCGGCATCCACCGGTTCGCGACTGACGATGCGCTCGGCCAGCTTGGCCAGCACGTCGGGAGCCGCAAACACCTTGCCGGCGTGCACCTCGCGGATGGCGTGCACGATCTGGCCGGTGGACTCGCGTTTCATGACGTAGCCGCGAGCACCGGCGCGCAGGGCGCGTTCCACATCGTGCATTTCTTCGTGCATGGACAGCACCAGGGTGCGGGTGCGCGCGCTACGCGCCTGTATGTCCTTGATGAGGTCCAGCCCGGAGCCGCGTTTCAGGGAAAGATCGACCACCGCCACATCCGGGATTTCGCTACGGATGGCGGCGGCAGCCTCGCTGGGGGTTTCCGCTTCGCCGACCACCTCTATGTCCTTTTCCATGCGTAGCAGGTTACCCAGCCACTCTCGCACCAGCGGGTGATCGTCGACGATATAAACGCGAATCGGAGAAAGGCTCATAGGTGTGGTTTGTGTGTGGCTTATGCAGGAAGATGGCAGACCACGCGGGTACCGCTGCCGGTTGATTCGAATGATAACGTGGCGCCGATGAAACGTGCGCGATTCGACATCACCTTGAGGCCCATGCCCTCGTGGTCCGCCGGCGGCTGCAACTTGCCCGCACCGTCGTCGGCGATGGTCAGCAGAATGCCACCGGCGTTTGCGCTCAATGTAATGTCGATACGGCGTGCATCGGCGTGTCTGACGGCATTGCGCACCGCTTCCTGCGCGATACGAAACAGCTGCACCGCGCAATCGCCGTCCGGAACGACGGGGTCGCCGCTGCACTGAAAACGGCAGATCAGACCCCTGCCCGATACCTCGTCGGCGATGCCGCCCAGTTTTTCGGTCAGTTGCTCCGGAGGAATTTCCGCCAGCAGCAGCCCTTTGGCGAGTTTGCGCGCCTTATCGGCGGCGGCCGAGATCAGCGTGACAATGGCGGCCGCATCGCTTTCACGGGCGTTTTTTTGCTCCGACAGTTTTTGCGCCAGCACCTGTGCGGCCAGCGCCGTACCCACCAGCTGCTGGCAGATCTCATCGTGCAGTTCCTGCCCCAGCGATTGGCGTTCGCGAGAATTGACGGCCAGCAACTCCTGCTCCAGCGCCCGCCGCGCGGCAGCCACTTCCATCAACTCGGCGGTGCGTTCCGCAACTCTCTGCTCCAGTTGCCGGCGCAGCGTAAAAAACGCATGCAGTATCCAGATGGCGAACAGGAAAGTCGTAAATACAAAAAGGGAATTCCAGACGCTCCAGAACGGCAGGGGCTGAAAATCGTTGGCCAGATAATCGCCGGCAATGCGCAGCACCACACTGACGCCCGCCACCGTCACGGCGGCCTTCCAGCCCAGCCAGCTCAGTGCCAGCACCAGCGGCAGGAAATAGAAAAACATCAGCGATATGTAAAGCCCGCTGGAAAAATCGGCCACGCCGATCACCGCCATCAACACCACGATGATGGTCACCGCCATGGACTTGCTGATGGCGTGGGGGCCCGAAAAGGGCTGCAAAGCCCATTGGGCCAGGCTTTCTCTTTCCGACAGTCCGTGCATGGTCGCCCCCACAGATGAATCGCTGCCAGTCGGCAAGAAATGTTGGTAGGCCGTGTTGGACTTGAACCAACGACCAAAGGATTATGAGTCCTCTGCTCTAACCAACTGAGCTAACGGCCCGTATTTCACCATCGCCATTATAGCGATCACTACCAAGACAAAGGGCAGCCTAAGCTGCCCTTTTATCCTGTTTTTCCTCCGGATCAGCTATCGGTTTCCAGGAAACTCTTCAGCTTTTCCGAACGCGAAGGATGGCGCAGCTTGCGCAAGGCCTTGGCTTCTATCTGGCGTATGCGCTCGCGCGTCACGTCGAACTGCTTGCCCACCTCTTCCAGCGTGTGGTCGGTGTTCATTTCAATGCCGAAGCGCATGCGCAGCACCTTGGCCTCGCGCGGGGTCAGCGAATCCAGCACGTCCTTGGTCACGTCGCGGAGCGACCCGTACTGGGCGGAATCCAGCGGCGCCAGCGAGTTGGTATCTTCGATGAAATCGCCCAGATGCGAATCGTCGTCGTCGCCGATGGGCGTTTCCATGGAGATGGGCTCCTTGGAAATCTTCAGGATCTTGCGGATCTTGTCTTCCGGCATTTCCATCTTCACGGCCAGCGTCGCGGGATCGGGCTCGAGGCCGGTCTCCTGCAGAATCTGCCGCGAGATGCGGTTCATCTTGTTGATGGTCTCGATCATGTGCACCGGGATACGGATCGTGCGCGCCTGATCGGCGATGGAGCGCGTGATGGCCTGGCGAATCCACCAGGTGGCGTAGGTCGAGAACTTGTAGCCGCGGCGGTATTCGAACTTGTCCACCGCCTTCATGAGGCCGATATTGCCTTCCTGGATCAGGTCCAGGAATTGCAGGCCGCGGTTGGTGTATTTCTTGGCGATGGAGATCACGAGGCGCAGATTGGCCTCGATCATTTCGCGCTTGGCGCGGCGCGCCTTGGCTTCACCCGTGGACATCTGGCGGGCGATTTCCTTCAGGTCCTTGATCGGGATGCCGACTTCTTTTTGCAGGTTAATGAGGGCTTCCTGCTGCTCGACGATCGAAGGCTTGAAGCGCGCCAGTGCGGCGGCATAGCCCTTACCGTTGGCGATTTCCTCGGCGATCCACTTCAAATTGGTTTCATTGCCGGGGAAGGACTTGATGAAGTGCGGACGCGGCATGCCGGCGTTCTTGACGCACAGTTCCTGGATTTCGCGCTCGCGTTGACGCACCGAATCAACCAGTGAACGCAGCGCGTTGCACAGCGCCTCGACCTGCTTGGCCGAGAAACGAATTTGCATCAACTCGCCGGAAATTTCTTCCTGCAAGTCCTTGTAGGCGCGCGAGCGGTGACCCTTTTCGGTCAGCACTTTTTTCATGCGCTTGAACAGTTTGCGGATGGAGTTGAAGCGCGCCAGCGAATCCTGTTTCAGTTGCTCCAGGTTGGCGGCGGCGATGGAGCCATCCTCGTCTTCCTCGTCCTCGAGTTCCTCTTCGTCTTCCAGGTCCTCTTCGGAGAGTTCGGCCTGGGCGACTTCGGCCTCATTGGGGTCAACCAGTCCGTCTACCACCTCATCGATACGCATTTCATCGCGCTCGACTTTGTCGGCCAAGTTCAGGATTTCCTGAATCGTGGTCGGGCAGGAGGAGATGGCGTAAATCATGTGCTTCAGGCCGTCTTCGATACGCTTGGCGATTTCGATTTCGCCTTCGCGCGTCAGCAGTTCCACCGAGCCCATTTCGCGCATATACATACGCACCGGGTCGGTGGTACGGCCGAATTCGGAATCCACCGTGGACAGGGCCTGGGCCGCTTCTTCTTCGGCGTCATCGTCGGCCACGGTCGGCGTGGCCTCGGTCATCAGCAGGGTTTCGGCGTCCGGGGCCTCGTCGTAGACCTGGATGCCCATGTCGTTGAACGTGGTGATGATCGACTCGATCTGCTCGGCATCGACCATATCCGGCAGGTGATCGTTGATCTCGGCGTAGGTCAGGAAGCCGCGATCCTTGCCCAGCGTGATGAGCGACTTCAGGCGCGTCTTTTGCGCCTCCACGTCGATGACTTTGGAGCCATCGTGCTTGCCCGACTTGAGGTTCGGGATGGGAAAGTCTTCGCCGTTTCCAGTGCCTTTGGATTTGCGTGCCATATTCTTGGGGTCCATTGCCGCCGGAGCAGCCATAAATTGCAGGGATTGCAGGGAATCTTGTGCCGTATCAGTACCTTGCTTGCGCGCCATGAGCAAAAAACATGCCATAGACGCGTCAAAAGCTGTACCGGGGGGAACCTTCAATTATAGCAGGGGCTCCTCTTTTTTCATAGGGTTTCAGGCATTTGGATCGGAGGAATACCGCTATAAATGCCGCATTTGCGGCCTAATTCAACCCCATTTCGCGTGCCCGCCGCTCGATCTCGGCCCGCTGTCTTGCGTCGGCTGCATCTTTTTGCAAACGGGCCAACGCGGCGTCGAACTCGGCGTCCAGGTCCAGGCGGGCCGCATCCACATCGCCATGCAGCGGGTATGAGACCGCCTGCTGCAAAACTGGTTCATCGGCGGATTCCCGGAAGTGCTCGACGATTTGCGCCTGCATCACCTCCAGATCGTGGTCGCGGATGAAGGACGCCACCTGCCCGGCAGCGGCCAAATCGCTTGGCATATCGTCGGATGCGGAAATATCGTAGCGCGCCGCCAATTCGGGCTTGGCCAGCATCAGCGCAATCAGGCGCACCGGCAGGCTGGCGGCGGCCACTTTGATGCGCGGCGGCGGTGCGCCGCGCGCGGGGCCGCCACGTTTTTGCCAGGGCTTTTGTCCGTCCTTTGACCATTTCTTCTGTCCGCCCTGGCCACCGCCTTCACCGTAATTTTGTTGCTCGTAGGCAGGGGGGCGGCTTTCCTGGGATTCGCCCGCGCCCATCGGCAAAATGCGCTGGATTTCGACCACGCCAAGCTCGACCTGGTCGGCCAGGCGACGGCGCAACATCATCGCCAGCCCCGGTGCGGTTTGCACCGGCACCTGCGCGATCAAGGGCTTGGCTAGCGACAGCAGGCGGGCGCGGCCTTCATCGGAACTCATGTCGACCTGTGCCGACAAGGATTCAAACAGGAACGTGGACAGCGGAACGGCCGACTTGAGTTCCGCCATGAAGGCCTCCTTGCCGAGACGGCGCACGAAGGTATCGGGATCATCCTCGGCCGGCAGGAACAGAAAGCGTATGTCCTTGCCGTCCAACACCACCGGCAACGATTGCTCCAGCGCGCGCCAGGCGGCCTTGCGCCCGGCCTTGTCGCCATCGAAACAAAACACCAGGTTATCGGCCATACGCAAGAGCTTTTGCACATGGGTGGGCGTGGTGGCCGTGCCCAGGGTGGCCACGGCATTTTCAATGCCACTTTGCGCCAGCGCCACCACGTCCATATAGCCTTCGACGACGATGGCGGTTTGCAGATCGCGGATGGCTCGGCGGGCGTGGAACAGGCCGTATAGCTCGCGGCCTTTTTCAAATAAGGGCGTCTCCGGCGAATTCAGGTATTTCGGTTCGCCCTCGCCGATGACGCGTCCGCCGAAACCGATCACATTGCCGCGCGCGTCCAGAATGGGAAACATGACGCGGTCGCGAAAGCGATCGTAGCGCCGGCCCTCTTCGCTATCGATCACCAGGCCGCAATCTTTCAAGGCGGCCGCTGAGTAATCTTCCACCGCACCCTTCAGGCCCTGCCAGTCGTCCGGCGCGTAGCCAAGGCCGAATTTGGCGGCAATCTCGCCCGAGACACCGCGCCCCTTGAAATAGGCAATGGCCTTGGGGGAGTTCTTCAGCTCGCGCCGGTAGAACTGGGTGGCCGCGTTCATCACTTCACCCAGGGTGGCGGCTTCCTTGGCGCGCTCTATCGACTCGCCGCGGTTGGCTTCCTGCGGTAGGGTCATGCCTACGCCCTCGGCCAGCTCTTTCACGGCATCGCGAAAGCCCATGCCGGAATATTCCATCAGGAAAGAGATGGCGGTGCCATGCACGCCGCAGCCGAAGCAGTGATAAAACTGCTTGGTGGGGCTCACTGAAAAGCTGGGCGTTTTTTCGCTGTGAAACGGGCAGCAGGCCGAGTAGTTCTGCCCGGATTTTTTCAGCTTGACCTGCCGGTCGATCACGTCGACGATATCGACTCGCGCGAGTAGTTGCTGGATGAAATCTGGCGGGATCATGGGGCGATTATAGGGCAGTGAAAAACCGAGGGCGCCAGATTAGGAAGGGAGATAAGTACACTTTCCTATATGAGGCCGAACCCGTCAGGGCACAAGCTCATGCCCTTCCCCCGCGCAGGCGGGGGCCCAATTTGCAGCAACGCGCCCGTCTAAAAATTAGGCCCCCGCCTGCGCGGCGGGGCGGCCACCGTTTAGGGCCAGGGAAGGGCTCGCTATTTTTGAAGCCGCACCGAATCAGCCCAGCCGTGCTTTCACCACCCCAGAAAGCTTGCCCATATCGGCACGGCCGGCCACTTTCGGCCGCAGCGCGTTCATAACCTTGCCCATATCCTTGGCGCTGGTGGCGCCGGTTTCGGCGATGACGCCGTCCAGGACGGCCGCCAGTTCCGCGTCGGACAACTGCGCCGGCAAATAGGCGGAAATCACGCCAACCTCAAATTCCTCCTTCGCCACCAGATCTGGGCGATTGCCGGCCTTGTATTGTTCGATGGAATCCTTGCGCTGCTTCAGCATCTTGTCGATGATGCCCAGCACCAGGTCGTCGGTCAGTTCGACGCGTTCATCGACTTCCTTTTGTTTCAGGGCCGCCAGGATCAGGCGAATTGCGGCGAGTTTTTCCGAATCGCGCGCCTTCATGGCGATCTTCATGTCTTCGGTAATTTTTTCGCGCAGGGTCATGGTCAAACCTTTCTGGAAATAAAAAAGGCAGGGGGCTCTCGCCTCCTGCCTCACAAATATTGGGGCGATTGCCGCTTAGTAAAGCTTGGGCGGCAGCATCTGGCTGCGCAGACGCTTGAAACGACGCTTCACGGCGGCGGCATGCTTGCGCTTGCGCTCGGCGGTGGGCTTTTCGTAGAACTCACGGGCGCGAAGCTCGGTGAGGAGACCGGTTTTTTCCACTGCGCGTTTGAAGCGGCGCAGGGCCACGTCGAACGGCTCGTTTTCTTTGACTCGAATATTCGGCATTGCGTACTACCTTTCTAGTTATGCCCAACTAATCACACATCAGTTTAGTGACATGAATTAAGGGTCGGAGGTTGCGGGAAAGCCCTCTATAATACTTTTATTCGGCCGTTTTGCCAATATTTCCTATCTATTCCGTGCCTTATGCTCATTCTGGGCATCGAAACCTCATGCGATGAAACCGGCGTTGCGCTGTTCGACACCGAACAGGGCTTGATCGCACACCGCCTGCATACACAAATCGATATGCACCGGGCCTATGGTGGGGTGGTGCCGGAACTGGCTTCCCGCGACCATGTACGCCGTCTCACCCCCTTAATCGATGAGGTATTTACAGTTGGCAAGCGCTCGCTTTCGGACTTGAGTACCATCGCCGTCACCCAAGGCCCCGGCCTGGGCGGGGCGCTGATGGTGGGGGCCAGCACCGCCGCCGGCCTGGGCCTGGCGCTGGGTTGCCCGGTTATCGGCATCCACCACCTGGAAGGCCATTTGCTGTCTCCGCTGATGCTGGAGCCGCGTCCGCAATTCCCGTTTGCGGCCCTGCTGGTGTCGGGTGGCCATACCCAGCTCATGAAGGTGGCCGGGGTGGGCGACTACACCCTGCTGGGGGAAACGGTGGATGACGCCGCCGGTGAAGCCTTCGACAAGACCGCCACCCTACTGAGTCTGCCCTACCCCGGCGGCCCGGCCTTGAGCGCTCTGGCTGAGAAGGGCGACGCCACCAAGTACAAGCTGCCGAGACCGATGATCCATAGCGGCGACCTGGACTTCAGCTTCAGCGGCCTCAAGACCGCCGTGAAGACGCTGCGCGACAAATTGGCCGGTGAGACCCCGGAGCTGGGCCCCGCCATGCGCGCCGATCTGGCGGCCGCCATCCAGGCTGCCATTGTCGATGTGCTGGTGGCGAAATCGCTGGCGGCGCTTGAGCAAACCGGCCTCAGGCAGTTGGTGGTGGCGGGCGGCGTGGGCGCCAACCGCAGACTGCGCCAAATGCTGGACGACGCGGCGGCGCAAAAAAATTGGCAGGTGTTTTATCCGCCGCTGGAGTTCTGCACCGATAACGGCGCCATGATCGCCTTCGCCGCCGCGCTGCGCATAGAAGCCGACCCGCGGTGGCGCGAGCGTAGCGCCCAGGATTTCAGCATTAGGCCGCGCTGGCCTCTGGCGGAGCTGGCCAGCTAAAAACCGGCCCGCTTTAGTCCGGCGCGCCGCGACGGTATTTGGCCTCGGCGTCGGCCAATTTTTGCTCGGCCTTTTTGACGTTCTCTTCCAGGACGGCAATGCGTTCGTCGTATTCGGGCTTGCGAATAATCGAGTTGCCGTCCTTGCGCACCACCACCTGCACTTCGGATTGCTTGGGCTCGCGGCCGTCTTCCAAGTTCTGCTTGGCGGAGGCCAGAGCCTTTTCCGCAGCTTCCACCTCGGCGCGCAGCTTGTCACGCACCTGCGAGCGGCGGTCTTCCAGCTTGGCGCCCACCCCGGTTTTTACGCCGGTCTTGGGCGGAGCGGGTTTGCCCGGCACCACATTGGCCTTCTTGTCGTATTCAACCGGGTCCGCTTTCTCGCTGCCCTTGGGCGCGCGGTCCGAATAAGTGACGTTACCGTCCTTGTCGACGTATTTATAGAGTTGCTGCGCCTGTGCGGCGACGCACAGCAGCGCGGCTGCGGCAATGAGTCCACTCTTAAGCCATTTCATTGCTCATCTCCTTTACGTCCTTTGCGTCCTCGGCGTTTTCCGGCGTGCGCACGCCACTGCATACCGCGCATTCCGGATCACGCGTAAACGATACCGACTGCCATTTCATATTCAATCCATCCAGCATTTGCAAACGCCCCTGCAAGGTAGCGCCCACGCCCGTCAGCACCCGTATCGCCTCGGCCGCCTGCATGGCGCCGATGATGCCGACCAGAGGAGCGAACACCCCCATAATGGCACAACGTTCTTCCTCGCCATTCGGTTGATCGGGAAACAAGCAGTGATAGCAGGGGCTATCTTTCGCGCGCAAATCGAAAGTGGTGATTTGACCGTCGAAGCGTATCGCCGCCCCCGAAACCAGCGGCTTTTTTTCGGCCACGCAGGCGCGGTTGAGTTCGTGGCGGGTGGCGAAATTGTCGGTGCAATCGAGCACCACATCGGCCTTGGCGACCAATGCTCGCAACTCCCTGCCCTGCATACGCTGGGGAATCGCTTCGATTTTAATGGCCGAATTCAGGGCGGCGAGATTACGCTTGGCCGACTCTGCCTTGTTGACGCCTACCCCATCCTCGCGGTGCACGATCTGGCGCTGCAGATTGGTGAGATCGACCTTATCGCCGTCGGCTACGGTGATGTGCGCAACACCTGCCGAAGCCAGATACAAGAGGGCTGAGGAACCCAGCCCTCCTGCGCCCACCACTAGGGCATGCGACTTTGCCAGTTGTTCCTGCGCCTCTATGCCAAATTCATTGAGCAGGATGTGCCGGCTATAGCGTAAGAGATCGCTATCGTTCATGGGCTTGCCGGCTCATCGCTCTCCTGCTTACTTAATGTCGGCCTTGGCAGTGGTGGTACGCGGCTTGGCAGCGGCAGGCGCATTGGCCAACATCCAGGCGCGCGGGTTGGCGGCTACCGGCTGACCCTTCAACTGATTAAGCGCCTGTTGCAATACGAAGTCGATGGGCTTGCCGTCGGCGCCGTTCACGGGCTTGTACTCCACCGCCTTTTCCTCGTCTTTCTTGGCCTTGGCCGCAGCCTTGCCGGCGTCGGTGGAAAGATCGGGCATGGTGGCGAGCTTGGTCTTCAGCGCCTCGTTGGCTTTTTTCTCGTCATCCCCGGTGAGGTGATGCTCAAGATCGGCCTCGCGAATGCTGGGCAGTTGGCTGCCGTCATCCACTTTCACGTCGGGCGCAATACCCTTGGCCTGGATGGAGCGGCCATTGGGCGTGTAGTAACGCGCCGTGGTCAGCTTGATGGCGGTATTGTTGTTCAGCGGCAGGATGGTTTGCACCGAGCCCTTGCCGAACGACTGCGAGCCCATCACCGTGGCGCGCTTGTGATCCTGCAGGGCGCCGGCGACGATTTCGGAAGCCGAAGCCGTCCCATTGTTGACCAGCACGATCAGCGGCACTTCCTTGATGCCCTGAGGCAGCTTGGTCAGAAAGTCTTCGCGGTTTGAGCGCAAATAACTTTCCTTGCGGGCAACCAAACGCAGCTTGGCGTCTTCCACACGGCCGTCGGTGTACACCACCAGCGCATCCTTGGGCAGGAAGGCGGCCGACACGGCAACCGCCGCCTGCAACAATCCGCCCGGATCGTTACGCAAATCGAGAATGAGACCCTTCAAACGACCGCCGTTATGCGCGTACACATCATTGATGGCGCGCACCATTTTTTCGGCGGTGGCGTCTTCAAACTGGGTAATACGCACGACACCATAGCCCGCTTCCAGGGTGCGGGCGCGCACGCTGGGTGATTCGATCACGGCACGCTTCACGTTGAACACCAGCTCGCGGCCTTCGCCGCGGCGAAGCACCGTCAGCACCGCCTCGGTGCCGGCCTCGCCGCGCATTTTCTTGACCGCTTCCACCAGATTCAGGCCGCGCAGGCTGGATTCATCCACTTTGATAATGTAGTCGCCTGCCTTGATACCGGCGCGAAACGCAGGCGTATCGTCGATGGGCGAAATTACCTTGACCACGCCTTCTTCCATGCCAACTTCGATACCCAGCCCGCTGAACTTGCCGGTGGTGACGGTCTGCATGTCCTTGTAGGCATCCTGGTCCAGAAAGGCCGAGTGCGGGTCCAGACCGGACAGCATGCCGTTGATGGCTTCCTTGAAGAGGCGCTTATCGTCCACCTCTTCCACGTAATCGGTTTTGATGCGCCCGAATACCTCGGAGAGCATGCGCACGTCTTCGATGGGCAGGTTAAGCGCTGTGCTCTGGCGCTCCGCCACGGCGGAAAAATTGAGGCTCAGGGCCACGCCGACCACGGCGCCCATGCCGATCAGCCCGGCCGCTTTCAGCTTTGCCCCCACCGGTGACTTCACGGTGGTCGCGGTGTTCACCGCAGTGTTGGGGCCGGCTTTTTCCTGTTCCATTGGATTACTCGCTTTCGTCTCGATTTATTCGTCTATTCGTCGCATCATTTTCCGACCCATTTCATCGGGTCGAACGGTGTTACATCGTGCTGTAACTGAAAATATACACCCGATTCGGCTGCACCCCCGGTCGATCCGACCAGCGCGACGGTTTCTCCACTGAGCGCGCTCTCGCCCACCTGTTTTAGCAGACTCTCATTGTTACCGTACACACTCATATAGCCATCGCCGTGTGCAATGACCAACAAATTGCCAAATCCGCGCATCCAATCGGCGAATATGACGCGGCCATCGGCCACCGCCTTGACCGGCTGCCCGGCCTGGGCGCGGATGAATACCCCTTTCCAGGTCACCCCGCCCTCTTCTCTTTGGGCACCGAAACGGCCGATCAGTTCCCCCTTTACCGGTAATTTCAGCTTGCCCTTCAGGGACTGGAAGTTGCGCCCGATCAAGCCGCCGTCGGCCTCGCTATCGATGATTTCGCCCGAGCGGCGACGCTCGGCATTTTCTTCGGCGCGCCGGGCTAGCGCCTTTGCCAGCTCGTCGATCAACTTGGCCAGCCGGTCCTCATCGCGCTTCAGCCGGCCGATTTCCTTGCGGCCTTTCTTGATGTCGCCCGCCACCCGCAGCAACACCTTTTGCCGCGCGTTGCGCTCGGCCTGCAAGGCCACCTTGGCCTTTTTCTGCGCGTCGGCGTTGGCGGCCAGTTCTTCCTTCTTCGCCTTGGTCGAGGCCTCCAATTCGGCCAACGTCGCCAGCGTCTGTTTCAGCTTGTCGATAGCCTGGGCGCGCGCCTTGGAGAGATAGCCCAGATAGCGCATCTGCCGCTCCACCTCGGCCACGTCCTTGCCTTCCAGCAACAGGCGCAGGGCGTCGGTATTGCCGTTCATGTATTGATGGCGGATGGTGCGGTCCAGCAGGTCCTGCTGTTTGACCACGTCGGCGCGGGTGGTCTGCAGGCGGCGCTGCAGGTCAGAGAGTTCGCGCGCCAGCACCGCCTGGTCGCGGCCCATGGCGACGAGGTTGCGATTGGCCTCACTGATGGCCTTTTCCGAGGCACGCAGCGCATCGGTGACCTCGCTGCGAGACTCCTCACTCTTGGCAAGATTGCGCTGCAGCTTGTCGATGCGCTCACGCAGATCGTTCAGTTGGCGCTTGCGATCCTCGCTTTCGGCGGCCGGTGCGGCGGGCGTGGCCGGCGCACCCAACGAAGACTGAGGGCCGAGCGACACCGCCAGTGCCGCGCACAGGCAAAGCCGCAGAACCGCAGGTCGCATCATGGGCGTTGCGGCCACGGCAGCGGACTCCACGGTGGCAAACTAAGGGCCGGTTTTGCCGGACTTACCCTGGGCGGCAACCGCGGCCTGCGCCTTGGCGATCTCGGCCGCGTCGCCCAGATAGTAGTTGCGCAGGGGGCGCAGGTTGTCGTCCAGTTCGTACACCAGCGGCACACCGGTGGGCACGTTCACCTCGACGATGCCATCGTCGGACACGCCGTCCAGATACATGATCAGGGCGCGCAGGCTGTTACCGTGCGCGGCGACGATGACGCGCCGGCCGGCGGCCACCTGCGGCGCAATCTCGTTTTGCCAATAGGGAATCACCCGCTCCACGGTGTCTTTCAGGCATTCCGACAGCGGCAGATCCTGCGGCCTCAGATTGGCATAGCGCGCATCGCGCGAGGGATGGCGCGGGTCGTCCAGGGTCATGGGCGGCGGCGGGATATCGTAGGATCGGCGCCAGATTTTCACCTGGTCTTCGCCGTACTGGGCCGCAGTTTCGGCCTTGTTCAGGCCCTCCAGGGCGCCGTAGTGGCGCTCGTTGAGGCGCCAGTCCTTGGTGACCGGCAGCCACAGGCGGTCCAGCTCTTCCTGCACCAGCCACAGGGTGCGGATGGCGCGGGTCAAAAGCGACGTGTAGGCGAGGTCGAAATCGAAGCCCCCGGCCTTCAGCAAGCGCCCGGCGTTACGAGCCTCGGCCAGGCCTTTTTCGGTCAGATCCACGTCCTTCCAGCCGGTGAAACGGTTTTCCAGATTCCAGCGGCTTTCGCCGTGGCGCATCAATACCAGTTTTTTCATTTTTGCTTTCTCTGCTCTTGTTTCAAATGCGCTTCAAATGAGCTTGAAATGCGCGATTTGCGCCTGCATTTATACCCGTCCGGGCCTGGACCGGCAGCATGCCGGAAAACCGCCGCCATGGCCGATTTCCCGGTAAAATATCAGGTTTTCGCGGCCGCATTGATCCATAGTGCGGAAACGCATACTTTCAGACTGGTTTTATGATCGAGTTTCTTTCGCAAAATCTGGTGTTGGTGACCTTGTTCCTGGTCAGCGGCGCCATGTTGATCGCCCCCTCCATCGGCAAGCTGTTCGGTGGCGCCAAGGAGGTCGGCACCCTGGCGGCCACGCGCATGATGAACGATGGCGCCCTGGTGCTGGACGTGCGCGACAACAGCGAGTTCTCGGCCGGGCGCATCCCCAAATCGAAAAACATTCCCCTGGCCGACCTCGAAAAACGCATCGAGGAAATCGCCAAGTTCAAGCAAAAGCCGGTCATCATCGCTTGCAAGACCGGCAATCGTTCGGCAGCCGCCTTGCGCGTGCTGAAGCAGCAGGGCTTTACCGAAATCGTTCAGTTACAGGGCGGCGTGACGGCTTGGCAGCAAGCCAGCCTGCCCGTGGAAAAATAAGCCGGAAGACCGTCGTGGCGAAAATCACCATGTATTCGACCGGCGTCTGCCCCTACTGCCTGATGGCGGAGCGCCTGCTGAAATCCAAGGGTGTCACCGCCATCGACAAGATTCGCGTTGACCTGGACCCCGGCAAGCGCGATGAAATGATGGAAAAGACCGGGCGCCGCACCGTACCGCAGGTGTACATCGGCGAACAACACATTGGCGGGTTCGACGAGCTGTCCGCGCTGGATCGCGCCGGTGGACTCGATCCGCTACTTGCAGCGTGAGCGGGGCCACGACCGGCCGCTTAATTTTTATACACGATTTTTGCACCACGCCAACCGAGGAAAATTGAAATGACCGACGCAGCAGCCCAAGACAACCAACCCGTCTACTCCATCGAGAAGGTCTATGTGAAAGACCTGTCGCTGGAAGTCCCCAATGCCCCGCAGATTTTTCTCGACCGCGAAACGCCGAACGTTGACGTTCAGTTGCGCCACAGCTCGAACAATGTCAGCGACGGTATTTACCAAACCGAGTTGAACCTCACCATCACCGCCAAGATCGGCGACAAGACCATGTTCCTGGTGGAAGTCTGCCAGGCCGGCATTTTCGCGATCCGCAACGTGCCCAATCAGGACCTGGAACCGATCCTCGCCATCGGTAACCCCAACATCCTGTACCCCTACGCCCGCGAAACGATTTCCAGCGCCATCACCAGTGCCGGCTTTCCGCCCGTGATCCTGAACCCGGTGAATTTCGAAGCCCTGTTCCAGGCGCAAAAAGCGCAGGAAGCGCAACAGGCCGCCGCACCGGCTGCAGCTGTCACGCACTAAGCCGCGACGACCGTGAACGTTTACCACGTTACCGTTCGCGTGCAAGCCAAAAACGCCAAGACATACGCCGCCGGAATTCTGGCGGCGTTTTGTTTGGCGGGCCTCTCGCTCCCGGCAGTGGCGCAATCACCCGCCGCACCCAAGGCGGCGCCGACGCCCCTGGTCACCGTCATGCCGATCTACGCCAATATCGGCGAGCGCCCGGCCATCGTGCACGACACGCCGCAGCTGCGCACAGCCAACAAGACCTATATTTTCGGCGCGCACCGCGCGGTGGAAATCCTCTCCAGGCTGAACGATGCGGTGAAGGTGCGCGACGCCGACGGCACCGCGGGCTGGGTTGAACCGGCCGCGCTGGGCACGGCGCGTTACGTGGAAGTGAGCGTCGGCAGCGCGGACGTGCGCGCCAACCCCGCCGCCACTGCCGCCCTGGTGTTCGAAGCGGCCAAGGGGGTCTCGCTGGAAATCACGGGCGCCTCTACCGATGGCTGGCTGCCGGTCAAACATCGCGACGGCCAATCGGGTTACATCAAGCTCACGCAAGTTTTCGGTTCCTGAACGGCGCATGAACATCGCCATTCTCGGTGCGGGGGCCTGGGGCACCGCTCTTGCCATCGCCCTGTCCTCGCGTCACGCGGTGGCGTTATGGACGCGCGACCGCGCCGGTATGTCGATTCTGCGTGACCAGCGCTGCAACGACCGCTACCTTCCCGGCCACAGCATCCCGCCTGCAGTGCAACTGCAAGACGATATAGCGGCGGCCCTGCAAAACGCCGATGTGATCATCATCGCCACGTCCACGGCGGGCCTCGCCGAGACGGCCACCGCTGCTGCCAAGCTGCGCGCCGCTCCCATCATTTGGCTTTGCAAGGGATTTGACGCCGCCAGCGGCAAACTGCCGCATGAAATCATGTCGTCTTTTTCGGACATCGCCTACGGCGCCCTGTCCGGCCCCAGCTTCGCGCAGGAAGCGGCGCAGGGCCTGCCGACTGCGCTCACGCTGGCCATGAACGACGAAACCAGCGCGCGGCAATTGGCCAGTGAACTGAACGGCGGCAATCTGCGCGTCTATTCCAACCCCGACCTGATCGGCGTGGAACTGGGTGGCGCGCTCAAGAACATCATGGCCATCGCCGCCGGCATCAGCGACGGCATGCAGCTGGGCACCAATGCTCGCGCCGCGCTGATTACTCGCGGCTTGGCGGAAATGACCCGATTGGGTATAGCCATGGGTGCCCGCCCCGAAACCTTCATGGGCCTAACCGGCCTGGGTGATCTGGTGTTAACGACGACCGGGGGTCTGTCACGCAACCGTAACGTCGGTCTGCAACTGGCCGCGGGCAAGCCGCTGGCGACCATCCTGCACGATCTTGGCCACGTGGCCGAGGGCGTCAACAGTGCCGCCATCGCCCGTAGCCGGGCGCGCGCACTGGGCGTGGAAATGCCCATTACCGAAGCGGTAGCGGCCCTGTTGTTCGACGGCGCCGATCCGCGCGACTCGCTCAAGCGCCTGATGGGGCGCGACCCCAAGGCTGAATAGCAATACAATCGCGGAAATCGTCCGCGCTGTGCCTTTACCGCCAATACTACCCTTACGTTAAAACTGACGGAGTCAACGTGCCCGCCAAATCCAAAACCAGCACCGCCAAGCCACCCGCTAAAAAAGCCGCTCCCAAAAAGACGGCCTCCAAAGCGCCCAAGACCAAGCGCAGCGCGCAGCAGCGCATCGAAAAGGCCGCTGCGGTCATGGCCACCGTCACCGCCGCGCAAAAGGCCGAGGTGCTGATCGAGGCCCTGCCCTATATCCAGCGCTTCTGGGACAAGAACATCGTGGTCAAGTACGGCGGCAACGCCATGACCGACATCTCCCTGCAGGAAGACTTCGCCGAGGACATCACGCTCCTGAAGCTGATCGGCATGAACCCGGTGGTGGTGCACGGCGGCGGCCCGCAGATCAACGACTTGCTCACCAAGATCGGCAAGGAAGGCCAGTTCGTGCAAGGCATGCGCGTCACCGACGATGAAACACTCGACGTGGTGGAGATGGTGCTGGGGGGCTTGGTGAATCAGGAGATCGTCACCCTCATCAACAAGGCGGGCGGCAAGGCCGTGGGACTCACGGGCAAGGACGGCAACTTCATCCACGCCCGCAAGATGACCATCACCTCGGAATCCGACAAGCGCAAGAAAATCGACATCGGTCTGGTGGGTGAAGTGGTGAAAATCGACACCGCCATCATCGACCTGCTCGACACCCAAGACTTCATTCCGGTGATCGCCCCGCTGGGCGTGGATGAAAAGGGCACCGCCTATAACATCAACGCCGACGTGGTGGCGGGCAAGATCGCCGTGGCGCTGCAGGCGGAAAAGCTGGTCATCCTCACCAACACCAAGGGCGTGCTGGACAAGCAGGGCAATGTGCTGACCGGGCTGACGGCCGCCAAGATCGAAGCCCTGGTCAAGGACGGCACCATCTCCGGCGGCATGATTCCGAAAATCGATTTCGCACTGGATGCCGTCAAGAACGGCGTCAAGACCGCGCACATCATTGACGGTCGCGTGCCACACGCGCTGCTACTGGAAGTGCTGACCAGCGAAGGCGTGGGCACCCTGATCCGTGGCGCGGCCGCCAATCGCGGCAGAAGCTGAAGCTATGAGCACGCTGGGCTGGCTGCAATGGGCGCTGCTCTCGGCGGTGTTCGCGGCCATGACGGCGATTTTTGCCAAGATCGGCCTTGAGGGTGTCGACTCGGATTACGCCACACTGGTGCGCACGGTGGTGATCCTGGGGGTGCTGTTTGCTTTCGTGCTGGCCACCGGCAAATGGATGAACCCAGGCGATCTGAAGCCGAAGACGCTCTGGTTTCTACTGTTCTCGGGGCTCGCGACCGGTGCCTCCTGGGTCTGCTATTTTCGCGCGCTGAAAATGGGCGAGGCCTCCAAAGTGGCGCCGGTGGACAAACTGAGCCTGGTGCTGGTCGCCGTGTTCGCTTTCATTTTCCTGGGCGAGCGCCCCAGCGGCTGGCAGTGGTTCGGCATCGCCCTGGTGGCGGCGGGTGTGCTGGTGCTGGGTATCAAGCGCTAGCCTCAGCGCCAACTTCCACTTACCACTACTCCATCTTTTGCGCCTTGGCGTTGCGCCCCACGGCCATTTCCGGAAGACGATAGAGCGTGCCGGTCAGCTCTTTCCCACTCGCGGAAAACGTCCACATGGCGTGCACACGGGTTTTGAACTCGTATTCCCAACGTTTGTTGGCCGGCGAGTAGTTCATATCGAACTCGCCCATGTTCTGCTGCTCGCCGTTGACGATCTTGTCCGCTTTTATGTGTACGGCATCGGCATTTTTCGGGACACGGGTGAACTCGTACACCACCACTTCATCCTTGCAGGCCTCGTTATCGGGAATCTTGGTGCAGATCGAAGTGCCCTTCCAGCGGCCTAATATTTGTTCCACCGGCGCCGCAGCCTCAGCCAGCACGGGCAGGATCAACAAGGCCAGGCTTGCAATGCGAATCCTCTGAATCATAGCTTCTCCTCAGTTGTTCATCTCACCCGAGAAGCCCATCCACACGGCCACCAGGCGCGCGAATTCATACGCGCACCAGGATTGTACGCGCGCCCACCATGACCGTTTTTGCCAGTCTGTGACGGAACATTGCGTGGCCGCCACATTCATTTCCTGCTCCACCGATTCTCGCAATTGCTTTGCAAAGTCCGTGTCCTCAACGATCACATTGGCCTCGCGATTCAGGAACAGGCTGAAGGGATCGAGATTGGACGAGCCCACCGTGGCCCAGTGCCCGTCGATCACCGCCACTTTGCCGTGCAGCATGGCGCGGTGGTATTCGTGGATTTCCACGCCGGCGCCCAGCAGCAGACCGTACAGGGAGCGCGTGGCAAGCTGCAACAGCGGGTGGTCGGCACGGCCCTGCACCAGGAGCCGCACACGCACACCCCGCTTGGCCGCCGCCAACAAGACACGACGCAGGCTGCGCCCCGGCAGGAAATACGCCGAGACAATCAGCACCTCGTGCCTGGCATGGCCCACCGCCTGGCGATAGGCGTGTTCGATATCGCGACGATGGCGGAGATTATCGCGGTAGACAAAGGCGGCGCGCATCTCGCCCGCATGCCGCCGGGCGGGATGCGGTGGTGGATCGCCCACGTTCTTGTGCCGCAGGGTCTGCCAGGCCACCCACCACCACAGACGATGCACCACGGGATAGATTTCGGCCAGCAGCGGACCTTCCACGCGTACGGCGTAGTCGTAACGCGGAAACTCGGACAGGGAATAGTGGTGATCGTCGATCAGATTGATGCCGCCGACAAAGCCAACCTTGCCGTCCACCAACGCGATCTTGCGATGGTTGCGCATCAGCCGCGCCTTGCGCAAATCGATGTGGCCGCGTGCGGGGCCGAATTGCAGGACTTTCACGCCCGCATCCTGCATCGCCGCAAAAAATGCGTCCGGTGTTTCCCGGGAACCAAAGCTGTCCACCATCAGGCGCACCGCCACCCCGCGCCGCGCCGCCGCCGCCAGCGCCGCTGCAATACGTTGGCCGGCCTTATCGTCCTCGAAAATATAGGTCTCGATGCGGATATCCGAGGTCGCCTGCTCAATGGCCTCGATTAACGCAGGAAAAAATGCTTCGCCGTTTTTCAGCAGCGTGATCCGGTTTCCGCCGGTGAACTTCGGTGCTTTCATGGGCGGTAGGCGCCTAGGGCCGCGACAGCTCTACGGCGAGCCCAACGTGGTCCGACAGGCCGCGTAATCCTGCCCCTTTGCGCCGGCCGTTGATGCGATGCACCGACTTAATATCGAGTCCGCGCACATAAAGGCGATCCAGTGTGAGGACCGGCAGCACCGAAGGAAACGAGCGGGCCGGCATGCCTTCCACGTGCTCGAAGGCCTCAACCAGACCCAGCTCGTCGAAAAGTTTTTTGCTGATGCGACTTTGCGTGGACAGCCAATCGTTAAAGTCGCCGCCCACGATCAGAGGGCCGTTGGCAGGTGTGGACTCGCGCAAAAACTCGACCAGCTTCTTGATCTGCACGCGGCGGCTGACGGCGAACAAGCCCAGATGCACGCACACGCAGGTTACGCTCTCCGGCCAGCCGGGAACGTCGATGCGCGCCATCAAATGGCCGCGCGACTCGAAGCGGTGATGCGACACGTCGATATTGGTCCAGTTCTTGACCGGGTGAGCGGACAGGATGGCATTGCCGTGGTGGCCGTGCTTGTACTCGGCGTTGAGGCCGTACACGATATCCTGATACTTGCCCTCGGCCAGGTGCTCGTGCTGGGAGGCTTCCGGCCAGTCGGCAAAGCGCACCCCGTTGCGGCTGTGCTCGCCCTGCACTTCCTGCAGGAAAACGATGTCGGCATCGCAGTCGTGCAGGTGTTCGCGCACATCGTGAATGATGAGTTTGCGGTTCAGGGGGGAGAGCCCCTTGTGGATATTGTAGGTGGCGACTTTTAACGCCTTGGTCATGGCCAGCCCGCCAATCTCGCCGGAATCTCCAGAATCGCCTCCCGGTTGCTCCAGGAAAAGCACATGGCCGCCGCCTTGTCGTAAGGCAGCCATACCGCCTGCAAATGCTCGCGCGGGCTCACGGTGACCGGCACGCGCTCCGGTACCAGCAGGCCGAAAACATGCTCGGTGTTGTGGCTAACCCCAGGGGCGTAGCGGTGACGCCAGATAGGGTAAATCTCGTACACGTTCTGCTTTTGCCAATCGGCGAGCTGGTAACGCGCAGCTTCGATGCCGGTTTCCTCACCTACCTCGCGCGCCGCCGTTTGCGCCAACGTTTCGCCTGCGTCCTGGCTGCCCGTCACCGACTGCCAATAGCCGGGATGGTCCGAACGCTCGATCAGCAGCACCTCGCGCTCAGGCGTGTAGATGACGATGAGCGTGGAAACGGGAATCTTGTAAGGTTTGGTCAAGGTATCATTCATATGACAATTTTTGCATGCGCTGAAAGGTTTTGCACTGCAAGATGACGCGTATGTGGAAGCAAATCCTTCTCACTGCAGCCGCCATGGTGATCGTGCCGTTGCCGGCGCACGCGGCTTCAACGCCGACACCTGCAGAACAAGCGCATTGCCGGCTGATTGCGAAAACCGCTTTTGCCCTTCGGATAATTCACACCCCTCCGGACGACATCGAATGTTATGTGTCGGACCTTACACGCAAATACCGTGTTTACCGGCTGGGCGCTTTGCATCCCGCGCCGCCCGACGCCGGACCGGATTGGGTCGAAAGCAATCTGGTCGGTTTCTACGCCATCCGTCGGCGAGATGGCGCGGTGGTGGAATGGAACAATGCCGACGAAGCGCCGGAACGTGTATTGTCCGGTAAATTCAAGCGCAAATAACCGTGGTTAGGTCCAGCGATCTACGTTAGCGTGCCTATCCGATCAGGCGAGTATTTGTCACAAATCGGTGCGTGCGCGACTGCTAAGATGCATCTTTAGCAACATAGCCTGTCTATCGTGCCCCCTTCTTCTTCGCAGCCCCTCTCTCGCGCCACCTATCTGCGCGGCGCTCTCTGGGGTCTGGCCGCTATCAGCATCTGGGTGGGCTGGATTCTGTACACCCGTTTCGGCGTCACCCAGTCGATGAAGGCCTACGACCTGATCGCGCTGCGCTACGGCTGCGCCGGGCTCATCATGCTGCCCATCGTGTTTCGCAAGGGATTGGCTTTTCACAAGGTGGGCGCCGCACGCTGGTTTTTGATGGTGGCGGGTGCGGGCGTGCCCTATGTGCTGCTCGCGTCCTCCGGCCTGCAGTTTGCGCCGGCCGCTCAGGCGGGCGCGCTGATTCCCGGCACCATGCCGCTGTGGGCCGCGCTGCTCGCCATGTATTTCCTGAAAGAGCAAATCTCCGGTGTTCGCCGGTTGGGTCTGGCGCTGATTCCGGTCGGCATCGTCACCATTATGGGCACGGGGTTGTTCCACTTCGAGAGTGGGCACTGGCAAGGCCACGTGCTGTTCGTCTCGGCGGCCATGAGCTGGGCCATTTTCACCGTGGCCATGCGCGGCTCGGGGCTGGACGGCATCCACGCCGCCGCCATCGTTTCCGTGGTTTCCGCTGTGGTCTATGTACCGGTGTACATTCTGTTCCTGCCGCATGGATTGGCAGCGGCGCCCTGGCCTTCCATCGTCGGTCAGACCATTTACCAGGGGCTGTTCGTATCCATCATCTCGCTGGTGGCCTATGCGCGCTCGGTGAGCATTCTCGGCGCATCACTGGGCGCAAGCTTCGCCTCGCTGGTGCCGGCACTGGCCATGCTGGCCGCCATCCCGCTGCTGGGTGAAACGCCGGGGCACAGCGATATGATCGGCATCGCCGTCATCACCTCCGGCGTGTTCCTGGCCTCCGGAGCCTACACTGCCTTTTTCGAAGACAAGAGCCTGGCGCGCGCGCCAACATAGCAGCATAGGTGCTGGTCGAAGTAGTGGCCCATGCCCTGGTATTCCAGGCCGATTTTTTCCAGCACGCGCTGCGAAGGCTTATTAGCGGGATAGGCGAGGCCGATGATACGGTTCAGGCCCACGGCCTCGAATCCGTAGTGCAATAAGGCAGCCGCGCCTTCGGTAGCGTAGCCCTGACCCCAGGCGGACCTGGGCAGCCGGTAGCCAATTTCCACTTCTACCGTTTTGACTACGTAGACCAAATGGAAAACGCCGACAAATGCGCGCGTGCGTTTCTCCTCGGCCGCAAACACACCCAGGCCGGGATAAAGATCGTAGATACGCAATGCGCGCCGGATTCCCATAAGGCTTTGCTCACGCGTGCGCGGCTTGCCGTCGCCCACGTAGCGCATCACCTTGGGGTCGGCGTTCATAGCCGCCATATTGTCGAGGTCGGCCAGTGTGATGCGACGGAGGGCCAGGCGTTCGGTTTTGAGCAGAACAGTCACTTGGGGACGCGCATCCTCGCAGTGATGTCACCACTACCGCTAAAGAACGCATGCGGCATGTCTTTAGTGCGGTGGTTAGCGTAGGGCACGCCGTTGGCGTCGATGGCAATCAGTCCAACGTCCGCATCGAAGTCCCGACCCAGCTGATCCAGTACTGCCTCAACCGATTGCGCGAGACTCATGCCTTTTTCCACATTGTCCGAAATCTGCCGGCAGGCGAGGGACCGGATCACGTATTCACCGGTGCCAGTGGCCGAGGACGCGGCGAAGCGATTGGCGTAAGTACCGCAGCCGGGCAGCGGTGTATCGCCCACGCGCCCGACCATTTTCATGGTGACACCACCCGTGGAAGTGGCGGCGCACAGCAGACCGTTTTGATCGACCGCAACCACGCCTATGGTACCGCCCGCGTATTCGGGATGGCTTTGCAGGAAGCTGCGAATTTTCATGGCGCCCTTGCCGTCCTTGCCCACACCGATTTCCAGACGGCTTTTCTTGTCCGCCCAATCGGCCTTGCGGGCGGGCACGATGGGGTCATGATCGCCGTGGCCCATCACGCGCGCGAAGCGCAGCGCGCCTTCGCCCGTCAGCATGACGTGATCGGTTTGCTCCATCACCTGCCTTGCCACCAGGATGGGATTTTTTACGCGCTGCAGGCCCGAAACCGCTCCGGTTTGTGCCTTATCCGAAAGCATTACGCAGGCGTCCATTTCCACGAAGCCGTCGAAGTTCAGCACCGCACCCGTGCCGGCGTTGAAAATGGGGTTGTCTTCCAGCACCACGGCGGCGGCGCAGGCGGCGTCCAGAGCGGAACCGCCCGCCAACAGAATCTTTCTCCCGGCCTCCACCGCGGCAGAGGTTCCCTCAATCGCATCGTTATCCGAACCCGGTCGCCAGCTCCCGGCACCGCCATGCACAATCAAGGCAATAGTCACGAATTCTCCTCGCTATTTGTTCATCTTCGCCCGTAGCGCGGCTCCGCGCTCCAGGCTCTCTGCGGGCCAACGCTCCTTGCGGTCATAAAATTCCTCCACGGCGGGCACTCCCTCCGGCAGCACCACCCAGGGCTGCTTGGTGGCCGTGAAGATGTGAATGTCGGGCGGAAAGCGATCAGGGTTATCCAGCGTGCCCACACGCACGAAACGCACCCAATCGCCACCGCCGCCGTAATTGCTCCACAGCGCCACGCGGCAGGACGGGCAACGGGTGATTTTCTGGCCGGTGCCGCTTTCGGACGGCGTATCCACCACTTCGGGGTCGCCTGCGAGTATTTCCACGCGGTCGGCCTCGATCATGGCGTTCAAGGCAAAGGAAGCGCCGGATTCACGCTGGCACCAGCGGCAATGGCAGCAATGCACGAACAGCGGGATGCTGGTCATGCGATAGCGCACGTCGCGGCAATCGCAGCCGCCTTCGAAAGGGGCTTCAGCGGCCATGCTCGCTCCTGTTTCGGGAATGGAGCGCAGTGTAGCAAGCTGAATGAACTGTGTGCAAAAGCAACCTGCCCCGGCCCTAATCGGTGGCCGCCCCGCCGTGTAGACGGGGGCCCAAGTTTGGGTTCGCTGCTTGATGAAAATTGGGCCCCCGCCTGCGCGGGGGGCAGGTACCTACTGATAGTTCTCCGGGCAGAGCTTCCGCTCGACGAGCTCGATCAGAATGTGAATGCACTTGATGTGCAGTTCCTGCACGCGGTCGGCGTATTGGCCTCCCGGTGTACAGATGTCGGCGTCGGCAAAGGCACCCACCGGCGAACCGGGCTTACCGGTGAGGGTGATGATTTTCATGCCCTTGGCCTTGGCGGCTTCGCAAGCGCGCAGGATGTTCTTGCTGGTGCCGCTGGTGGAAATGCCCACCAGCACATCTCCTTTTCGCGCAACACCTTCCAGGTAGCGCGAGAATACCTGCTCGTAGCCGAAATCGTTGGCCACACAGGAGATGTGCGAGGGGTCGCTGATCGAGGTGGCGCCCAGGGCGCGGCGGTTCAGGCGCCAGCGGCCGGAAAGCTCTTCGGCGAAGTGCATGGCGTCGCACATGGAGCCGCCGTTACCGCAGCTGAAAATGCGGTTCTCGGTTTCCAGCGCCGCCACCATGAGCGCGGCAGCGTTCTCAACCGCTTTTAACGCCACGTCGTTAGTGCGCAGGCGCGCCAGGGCATCGGCGGCTTCGGTGAGTGCGGCATCGATATGGTTACGCATCCGGCTGGCTCCCGCTTAAAGGTTTCGGCATTCACTCAAGAAGGCAATACCGTAGCATTGCGCAACTTGATGTGCAATTCGCGCAACTGCTTTTCAGTAACCTGCGAAGGCGTTTCCACCAGCAGATCCTGCCCGCGCTGGGTCTTGGGGAAGGCGATCACGTCGCGGATGGAATCCCATTTTTCGCACATCAGCGTCACGATGCGGTCCAGGCCGAAGGCGATGCCGCCGTGAGGCGGTGCACCGTATTGCAAGGCCTCCAGCAGGAAGCCGAACTTGGCTTTCTGATCTTCCTCTGAAATGCCCAGCGTGGCGAACTGTTTGGCCTGCAACTCGGGGCGATGGATACGCACCGAGCCGCCGCCGATTTCCCAGCCGTTCATGGCGATATCGTAAGCGCGCGCCAATACCTTGGAAGGGTCGCTATCCATATACGGGATGTGCTCTTCCTTGGGCGCGGTGAAGGGATGGTGCGCGGCCACGTAGCGCTTGTTTTCCTCGTCGTATTCGTAAGCGGGGAAGTCCACCACCCAAAGCGGGCGGTAGCCCTTTTCGGCAAAGCCCTTCTCGTGGCCGATCTTGTTGCGCAAGGCGCCCAGGGAGTCGTTGACCACCTTGGCCTTGTCGGCGCAAAAGAAAATCACGTCGCCGTTTTTAGCGTTGCAGCTTTTCAGGATTTCCGCAAGCGCCTCGGGCTTCAGGAACTTGACGATGGGCGACTGCAAGCCTTCTTCATTGGGCTTGCTGACATCGTTGACCTTGATATAGGCCAGCCCCTTGGCGCCGTACACCGCCACGAAACCAGTCATATCGTCGATTTCCTTGCGGGTAAACAAATCGTTGCCGCCGGGAACGCAAAGCGCGGCCACGCGGCCATTTTTCATGTCTGCTGCCGCGCGGAACACCTTGAAGTCCACCGTCTTCATGAGGTCGGTCAGCTCGGTCAGCTCCAGTTTGATACGAAGATCCGGCTTGTCCGAACCAAACCGGGCCATGGCCTCGGCATAGGAGAGGCGCGGGAAATCGGGTAGGTCGATACCCAGGCCCGCCTTCCACATGGCTTTGACGAGTCCCTCCATGATGTCCTGGATTTCACGCTCGGTGAGAAAGGAGGTTTCGATATCGATTTGCGTGAATTCGGGCTGGCGGTCGGCGCGCAGGTCTTCGTCGCGGAAACATTTGACGATCTGGTAATAGCGGTCGAAGCCCGCCACCATCAGCAACTGCTTGAAAAGCTGCGGGCTTTGCGGCAAGGCGTAGAAGGCGCCGTCGTGAATACGCGAAGGCACCAGGAACTCGCGCGCCCCTTCCGGCGTGGATTTGTACAGGAAGGGCGTTTCGATATCGACAAAACCCTTGTCGTCCAGATAGCGGCGCGCCGCCGAGGCGACGCGATGGCGCAGGCGCAGATTGTTCTGCATGGTTTCGCGGCGCAGATCGAGATAACGGTACTTGAGGCGAATTTCCTCGCTGATGTTTTCATCGTCCATCATGAAGGGCGGCGTTTGGGCGGCGTTCAAGACCTCGATATCCTTAGCCAACACCTCCACCGCACCCGATTTCAAATTGGGATTGACGGTGCCCTCAGGGCGCGGGCGCACCTTGCCGGTGACTTTCAGCACGTATTCGTTACGCGTCTGGTCGGCGGTCTTGAAGGTGTCGGGCGTGTCGGGATCAATCACCACCTGCAGCAGGCCTTCGCGGTCGCGCAGATCGATAAAAATCACACCCCCGTGATCACGACGGCGATGCGCCCAGCCGTACACGGTGACTTCCTGGCCCAGATAACTTGAGTCGATCAAGCCGCAATAATTGGTTCTCATGTTCATTCCCTGCAATGTTTTGTTGAGGCGTCAGCGCCACCTGGGCGGGCCCACCTTGTTACGCCGGTATGGCGCAGTCGCAGCTTCGCGCCGCGACCCGTATTTTTTTGTTTTTTAGGCTATGCCGCCGGGGTGTGCCCGACGGCTAGCAATTGGGGTCGGTGCCGGATTTTTTCATCTCGGCGCCGTTATCGTGGTGCGGGTGGGGCGGCTCGGCCACACCCATGGATATGATGTACTTCAAAGCGTCGTCGACCGACATTTCAAGCTCGATCACTTCGCTCCTGGGCAGGATCAGAAAAAATCCAGCCGTGATATTGGGTGTGGTCGGCACGAATACCGACACCTTCTCGCGACCAAGAAAATCTGCCACCTCATGCTGCGGCTCACCGGTCAGCAACGCTACTGTCCAGCTATCGCGATACGGGTAGTGCACCAGCACCGCCTTGCGAAAGGCCTTGCCCTCCGGCGAAAACAACGTGTCCGAAATCTGCTTCACACCGCCGTAGATGGAACGGACGATGGGTATATGCGACAGCAAATAGTCCCACAACGCGAGCAGGCGCTTGCCGAAGAAATTGGCGGCCACTACTCCGGTCACCAGCACGATGGCCAGGGTCAGCAACACTCCCAGGCCGGGCAGGTGAAAACCCAGCAGCGCGTCGGTGCGGTACTGCGGCGGCAGCAGGGTAAGCGACTGGTCCATGAGATCGACGAGCAGCTTCAGCACCCAGCCGGTAATCACCAGCGGGATCCAGACCAGAAGCCCTGCGATCAAGTACTTTCTCACGTGGCGCTTTCGCTCATTGTGGCTCGGCCTATTTTTCGGTGGAAGCTGCCGGCACCTTGGCCGGCGTGGCACCTGCCGCGGTGGCGCTGGCCGGAGCGGCCTCGCTTTTGGTTTCGGTCTTGCTTTCGTTCTTACTTTCCACCGGCTTGGTGCCGCCCTTGAAATCGGTCGCGTACCAGCCGCTACCCTTCAGGGCAAAACCCGGCGCCGTCAATTGCTTAGCATAGGTGGCCTTGCCGCAGGCGGGGCAAACCGTCAGCGGCGCGTCGGCCATTTTTTGCATGACGTCGTCGGCGTGGCCGCAGGAAGAGCATTTGTAAGCGTAAATAGGCATAGTCGTACTCGTTGCCGGTTCAGGGCTGTCCGCCCATAAATCGGAAAAGTCTATTTTAACAGAATGGGTTAGGGCGATTGTGCGGTGCGGCAATCGCGTTTGGGGGCGCCTCTGGGGCATGATGTGAACCTTGCGGCCTACCGCAAATCTACCAAGCAATCATGATTCGATTCGGCATCGACCTGGGCGGCACCAAAATCGAGCTATTGGCCTTAGACGCCGATGGCGCGGAGCGCTTTCGCAAGCGCGTCGCCACACCCCACACCAGCTACGCGGAGACGGTGAAAGCCATCGTCGGGCTGGTAGAGGAAGCGGAGCGCACACTGGGCCAGTCCGGCACGGTGGGCATCGCCACACCCGGCGCGGTCTCGAAAAAAACCGGCCTCATCAAAAACGCCAATTCCACCCGCCTCAATGGCCAGCCGCTGGTGCAGGACCTTGCTAGCGCGTTGAAGCGGGAAGTCCGCATCGAAAACGACGCCAACTGCTTTGCCCTCTCCGAAGCCACCGACGGCGCAGCAGCCGGTTACGGCAATGTATTCGGCGCCATTCTCGGCACGGGCGTGGGTGGCGGGCTGGTGGTCGAGGGCCGCGTGGTCACCGGCGCCAACGCCATCGGCGGCGAATGGGGCCACAACGCCCTTCCCCTGCCCCGCGACGCAGAGCGCCCTGGCCACAATTGCTATTGTGGGCGCGTGGGCTGCATCGAAACCTGGCTTTCCGGCCCCGGTTTTGCCGCGCACTTCCAGGAACAAACTGGCCGCGCGCTGAACGCCGCCGCCATCGTCGCCGGGGCTACCGACGACGCGCAGTGCGAAGCCGCCATGCGCGACTACGAAGACCGTCTGGCCCGCGCGCTGGCCTCCATCATTAACGTGCTGGACCCTGAAGTCATCGTGCTGGGCGGCGGGCTCTCCAATATCGCGCGGCTTTATGAAAACGTGCCCAAGCAGTGGGGAGCGTATGTGTTCTCGGATGAAGTGCTCACCAAGCTGGTGCCGCCGAAGTACGGGGATTCCAGCGGGGTACGGGGGGCGGCTTGGTTGTGGAATGATTGATTGTCATCCGGTGAAGCGAAGCGAATCCCTTTAGGGGCGTAGGCGGGAATGACATCTATCAGTGACGGCCATCGCAGCCAACGATATAGTCCCTGCAACTAACGTCTTGGAGTACCCATGCCCCTCCCGTCCGCTATGCGCTACATCGCCCTCGATGCCCCAGGCCCCGCCGAGGCCATGAAAATCGTGCAAGGCCCGCTCCCGCAGCCCGGCCCCACCGACGTACTCATCAAGGTCGAATACGCCGGCGTCAACCGCCCGGACGTAGCCCAACGCTCCGGCAGCTACGCGCCGCCGCCCAACGCTTCACCCATCATGGGCCTGGAAGTTTCGGGTGAAATCGTCGCGGTGGGCACCGAAGTCTCCCAGTGGAAAGTAGGCGATAAGGTCTGCGCCCTCACTCCCGGCGGCGGCTACGCCGAATACTGCATCGCCCCCGCTGCGCACTGCCTGCCCATCCCCGAGGGCCTTTCCATGCTGGAAGCGGCAGGCGTGCCGGAGAATTTTTTCACCGTGTGGGTGAATGTGTTCGAGACCTGCAAGCTCAAGGCCGGCGAACGCTTCCTGGTACACGGCGGCTCCAGCGGCATCGGCCTCACCGCCATTCAGCTCGCCAAGGCCTTCGGAGCGGAGGTGTTTACCACCGTGGGCAATGAAGAAAAAGCCAGCTTCTGCAAAAGCGTGGGCGCCGACCACTCCTTCAACTACAAAACCCAGGACTGGATGGCAGAGATCGCGGGCGTCACGCAAAAGAAAGGCGTCAACGTCATCCTCGACATGGTGGGCGGCAGTTACATCGAAAAGAACCTGCGTTCCCTCGCGCTTGAAGGCCGCTACTGCTTCATCGCCTTTTTGGAAGGCGGACAAGCCAATATCGACTTTAGGCCGCTGATGATGAAGCGGCAGACGATTACCGGCTCCACGTTACGCGCGAGGCCGGATTCGCAAAAAGCAGCTATTGCGGCGGCGCTAAAAGAAAAGGTCTGGCCGCTGCTCGCCACCAAGAAAGTGCGGCCAGTGATCAACAAGACCTTTGCGCTGCGGGAGATCGTGGACGCGCACAAGTTGATGGAGTCTAGTGCGCATATTGGGAAGATTATGTTGAAGGTCGCGTAGCAAATTGCCCCTTTCGGGGCGCGAAGCAGGTCAATATGGGATGCGACTTGATGCAGATTGCACGGAATTTAGTGCCTGGACTATCGCCGTAAGCGATTTTTGAGTAGGGAAGCCTGTCTCATCTTCGAGGCCGTGCCCAACCCCATCGACGACTGCCACTTCGCACTTGGCCAACGGAACTTTTGCCTTGGAATCGCATGGCCCTTGGTCCGGCAAAGGAATCAAGGAGTCATCTCGGCCATACAGGAGGACAATTGACCCGGAATATCCGCGCATCATGTCCAAACAGGGAAAAGAGGCATCAAAGTAATCCGCAAAGAACCGACCGGACCACATGGACGGAATTTGGATACCTCGGAAGTTTCCGAACAATGTATCTTCGTCTGAGCGGGCGCGGAAACCTTCCTTAATCATTCGAAAATACTCTTTATTGAGTCTGCGCATTTCCGGAATGAGGTTGCGCGATACAACGCTGAAAAGGCCAACCGTTTTCTTAGCGGGATCTGGCGTATTGCCTTGCATGGCGATATTGTGAGAGCCGTGCTCAATCGAAAAAATGTCTTTAAAGGCCACACCCGTCTGCGAGTCTTCTGGGATTCCTAAACAAGCCAGCGCTTGCGGCGTTTTCAGCCATTCCGCGGAACACTTTTCCAGCGCCTTCTCGGCGAGTCTGAAAAAGTACTCCCGCGTCATTTGATACTCCATAACGTCTGCGATTGAGGGAAATGCGCCGCCGATTGCGACCACAGCGTGAGGCGCGATTTCTTTCCTGCCAATCAAGGTGCTGACGTGGTACATCCCTTCTGAAACCGGGAGCACAATATGCGTGAATCCCTTTGTCGAAGGGTGCTCTGAAAGAGCGATGAACACTTTTCTATAGTCTTCGGTGGTGGTTGCGAGCCGCACTTGGCTTCGAACCCTCTTATCTACGCAGTGCTCCGCGAAGAACGTAACACGTTCCCGAATATCGCTTCCCGAGGCGCAGTCCTTTAGCCGACGAAAGCCCCGTTGGCCGACGAAGGCGACAACGTAACCTGCCCGAGTTATTGCCTCCGTCAACCCGCCTCTACGATTGGGATCGTAACGGGCTTTTGCCAGTTCGGCCCCGAAGTAAATATCTGAATAGCCGTCCGTTCCAGGCAAAACAACAACCAGCGCCCTGGGCACCTCGTCGGGCGGCCACGCCAGCTCCACTTCAGTTTGGACGCCGTCGGCCACGGAAACGGAAATGTGATCCGGGAAGCGTTCAGCCATTCTTGGAGTGGATGCGCAACTCGTTAGCAGGCAAACAAATAGACAACACAATAGTGCAACTACTGGGCTGTGCCGATTCAGCATCCCTACCTTATTCTTTGTTTTTTTCACAAAGAGCAGACTTAACGCAGGCTCGCCAGTCTGACTTCCTGCCTAGCAACCAGCCTCTCAATATCCGCAATATCCGCCGCCGACAACTTCGCCCCCGGCTTGCGGATGGCCGCCGAAGCAATCGCCCCCCGCTTCTGCAATAAATACTTCCGCACCGCCAACCCCAAAGCCGACTGCTGCTCATACCGCGCCAACGGCAAATAAGCATCAAAAATATCCGCAGCGCGTTCCAATTCACCAGCAAAGTGGGCCTTACAAACCTCGATCATCATTTCCGGATAGGCAAACCCGGTCATGGCGCCATCGGCGCCGCGCTGCAATTCCTCCGGGAGAAACAAGCCGCCGCCGTTGCCGGCGAGTATGGAAATGCGCCGCAGCTTCTGCTCTTCGCTCACCTTGCAAATACCCGCCACCTTGGCAAGCCCAGGGCCGGGCCAGTCCTCGTGCTTCAGCATCACGCAGTTTGGAATGGATTTGACGATACGCAGAATCACCGACGCCGGTAGCTGCACGCCGGAGGCCAGCGGATGGTCCTGCACGCAAAAAGGCGTGCCGACGCCAATGGTCTCCGCCGCCATTTCGTAGTATTGATAGGCCTGCTCATCGGTCTTGACCGTTGCTGCCGGGGCGATCATCACGCCGGCTGCGCCCATGGCCATAGATTGTTTGGCGAGTTCTCCCATGGCGGCGAAACCGGGCGAACTTACGCCCACGATAACCGGCACGCGGCCCTTCACTTCGTCCAGTACGCATTCCACGTATTGGCGCGATTCCTCGGCGCTGAGTTTGGGGGCTTCGCCCATCACACCCAGGACGGTAAAGCCGTCCACGCCGCGCCCCAGGCTGAACTCGATCATGCGGCGGGTGCTGACGAGGTCCAGCGCGCCGTCGTCCGTGAAGGGGGTGACGGTGATTAGGTAGACGCCTTTGGCGGATTCGGAGAGGAGAGTCATGGGATCAGTTTAGCGAGAGATGTTGTCGTCCCCGCGAAAGCGGGGACCCAGTGTCGTTTGCAAGCGCAACATAACGAAAGTCACTGGGTTCCCGCCTGCGCGGGAACGACGGACCTGATTAGTGAAAGAATAGGTACGCCACCAATACTGCTGCGATGACCCCGGAAAACTCGGCAATCAATCCATACACAATGGCATAACGCGTTTTGCTGATGCCCACCGAGCCGAAGTACAACGCAACGATATAGAAAGTCGTATCGGCCGAGCCCTGGAAAATGCAGGCGAGCCGCCCGACGAAAGAATCAACGCCGTTCGACTTCATGGCATCGATCATCATGGCGCGCGCACCGCTGCCGCTGATGGGCTTCATGAGTGCCGTGGGCAGCGCTCCGGTGAAATCGGTATTCACACCGAGGTGGGTGAACACCCAGGTGAAGGCGTTGACGATGAAACCCAGTACACCAGAATTCCGGAGCACGCTGATCGCCACCAGCATGCCGACCAGATAGGGAATGATCATCAGCGAAGTCTGGATGCCGCCCTTGGCGCCTTCAATAAACGCCTCGTACACGTTCACGCGTTTCCTCAGCCCCGCGACGATGAAGGCGACGATGATGGAAAGCAGGATGAGATTGCTCACCACCTTGGATACCAGTTGAATCTCCGGCTTGGTGAGGCACACGCTCATGTACCAGACCATACCCACGATCAGCGCCGTGATGCCGCCCAGCCAAGCCACCACCACGCGGTCGAAGAGATTGATGCGCTGGCGGATGGCCACCGCAATCAGACCCGAGACCGTTGCCACGTAGGTGGCGATCAAACAGGGGATGAAAATATCCGAAGGGTCGGCCGCACCCAGCACCGCGCGCTGCGCCATCACCGATAGCGGAATCAGCGTGAGGCCGGATGCGTGCAGCACCAGGAACATGATCTGCGCGTTGCTGGCCTCCTCCTTTTTCGGGTTCAGTTCCTGCAGGCTACCCATGGCCTTGAGGCCGAAGGGTGTGGCGGCGTTATCCAGGCCCAGAAAGTTGGCCGAGAAGTTCATCACCATATGGCCGGTGGCCGGGTGGTCCTTGGGCACTTCCGGGAAGATGCGCGAAAAGAAGGGGCCGATGATTTTCGCCAGGAAGTCGATGGCCCCGGCCTTTTCGCCGATGGCGAGCATGCCCAGCCACAACGTCATCACACCCGCCAACGGCAGGGAGATTTCCATCACCCCCACGCGCGCCGCTTCAAAGGTGCCATCGACGATGCGCTTGAACACCTCCGCGTCGCCCAGGAACAGCCATTGCGCCAGGGCGGCGGCGAAGCCGACCAGGAAAAAGCCGGCCCAAATCCAGGTGAGTGTCATGCCGGGATTTCTGCTGTTAGTTCACCGTGATCCAAAGCGGCGCGAATTTATTGTCCGAACGGTGCACCAGGGCCACATTGCTGCGCGTCACCCAGGGAATCACCTGCCGGTGCAAGGGGATCGCCAGCACTTCTTTTTGCGTGAGTTCCACTGCCTTGATCATTTGCGCCATGCGCTTGGCCGGGTCCATTTCCACGTCGGCCTGATCGATGAGCGCATCCAGCTCGACGTTTTTGATATTGCCGTAGTTGGTTTCGCCGGCGCCCTTGCCGTCCTTGCTGTGATAAAGGGGTTTTAGGGTAAACATGGCGTCGCGGTTATTGTCGCCCCAGCCCTGCATGCAGGCGGAAAACTCCATTTTCGGAGTACGCGCAAAATACTGCGCCTTGGGCATGGCCTCCACCTTCACATTGAGGCCGATCTTGGCCCACATGGAACTCAGGGCCACGCAAATCTTTTCATCGTTCACGTAGCGGTCGTTGGGGCAATGCAGGGTGAAGCCGAAGCCGTTGGGGTAGCCGGCATCAGCCAAAAGTTTCTTGGCGGCGGCGACGTCGTAAGGCAGGCGCTTGTCCATGGCCGCCGGAATGCCCTCACCCTTGGGGTTGGGCTCGAGGATTGCTGTGGGAGTGGCGAGGCCGCGCATGATCTGGTTGCGAATGGCATCGATATCCACGCCCTGGTACAGGGCCTGGCGCACACGTTTATCTTTGAAGGGGTTCTTGCCTTTTACATCGGAAAACAGCAATTCGTCACGCGCCTGGTCCAGCGCGATGGAGATGACGCGGGTTTCGTCGCCCTCCCAGATCTTGAGGTCCTTATCCTCTTTTAGCCGCGTTACGTCCTGCAGAGAGGGGTCGATCACGAAATCGATGTCGCCCGCTTTCAGGGCCGCCATACGCGTGGCGTCGCTGGCGATGGGGCGGTACTCGATAGTGTCCACATTGCCTTCCATGCGGCCTTCCTTGATGCCCCACCAATCGGGATTTTTGACGTGCACCATTTTCACGCCGAACTCGTAGGTCACCAGCTTGTACGGCCCGGTGCCCATGGCGTTGCGCGAGGCGTAGGTCACCTCCTTGGAGGTGAAATCCTGCGGCGCCACGGCGTTATGCGCCTCCGCCCACTTCTTGCTCATGATCGGAATCTCGCCCATGGTGATGGTGCCGATGGGGTTGGGCTTTTCGGTGGTGAATTCGACGGTGTAATCGTCGATTTTTTTGGCGATGCCGGAGGGAATGGAGTAGGTCTTGAACTGGGTGGACTTGGCGGCGCGCTCGAAGGAAAACACCACGTCGTCGGCCGTGAAGGGCGTACCGTCGGAAAACTTCACGCCCTTGCGCAGCGTCACCACGCGCTTGGTGGGACTCACCAGTTTCCAGGAGGTTGCGAGCCAGGGGGTGGGCGACATGTCCTTGCCCGGCTGGATTAATCGTTCATAAACCAGCGCGTTGATCGACTTGGTGAAAGACTCATCCTGTCCGTGCGGGTCCTGGGTGGTGGCGTCACCCTTGGAGGACCAACGCAGGGTTTTGCCTGCCGCGGCCGCCGTGACGGCACCGGTTGCAAACATCGCTGCCGCGAACATCATCAGGAAACCAGCCAGCCCTGCGCGCATCTTCATACATCCCCCATCCATAATCTTGTTATCAGTGCCTACAGTCTATTCAGGAATGCCGCCGCCGACAAATTCGCATAGTGGTGGCTTTCCCGTCACGTTTGGTATTAAATTGGTATCATACCGAAATGCTCCCGTTGTGGCGGGCCGGTTCCGCCACTTATATGTAGCCGATAAGAATATTCCATGAGAAAAGCCGCTGCCTTCAAACCAGACGCCCGCGACAATTCGCCGCTGTATTTGCAATTGGCGCGCAGCCTGGGTGACGCGATTCGCGATGGCCGCTACCGCGCTCAGGAAGCGCTACCCTCGGAGCGCATTCTTTCGGAATCGGCGGGCGTATCGCGGGTGACGGCGCGCAAGGCCATCGACCAATTGGTCGAGCAGGGCATGATCGTGCGCCGGCGCGGCTCGGGCAATTACATCGCCCCGCGCCTGGAGCAGCCGCTTTCGCATCTCACCAGTTTTTCCGAGGAACTCTCGCGGCGCGGCTACACGCCCAAATCGCGCTGGCTGCAACGCGGCGTCACGGCCGCCAGCACCGAGGAGCGCGCCGCCCTGGGCCTCTCCACCAATAGCAAAGTGGCGCGGCTGGAACGGCTGCGCCTGGCCGACGATGTGGTCATGGCCTTCGAGGTCAGCGTGCTGCCGCAGAATGTGCTGCCGCATCCGGAAGAGGTGAAGCACTCCCTGTACGAATACCTGGCCGGCTTCGGCACCGCCCCAGTGCGCGCCGTGCAGCATATCCGCGCCCTCAACGCCGATACCACGCTGGCCGCGCGTTTGGGCGTGCCCATCGGCATGGCGGTGCTGCTCCTGAACCGCATCGGCTACCTGGAAAACGGCGTGGCGGTGGAGCAAACGCTTTCTTATTGCCGTAGCGATTACTACGATTTCGTCGCTGAAATGCGCCGCCTTTGATTCACTCCCGGCCCATATGAGCCAGCTCGCCGGACACATACTCACGCCCGCGGGTTTCGTCGCCGGCACCATCGCGTTTGACGCCGGCGGGCGCATCGCAGCCATTGAAGGCATTCCGCTCGCCACTGCTGCTGCGCGCGAGGGCGGCAAGCCCATCATCCTGCCCGGCTTCATCGACCAGCACGTGCACGGCGGCGCCGGCCACGACATTATGGAAGGCGGCGAAGCCGCCGTTCATATCGCCAAAATTCACGCGAACCACGGCACCACTTCCTTGCTGGCCACCACCATGACCGCCCCGGCAGAGGATTTGCTGCTGGCCTTCAACGCCCTGTCGCCGCTGTACCGGAGCCGCATTCCAGGCGGCGCGCGCATTCTCGGTGTGCACCTGGAAGGGCCGTACATCAACGCCGCCATGCTGGGCGCCCAGCCCGATTTCGCGAGGCCGCTGCAACTCGATGAACTGATGCGCCTGCATAAGCTGGCACCGATCCGCCTCATCACCATGGCGCCGGAAGTGCCGGGCCACCTTGAGGTAATCGCCACCCTGGCTGAGGCCGGCTTTCGCGTGCAGATCGGCCACACCGCCGGCAGCTATGAAGACGCGGTGGCGGCGCTGGCCAAGGGTGCCAACGGCTTCACCCATCTTTTCAATGCCATGACCGGTATGCATCACCGCAAGCCCGGCATGGCCGGCGCCGCGCTGGCGCACGCCGAATACGCCGAAATCATTCCCGATCTCTTGCACGTGCACCCCGGCGCCATACGGGTTGCGCTGCGCGCGATCCCGAAATTATTTTGCGTGACCGACTCCACCGCCGCTGCCGGCATGCCCGATGGCGAATACCGGCTGGGCCGGCAAACGGTGCAAAAGTGCCTGGGTGCCGTGCGCCTGGCCGACGGCACGCTGGCCGGATCGACCCTGACCATGGATCAGGCTTTCCGGAATCTGGTCGAAAGCCTCTCGCTGGATCTGGCGGAAGCATCGCAGCGCACCTCCACGAATGCAGCGGACTATTTGGGCATCAAGGATCGCGGCCGCCTGCAAACGGGCGCGTACGCCGATGTGGTGGTGCTGGACCGCGATCTCACATTGCGCGAGGTTTACGTCGAAGGAGTGGCGCTTGAGCGCGCGGCCTGATTCAACCTCTGCCAGCGTCAGCCAGATGCTGCAAGAGGCGCGCGAAGCACCCGCAGCGGTGGCGCGGCAACTGGCGGCGGACGAGGCCGCTTATAGCCAGTTCGGCGCGGAGCTGCGCGACAAGCCGCCCGGCACCATTCTCACGGTGGCGCGCGGTAGTTCCGATCACGCCGCGCATTTCATGGCTTACCTCATCATGGCGCGGCTGGGACGCATGGTGACTTCTTTGCCGATGTCGCTCATCACCCTGTATCAATCGAACATCAGCAGCCAGGGCCTATTGTCGCTGGCGTTTTCGCAATCGGGGCAAAGCCCTGACCTGGTGGCGCCCATGCGTTATTTTTCCGAGGGTGGCGCGGTCACCGCTGCCTTCGTCAACGACACCGCTTCGCCCTTGGCCGAGAGCGTGCAAAAAGTATTCGAGCTGCACGCCGGCCGTGAGCAAAGCATCGCCGCGACCAAGAGCTTTATCGCGCAACTGGTGGCGGGCGCGCGCGTGGTCGCGGCCTGGCAGGCGAACGCGGAACTGGCGCATGCCCTGCAGGCCTTGCCGGAAAATCTGGACCGCGCACTGAACACAGACTGGTCTGCCGCCATCGAGGTGCTGCAAGACGCCGAAAATCTGTACGTGATCGGCCGCGGCACGGGGCTACCGATTGCCATGGAGGCTGCGCTCAAATTCAAGGAAACCTGTGCTCTGCAGGCCGAAGGCTTTTCCGGCGCCGAGGTGCAGCACGGCCCGATGGCGATGATAGAGCCGGGCTTTCCGCTGCTGATCTTCGCGCCGCGCGGTCCTGCCCAGGCGGGCCTCATCACTCTGGCCGCGCAAATGCGCGAACGCGGCGCGCGCGTGCTGCTGGCCGCACCTCCCGGCACGGAGGGATGCAATCTGCCGCTGGTGACGGCTGGCGCCGTCGATCTCGATCCGGTCACGGCCATACAAAGCTTTTATCCTTTTGTTGAAGCGCTATCGCGGGCGCGCGGTTTCAACCCGGACCGGCCGCGTCATCTCGCCAAGGTCACGCGTACGCGCTAGCGTTGCGTTATTGAACCCATTATGAAAATGCTGAAAACCGAAGCCCCCGGCACCGAGCACCCCATGCTCGACCAATATCCATTGCCGAAGCTGGTCGACACCTTCGTTGCCGACCAGGTGCACGCCATCGAGGCGGTGCGCGCCGCCGGCGCGCAAATCGCGCGTGCCGTCGATGCGGCGCAACCGCGCATCGAGGCTGGTGGGCGGCTAATCTACGTAGGCGCGGGCACTTCCGGGCGCCTCGCATTGCTGGACAGCGTAGAGCTTTATCCCACCTTCACCTGGCCCAAGGACCGTGCCCTCGCCTTATTGGCAGGAGGGCGCACGGCGGTTACTGAGGCGGTGGAAGGCGCCGAAGATCAGCGCGAGCAAGGCGCGCTGGACGTCAAGGGCGTGCAGGTGGCTGCCAACGATGTGGTGTTGCTGCTGGCGGCCTCGGGCACCACGCCCTATGTGCTGGGCGCGCTGGAAGCGGCGCGCGCCGCGGGCGCGCTGACCATAGGCATCGCCAACAATCCCGATTCACCGTTAGCGGCCGCCGCTGAAATCGGCATCACGCTGGATACCGGCGCCGAGCTGATTTCCGGCAGCACACGGCTGAAGGCCGGCACCGCGCAGAAAATCGCCCTCAACACTTTTTCAAGCTCCTTGATGGTGCGGCTCAATAAGGTGTACGGCAATCTGATGGTGGATTTGAAAGCCACCAATGCCAAGCTCCTGCAACGCACCGTGCGCCTGACCGTGCTGGCCACCGGCGCCGACGAAGCGTTGGCCAAGGAAACCCTGGCGCGATGCGACCACCACGTCAAAACCGCCATCGTCGCCATCCTCGGCAAAATCGACGTGGCGGCAGCGCGCGCGCGGCTGGATGCGGCCAAGGGCAGCGTGCGCGCCGCGTTGGCTGAATGAACATATGAACACGCCTGCTGCAACGGAACGCTCGGCCTGGTGGTGGATTCCCACGCTGTACTTCGGCGAGGGTATGCCCTACGTGGTGGTGATGACCTTGTCGGTGGTGATGTACAAGAATCTCGGTGTTTCCAATTCCGAGCTGGCGTTTTTTACCAGCCTCTTATACCTACCCTGGGTCATCAAGCCGCTATGGTCGCCGCTGGTGGACATTTTTCGCACCAAGCGCTGGTGGATAGTCGTCATGCAGCTTTTGATCGGCGCTTCGCTGGGGCTGGTCGCCCTGGGTTTACCCATGACGAATTTCTTCCAAGTCACGCTGGCGATTTTCTGGGTCATGGCCTTCAATTCGGCCACCCACGATATCGCCGCCGACGGCTTCTATATGCTGGCCCTGCCCGATCACGACCAAGCCGCTTTCGTGGGCGTTCGCAGCGCTTGCTACCGCGTGGCCATCATCGCCGGACAGGGCGGGTTGGTCTATCTCTCCGGCGCGCTGATCAAATCCACCGGCAACCCGGCGTTCGCCTGGTCGCTGGTGTTCGTATTGCTGGCGGTACTGTTTTTTGCACTGTTTGCCTACCACGCCTGGGTGCTGCCGCGCCCCGCCATTGATCGCCCAACGGGCGGCGTCGGGCGCGGCGTTGTGGCCGAATTCATGACCACCTTTGTGACCTTTTTCCAGCGCCGCGATGTACTGGTGATGCTGGCGTTTCTGTTGCTGTTCCGGCTGGGTGAGGCGCAGGCGCTGAAACTGGTCGGCCCCTTTCTGCTCGACCCCACCGACAAGGGCGGCCTCGCACTCAGTAACGAGCAACTCGGCCTGGCCTACGGCACTATAGGCGTCATCTCGCTGACACTCGGCGGCCTGCTCGGCGGCTATGTGATTTCCCGCCACGGCCTCAAGCGCTGGCTTTGGCCGATGATGCTATCGGTGCACCTGCCCAACCTGGCCTTCGTCTTCCTCGCCTATGCGCTTCCCAAGGACTTCGCCACCATCGCCGCCGCCATCGCGATGGAACAATTCGGCTACGGTTTCGGTTTCACCGCGTTCATGATGTACATGATCCTGATCGCACGCAAAGATGGAAACAACCCGCACCAGACGGCGCACTACGCCATTTGCACCGGCTTCATGGCCCTGGGCATGATGCTGCCGGGCATGGTCAGCGGCTGGATACAGGAGCAACTGGGTTACCAGCACTTCTTTATCTGGGTGTGCTTTGCCACCCTGCCCTCGCTGGCGGTGGCCGCGTTTCTAAAGATCGACCCGGCCTTCGGCAAAAAGGTTGCGCATGGCTGAAACCTCTCCGCGCCTCGTCTCGCTGGACGCCTTCCGCGGTTTCACCATCGCCAGCATGGTGCTGGTGAACAACCCCGGCGACTGGGGCCATTTGTACCGCCCGCTGGAACACGCCAAGTGGAACGGCTGGACGTTTACCGATTGGATTTTCCCGTTTTTCCTGTTCATCTGCGGCGTGTCCATGGCGTTTTCGCTGACGCGCCGTGCCGAGGCGGGCGAAGACCGGGGCCGCCTGCTGATTCAGCTGGCGAAGCGCGCCGCGCTTATTTTCCTGATCGGCTTTTTGCTCAATTACATTCCGTACTTCAATCTCAATACCGTGCGCATTCCGGGCGTCTTGCAGCGCATCGCCCTTTGCATCCTGCTGGCTTCACCCCTGGCGGTTTATTGCAACTGGCGGCAACAGGGCGCGTGGATTGCGCTGCTGCTCTCGCTTTATAGCGTGCTGATGTTGCTGGTGCCGGTACCCGATCTGCAAGGCAATGTGGCGGCGGGTGTGCTGGAGCCGGGCCGCGACTTTGGCGCGTATATCGACCGCGCGCTGCTCTCCGGCCACCTCTGGGTGCAGTCCAAGACCTGGGACCCGGAAGGTCTGGTGAGCACGCTGCCGGCTATCTGCACGCTGTTGTTCGGCTTGCTTACCGGGCACTGGCTGCGAACGGCATTCTCCCAGGCGGAGAAGACTATCTGGATGATGCTGGCGGGCCTCGCCTGCCTGTGGGCAGGCGCAGTACTCGACGCCTGGCTCATGCCCATCAACAAAAGCCTCTGGACCGTTTCCTACTGCATTTTCATGACCGGCTGGGCGCTCCTGATGTTCGCGGCGTTCTACTGGCTGATCGACGGCAACGGTTCGGCCGCCCTGCGCGAGCGCGCACAGCATTGGTTTTTGCCCTTCACCATTTACGGCATGAACGCGCTGTTCATCTTCGCCTTTTCCGGTCTGGTGGCGAAAATGATGGGCTATATCAAGTTCGCGCGCGAGGGCGGCAACATCTCACTCAAAGGCGTACTGTATGAGCCCATACAGGCCCTGCCGCTTTCGCCGGTCAATGCCTCGCTATTGTTCGCAATACTCTTCAATCTCTGCATGTTCGCCATTGCCTGGTGGATGTGGAAAAAGAAATGGTTCGTGAAAGTATGATGACCGCCCGCTGCAGGGCATGGCTGCCGCGCCTCGCGCTGGCCGCCTTGCTGACCGCCTGCACCACACCCGTTCCGCAAACGGGTTCCACATCCGGCACACCTGGCACAGCGGCGACCGACGCTGCCGGACCGCCGCCGCTGCCGCGCGAGTTTCGCGCCGCCTGGGTGGCCTCGGTGAGCAATATCGACTGGCCCAGCAAGCCCGGCTTGCCAGTGGCGGATCAGATCGCCGAAATCGAGGCCATCGTCCGGCGCGCCAGGGAGTTGAAACTGAATGCGCTCATCGTGCAGGTGCGCCCGGCTGCCGACGCGTTATATGTTTCGCCTTACGAGCCCTGGTCGGAATACCTCACCGGCGTGCAGGGCCTGCCGCCCGATCCGCCCTACGACCCCCTGGCGACCTGGATCGCCGCTGCGCACCGCGAGGGCATCGAACTGCACGCATGGTTCAATCCCTACCGCGCGCGTCACACCTCGGCCAAGTCCACTAACGCCTTTAACCACATCGCCAATACCAACCCAGACGTCGTCAAGGACTACGGCGGCTATCAATGGATGGACCCGGGCGAGCCGCTAGCCGAGCAGCGTACCGTCGACGTCATCACCGACGTGACCCGCCGCTACGATATCGACGGCGTACACATCGACGATTATTTTTATCCTTACCCGGTAAACGTGCCCGGCAGCGGCGCCAATGGTGCAGCGCCCGAAGAGCTGGATTTCCCCGACGGCCCCTCGTGGATGCGCTATATCAAGGGCGGCGGCACGCTGGCGCGCGCCGATTGGCGGCGTCAAAACGTGGACCGGCTGATGGCGCGAATTTACGAGAGCGTGCACCGCGAAAAAGCCTGGGTACGCTTCGGCATCAGCCCCTTCGGCCTGGGCCGGCCCGACCGGCGCCCGCCCGGCATCGTCGGCTTCAGCCAGTACGACAAGCTCTACGCCGACGTGGAAACCTGGCTGGCCAAGGGCTGGCTGGATTATCTGGTGCCGCAGCTCTACTGGCCCATCGACAAGCAGGAGCAGGCCTTCGGCGTGTTGCAGCAGTACTGGCTTAGCCAAAACACGCTGAACCGCTCGGTTTGGCCGGGCATGTTCACCAGCCGCATCGACAATAGCGAGAAGTCCTGGCAGCCGCAGGAAATTCTCGACCAGATCAACCTTAGCCGCGCTCGCAGCGGCGCGCTGGGGCATGTGCATTTCAGCATGGCCGCACTAATGCAAAACCGCAAGGGCATCAGCGATCAATTGAAGGCGACGACCTACCCTGCCGAGGCATTGATTCCCGCCGCGCCCTGGCTGGGCAACGAGCACTTGGCTGCGCCCACGCTGCGCACCGAGTACGATGCCAGCGCACCCGGCCGCGTTTTTGTTCGCATCCGTCCCGGTGCGGGTACTGCTGTACAAAAATACGCGGTCTGGGTCAAGTGGAAGGAGGGTTGGCGCTTCCAGTTGCTCAACGCCCAGGCCAGCGGAATGCCTTTGGATACAGCGAAAGAACCCACCGCTGTTTTCGTCACGCCGATCGACCGTTTCGGCAACGAGGGCGAACGCGCCTCGCTGTCGGCGCAGGATTTGCCGAGGGCCCGATGAACACGCTAACAGGCACTCTAGGCCTAGGGCTGGACGCCGGCGGCACGCAGACGCGCTGGGCGCTGGCGAGCGCGGAAGGCGCCATCGTCGCCGAAGGTTTTGCGGCAGGGCTGAGCGGCCTGCAACTATCCAGCGCTACCGGCCGTGAGCAACTACGCGCAACGCTCAATGAAATCGGCGGTGCGGTGTTGGCGGCGGGCAGACCTGCACAGGTGGTGGCCGGTGTCACCGGACTCGACGATGAGCGCGATACGCTGGGCCAGTTGATCGCCACCCCCCTGAATTTGCCGCAGGAAGCAGTGACCCTGAAAAGCGACATCGAACTCGCCTGCCTGGAATTGTTTGCCCCCGGCGAAGGCATCGTCGTCTATGCCGGCACCGGCACCATCGCCGCGCATATCGCGAGCGACGGCAGCCTGCAGCGCGCCGGTGGGCGCGGCGCCCTGCTGGACGATGCCGGCGGCGGCTACTGGATCGCGCATGAGGCGCTGCAGGGCATCTGGCGGCGTGAAGACCGCGAGCCGGGTGCCTGGAGAAAATCGCCCATGGCCGAAAAGCTGTTCGCCGAAATCGGCGGCAGCGATTGGTCGCATTCGCGCAAATTTATTTACCAGCGCGCGCGCGGCGACATCGGCAGGCTGGCGCTGGCGGTTGCGGCCACCGCCTACACCGATCCGGTCGCGCGTGAAATCCTGCTGCAAGCGGGCCGCGAACTGGCGCGCCTGGCCGATGCCATGCTGCAGCGCCTGGGCGCCCTGCCCATCGCCCTCACCGGGCGCGCCTGGAGTCTCCACCCTTTGATCGAAGATTCGTTTCGCGCCGAAATGGCGGAACGGGCGCCCATCGCCCTGCGCGCCAGCAAGGCCCATTTCGCAGCGGCGCGCCTTGCTGCACAGCCGGCCCACGCCACACCTGCTGCCGGCACCGCGACCACACTTTCGTAATGTCGAGGAACCTCATATGAACAAACTCCTGTGCGCTCTTGCGCTTGTATTGCTCGCCGGTTGCGCCACCACTCCCGGCGGACTGGTGATAGACAACACCTACGACGCCAAGAGCCAGGACAGCCGCGTGCAGTTTCTGGTGATCCATTACACCGCTGAGGAGTTCGACTCCTCCTTGAAGACGCTCACCCAGGACAAGGTCAGCGCCCATTACCTGGTCAACGCCAACCCGCCCACCATTTACCGGCTGGTCGATGAAAATCGCCGCGCCTATCAGGCCGGCGTCAGTTCCTGGCAGGGGCAGACCCAGCTCAACGCCGCTTCCATCGGCATCGAAATCGTCAACAAGGGTTTTCGCCGCGGACCAGACGGCAACCTGATCTGGTTCGACTATCCGCCGGCGCAAATCGACGCGGTAATCGAGTTGGTGAAGACCATCATCAAGAAGCACGACATCCGGCCCGACCGAGTGGTCGGCCACAGTGATATCGCGCCCCAGCGCAAGACCGACCCCGGCCCGCGCTTTCCCTGGAAGCGGCTGGCCGACCTGGGGCTCATCATCTGGCCGGATGCGGAGGAGGTGGCGAAGAAAAAGCCCCTCTATGAAAAGGAATTGCCCAGCGTGGAATGGTTCCAGCACAAGCTCGCCGTGCATGGTTTCGCGGTACCGTATAGCGGCGTGCTGGACGATGCCACCATGAACGTGATCGCCGCCTTCCAGATGAAATACCGCCCCGCCAAGTTCGACGGCGCCCCTGACGCGGAAACGGCGGCCATGCTGGACGTGCTGACCGCGAAGTAGGCATGCTCCATGAACAATTTACCGACCGTTTTGAGGGTGCTCGTTTGTATCGCTGTGTTGACCGGCGCTGACGCGATGGCCGCGCCCAAGGCAAACGCCACGCTGGACACCGAACTCGCCGCAATCGTTAACGATGCGGATCATCCGCTGGCTAGCCTCTCGGTGCTGGCCGTAAAAAGCGGCAAGGTAGTGTACGAGCATCAGTTCGGCAATAAGTGGATAGAGACTGTCGATCCAAGCAAGAGCAAACCCGCGGACCACGCCACGATGTATCGCGCGGCATCGATTTCCAAATTCATCACCACCCTCGGTGTGATGAAGCTGGTCGAACAGGGCAAGCTGAATCTGGACCGCGACATAGGCGAGTATCTAGGCTACCCGGTGCGCAACCCGCACTTTCCAGATACGCATATTACGCTGCGCATGCTGCTCAGCCACACCTCATCCCTGAGGGACAGCGGCGGCTATTACTGGGAGGCCAGGCTCAAGGTTGATCTGAAGGATGTGCTGACCCCCGGCGGTGCGCGTTACGGCAGCGGCGCCATGTGGGCCGACGGTGACGAAAAGACAAAGCCCGGTGCGTATTTCCAATACTGCAATTTCGCCTGGGGCGTGATCGGCACGGTGATGGAAAAAGTCACGGGTGAGCGCTTCGACCGGCTGATGCGAAAATTGATTCTCGATCCCATGCAGATACCGGGCGGCTTTCACCCCGCCGAATTTACGCCTGCCGAGATTGCCGATATCGCCACGCTTTACCGCAAGCGCACCGAAGAGGGCAATAAGGAAATCTGGAACCCCGCCGGCCCCTGGGTGGTGCAGGTGGACGACTACACAAAGGATGCGCCGCAGCCGCGCGCCCTGCCGGATTACGTGCCGGGTACCAACGGCACCCTGTTCGGCCCGCAGGGCAATTGCCGCATTTCGGCCGAGGGCCTGGGCAGGATCATGATGATGCTGATGAACGGCGGCGTCATGAACGGTAAACGTATCCTTGGCACCAAGTCGGTTGAAACCATGCTGGCGGAGCAATGGCGCCGCGACGACAGGTTAGTTGGTGGAAAAAGCAATGGCGCCAACGCCGCCGGCAGCACGCATGCGCATATGAACGCCTGGGGCCTGGGCAATCAACATTTTCTGGACATCGGTGGCCGCGAGGGCAAACTCAGCCGGGCCGATCGCTTGGTGGAAGGCGGCGGCTTCTCGGCGGTTGGCCACCTCGGCGATGCCTGGGGTCTCACCTCGGCCATCGTATTCGACCGCAAGACCAATACCGGCATGATCTTCCTCACCGGCGGGCCGGGTTTTGACCCCGAGACCTATCCGGGCGAGTACGGTTCCTTATACCGGCATGAGGAAAAGATTCTCACTGCCTTGTACCGGCGCGCCATCCTGGGACAAAAAAACTAAACTACGGCCGGCTCCAACAGCGTCAGCGTCTGCTCCGCCGTATCCAACTGCGCCATCACACCCGCCGGCAAAGTCATCTGGTTGCGGATATGGCCGAAGGAATAGCCGTACACCGAGGGCACCGGCAGGGCGGCGAAGCGGTCGTCCAGCACTTCGCTCATGGTCAGCGAGCGCTCGCCGGGTTCGGTGGCGCCTCTCTCGAACACGCCCATCATCACGCCCGTCGGCAGGTTCTTGCCGGCGCTTTGCTGCAATTGGGTGAGCATGCGGTCGACGCGATACGGCGCCTCGCTCACTTCTTCCAGAAACAGCAGACGGTTGCCGATCTCCGCGCCATAGGGCGTACCGATCAGGGCGCTCAGCACGGATAGGTTGCCGCCGATCAAACGCCCGCGCGCCACGCCGCTGCGAATGGTTCGCATGGTGTATTGCGGCTGGCTTTGCGCGCGGCGCTCGTTCTCTATGGACATATGCATGGTGTATTCGCGTTGCGGCTCCATCAGCACCGACAGCATATGGTTGGTGGTGTAGTCACCGAAACTGGACGAGGCCACCGGGCCGTGAAAGCTGATGAGGCCGGCGCGGCGGTGCAGGGCCAGGTGCAAGGCGGTGATATCGGAATAACCGATGACGATCTTGGGATGACGCCGGATCAGACTGTAGTCCAGGAACGGCAGCACACCGCTGCAGCCCGAGCCGCCGCGCGCGGTCCATAGCGCCTGCACCTCGCGGTCGCGGAACATGGTGTGCAAATCCTCGGCGCGTTGCGCCACGCTGCCGGCGTAGCCACCGTGCGCGGCGCGGATATTGGCGCTTACCTTCACCTTGAAGCCCAGGCTTTCCAGGTTCTTCACGCATTTTTCGATATGCGCATCGTCAGTAACGCCGCTGGGCGCCACCAGGCCGACCAAGGCGCCGGGACGTAAGCGCGGTGGCTGGATCAGTCCACTTGCAGATGAAGGCGCAGTACGACCCCATGCCGCAGGGGTACCCAGGCTGAGCGTTGCGCCGGCCAGCGCGCCCATGCGCGCGGCAAAATCCCGTCTATTCGTATTCATCGCTTATCGTACCGCTACATGCCACAAAAAACCTCCGGAAAGATGCCAAAAAGAAAAATGGCCCCGCGATGCGGGGCCATTCCAAAGTGCTAACTGCCGGCAGGCTTACTTGAAGGTATACGTCGCCAACAGGGTGAAGGAACGGCCACGCGGATCGGCAACGCGAGGCTCCCAGTCAGCACCGCCACCCAGGTTCGAATCATAGAACACGGTGAAGGGCGGGTCGGTATTGAACAGGTTCCTGATACCACCGGTCAGCGTCAGATTCTTGAAGCCCGTGTAGCTCACGCTCATGTGGTACAGCTGGTAGGCCTGCACGGTCGGGTTCCAGTTGGGCGGCGTAACGGTGCCGTTCAACACACCCGGCAGGATCTGGTCCATATAAGCGGAACGGTATTGCTGAACCACGGACGTGCTCCAGTCGCCTTCCTTATAGGTAACGGTCAGGTTGTGCTTCCAGCGAATACCCAGGTCGCCGGCGCGGGTAAACACCGCGATTTCGCTCGGGCCCCAGGGTTGGCTGGACACCAGCTTGGATTTTTTCTCCAGCAGGTATTCGCCATCGAGGTTGACGAAGTACGAACCGTTCCATACCTTGCCGTTCAGCTTGGCGCTAAGCTCCAGGCCCTTGGTGCTGGTTTCACCGGCATTGAGCCAGCTGATATTGATGTCGGTGAGTACACCGTTGGCGTCGCGCGTGAAGCGGTTGGCGAACAGGCTGTAGTTAGCCAGCACGGTGGAAACCGCCAGCGACTGGATGGTATCGGTGCGATGGATGCTCCACCAATCCACGCCAACGCTGAACTCATGCGTGGGCGCCCAGACTACACCGAGCAAAGCCTGCTTGGCTTTTTCCGGTCCCAGGGTCGATACACCGCCGAAAGTGGTGGTGGGGTTGATCGAGGCGCACGGCCCGGACGAGGTCGGGATCAGCGAAGGACAGTTCTTCGGATCGACGATCTGCGTGCCCGAAGTCGGCGAGGTCGACGCACCGTTGAACAACTGGTTGAAGGTCGGCACGCGGAAACCGGTGTTGTACGAACCGCGGAACAGCAGTTCCTCGATCGGCACGAAACGGAACGACACCTTCGGGTTGGTGGTGCCACCGAAGCCGGTGTAGTGGTCATTACGCGCCGCCAGGGTAACTTCCAGCGATTTGAAAACCGGCACAATCAACTCGCCGTAGAACGCGCGAATATCGCGGCTCACACCGCCGAGCTGGTTGCCGTTGTCAAACGGGGCGTTGAAAATATTGTTGGCGTCGGCGGAATTGTTGCCGTCGAACTTCCAGGTTTCGCGCCGTACGTCGGTACCGACGGCGCCCATCATATCGCCGGCCGGCAGATGGAACAGCGAGCCCGATATCGACGCGTCGCCCTGGCTGAGTTCAAAGCGGCCGCCGTACAGCGTCGCGCCCTTGGCCGAAGCTGCCTGATAAGCCGTCAAGGCGGCGGCAGATTGGGACTGTCCGGCCGGCAGGAACGGGTTGATCAAACCGGAGGCCAGCAGGGGAACGAACTTGTCGTTGTAGAAGTAACCGTCACCGATGACGGACTTGCTGTCGCTATACGCCTTCGATGCGCCAACACGGTAGTCCCAGTTGCCCAGGACGCCTTCGGCCGCCAGCAGGAGGCGAGCGTTGGTGGCGGTGGTGTCCAGATTGCGCGGTCCGCAAATCATGCAACGCCAACGGTAGGCGATGCCCTTGCCGTAGTTTTCCTGAATCGACGGAAACACCGCTACGAGGGCGTTGAACACCGCGTTATAGGTGGCCGTGGTATTGGCATTCAGCGGATACACCAGGTTGTACAGCGGGCTGGTGGTCGAGGTGCTGCTGGAAATTTGCTGGTTGGAGAAAATCTTGTGCGAGGTCGAACGGCCCGCCGTCAATTCTGCGTACACGGTATGTTCACCGAACGCAAAGGTGCTGCGCGCGACGATATTGCTGTTCTTGATCGGCTGCAGGATGGCTGCCGCACGGCCGGTATCCCAGGCGCAGGCGTACAAGGCAGCAGGGTTGGCCCACAATTTGTAGTCGTAGGCTTGCTGGCCGTCGATGGAGTTACAACCTGCTCCGCCCGGCAGATTCAGGGGGTTGATACCCTGGTTGTCGCGCAGCGTGGTTCCCGGGATCAGCGGATACACTGTGTTGCTGAGCGGGCTGGTCGGCGTGGTGCGGGACGTCAGGATGGTTTGCAGGACACCCGCGTTGTTAGACGCCAGCGGAAACACCGTGGCGAACGGGGTGCCGCGGGTATCCACCGACAGGCCGCGATCAGATTGGAAGGTATTAAGCCAAGTGCGCTGATAGCCCATCAGACGCTCGGAGTCGGTGAACGACGCGGATGCCATGAAGTTGTAGCGGTCCTTGCCCAGGTCGCCAATGCCGCCGACCAGTGCACCGCGATAAATATTGGCGCCGCCCAATTGGGTTCTGTCGGCGAACACTTGCGCGCTCAAACCCTGGAAGTCTTTTTTCAGGATGAAGTTGATCACACCGCCGACCGCGTCCGTACCGTAAATGGCCGAGGCGCCGTCCTTTAGCACTTCCACGCGCTCCACGGCTGCCAGCGGAATGGAACCCAGGTCGACAATACCGCCGTTCAGGCCGTAAGCCGCGATGCGGCGGCCGTTCAACAGGATCAGGGTTGCCGAAGCGCCCTGGCCGCGCAGGTTGGCCGCGCTGGAACCGTTGTTGCCGCGCTGTGCGCCGGTGACCACGTCGCCGTTACTGGCGAGGTTATCGGTGCTGTTGCCGTTCGAGGTGAGGGACGCGATCAGTTGTTCCGTGCTGACGATGCCCTGACGCTCCATCTCCTCTTTGGTAATGATTTGCAGCGGCAGCGCGCCTTCGTTTTCGATGCGCTTGATCGAGCTACCCGTCACGATCACTTTTTCGATTTTTTGTTTATCGTCGGGTGGCGGCGTAGTCTGCGCGAACGCAGGGACAACAAATCCTAGCAACAGGATGGACGGGGCGAATTGGCGTAATTTCACGGACCTCTCCTTGTTTGAAGTGCGACAGTTTTATTCTTGATGACAGCCCTACGTGAGTCGTCGTCGAGTGCGACGGGGACAAATCAGCGCTCTGAAGAAGATCTTGCCGACCCGCACACAGAGACGCTTGGACAGCCTCTTTGATACCACTATACTACCAATCTACGTGCCGTTTCCAGCCGTTGCTGAAATACAACACTGAAAGGTTCCCAACCATGACGCCTATGGGCCCGACCGCCAAAATGTTGCGCCGCCGCAAATTTCGGCCCCTGGCCCTTTGCTTCTTTTCCCTGTTGGTTTGCGCCTTCGGGGCGCCGGTTCTGGCGGCCCTGCCCGCTGAAATCGAGCAAAAACTGGCCGCCGCCGGCCTGCCCGGCGACGCCATGGCGGTGCTGGTGCAGCGGGCAGGCAGTACAAAAACGGTCATCGCCTACCAAGCCGACCGGCCCATGGCGCCGGCCTCCACGCTGAAGCTGGTCACCACGCTGGTCGGCATCGAAAAACTGGGGCCCATCTATCGCGGCAAGACCGAATTCCTCAGCGCCGCCTCGCAGCGCGGCACGGTGTTGGACGGCGATTTGATCCTGCGCGGCGGCGGCGACGGCGACCTGGATTGGGAAGCGTTTTTCCATATGCTGCAAACCCTGCGCTATCACGGCATCACCGAAATTCGTGGCGATTTAATCGTGGACCGCAATCTGTTCCAACCGGCGCGCATGGACATCGGCGTGCCGCCCTTCGATGAAAGCCCGGAGTTTCGCTACAACGTCATCCCCGATGCGCTACTCCTGAACACCAATCTGCTGCGCTTCGATATGGAATCGGACGGCACTTCATTGGCGGTACGCATCACCCCGCCGCTGGACCGCGTCGCCATCGATGTGGATATGACCCTGATCGACGGCACCTGCAGCAAATGGGAGGACGGCTGGAAGCTGCCGCAAACCACCTATGTGGATAAAGGCGCCGATAGCGGCAATGTGCGCATCCGCCTGCAAGGCACCTTCCCGAGGAATTGCGCCGCTAATACGGAGATCAATGTCATCGAGCGCGCGCGCTATGCCGACCTGCTGTTCCGGCAGTTATGGACTTACCTCGGCGGCACCATCAGCGGCAAGGTGCGCGAGGCGGGTGCGGGCGAAGGCGCCGTTAACGGCGCCAAGGTACTGGCCCTGCATCGCTCGCGCCCGCTGGCCGAAGGCCTGCGCGAAATCAACAAGCCTTCCGACAACCCGCTAGCGCGCCTTTTGTTCCTGACGTTGGGCACGTTGGATAAGCAGGCGGAGGGACCCACCCTCAGCCGCGCCGAAACCGAGGTGCGCGAGTGGTTCAAGAAACACGGCATCGACGATAGCGGCCTGGTGCTGGACAATGGCTCGGGACTTTCGCGCAGCGCGCGCATCAAGCCCGCGCAACTGACGGGTCTGCTGCAGGCAGGCTGGCGCAGCAACTGGGCGCCGGAATTCATGTCCAGCATGCCGATCGCCGGAGTGGACGGCACGCTGCGACGGCGCATGACCGATAGCACCGCAAAAGCGCCCTCGCGCCTCAAGACCGGCACGCTTAAAGATGTCTCCGCCATCGCTGGCTACGTGAACGACGCCGACGGCGATCCTTGCATCGTGGTAGTGATGATCAATCACGAGCGCGCGGTGAACAAAGTGGCACGGCCCATTATTGATGCCTTTGTTGATTGGGTGGGGCGGCAGCATACGCGTTAGGTTGTTGGTGTTCTGAGTCGAATCCAAGTTTCGCAAAAGGCTGCCGTTATCTACTTGCTGTGCATGCCGGGGGTAGCCCGGCGGCTAGGTACTTTCTTTTGCTTCGCCAAAAGAAAGTACCCAAAGAAAAGGCGACCCAGGTTCGCCGCCCCCTACGGGGGTTCCCTGCGCTGCTCACAGGCG
>JACXTT010000394.1_pt1 | contig 73231 bp, 52 predicted proteins | sample 9270951 | NCBI WGS metagenome assembly JACXTT01 (sample SAMN15532306, study PRJNA645909) | rock metagenome | isolation source: weathered quartz diorite | place: Puerto Rico | collected 2017-06-21
GAGTGCTCATCAACAATACCGGCAGATATGTGCTTGCCAGTGGCATCAATTACTTTTGCTCCAGCGGCTGAAAGATTTTTACCTACCGCCTTTATCTTGCCGTTTTCCAATAAAACATCGGTATTTTTTAATATACCGTCTTTTTCATTTGTCCATACGGTACCGTTTTTTAACAACACAGTTTCGGCCTTAGGTATTTCGGTGTTACCAAACGCGGTAAACGGATAAATGACCGGACCAACGCTTGCATTAGGTTTAGGGGTATCCTGTGAAGATTTTGATGCTGATGCAGCGCTGGTGAACGTTGCAGTCCATTTGCTTAATGAGCCATCCGGAAATATGGCATCACCTTTTAATGTTACCGGTGAAACAGAAGCGATATATCCGGATAAACGGATGATACCTTCGGGATTCTTCTTATAGTCAAAATAAATGCTTACGCGATCGCCGGTACGGGTAATAGTACCACGGGTGCGGGTGCTATCCGTGCCAGAACGTTTAACACTCGCTTCGTACACGCCAGGCGTACCGCTGATAATTAAAGTGGTATTGGCAAAGCCTGTTCCGTTAACCTGGTAATTGCCACGCAGATCGGCAACGTTCATTTTACTTACCACATACTGGCGCCCTTCTGTCCAGGTCTCATAAATAATGTTATCTGGTTTAAACAGCTCGCCCGAGGTAATAATAAAGCTGGCCAGTTTGCCTTTGGTTAAAGTGCCTACTTTGTCGGATACGCCAAGCATTTCTGCCGGGATTGTTGTTAACGAATTTAACGCCTGTTTTTCACTCAATCCGGAATTGATGGCCGTTCTGATATTTGTCCAAAAGTCACGTGCATTGGTCAATCCATAGGATGTTATGGCAAACTTCACACCTGCTTTTTCCAGAACTCCGGGATTGGTTGGGGCCAATTCCCAGTTTTTCAATTGTTCATATTTAACCGTCCGGGCATCTATAGGATCTTCCACATCATATGGCTCGGGGAAATTCACTGGAATAATAAACTCACTTCCTGTAGCCTTAACAGCAGCAATACGGCGGTACTCCAATCCATCCGTCTTATAAATATAATGCCTGCCAAATTCTTTGGCTATTTTATCGGCCCGTAAAATACTTTGAGGATCACTCACCTCGAAAATCTGGGGCAGGTTTTGGGTACGGTTAAATTCATCAAGCGAAATATTATACTCTGCTTTTTGTGTTTTATACCATTGCGCGTCATAATAGGTTTGACGCAGCAATGCTATGCTACCCATTAATGATGATGGATAGTTGGTTGCAGCCGTACCTTTACTAAACGAATAATGCGCGGCGGCCTGATCGTTCAGCATCACTAGGTTATCGCGCTCATCGGCTAAGCTTACTACAACAGAAGTTCCGCGGGCGATGCCATCATGTATCAATGATTGTACGGTGCTAAAGCCGTTTTTCTTCAGCTCTTCGCTCTTTGCTGCATCACCATGAAATACCGTTTTGGCATTCATCTCGGGTTTGATGGATTCATTCCAGCCATAAGCCCCTGGTTTAGTTGATACGGGGACAATGACCCTCCCGAAACCACCGGCTCCAAATGCCTGCCTTGGTTGTTCGGGTATGCCATAAGTAGTATAGGCATCAATAAGACCGGGATAAACATATTTCCCTTCCAGATTCACTACGGTATAGCCTTTAGGGATAGGGATATCCTTGCCAACGGCTTCAATTATCCTGTCTTTCACCAATAGTGTGCCGCCGCTTATGGTTTGATCTGCGCTGGTTACTATAGTACCATTGGTAAACGCGTATTGCCCCGGACGGATATCCCATGCACCGTTAACCGGGAAGGTTTCCTGAGCATTGGAAATTTTAAGAGCAAAAAAGAGAAAGCAAAAAAGTATTGTTTTTTTCATATGTATTGACTTACCTCTAAATTTATCAATTAAGCTCAGAAAAAGAATAAATATTTTAATTATTCATGGGTTTGTTACACCAAATCGGGGATATTAATCCTTATAAATAGGAACTTTAATAAATTGAGGCCCGATTCCACACGCGCTAATAAATAAGAATCAATTTCATCGTATAAAAAGGAAGGCTTTGCTGTTTATAACAGCAAAGCCTTCTGAGCAGATTCTTTTATTAAAATAACCTTATTAATTTTTAATTATAACCCGGGTTTTGAATCAATTTAAGGTTCTTATTTACCTCAGTTAGGTTGATAGGTAAAAAGTACATCTTATCGAGCCATTGCCTGTTTTCGATGCTATTATCAATACCTGGTGTGTAGGTATAATTATAAATAGTTTCATCATGTCTGTATGGTGATGGAGCCGTTTGGCCTGGCTTTAAGGTACCTGTTACGGTTATAAAGATCAATTTTTGCCCCAGGGTAGTGGGCGCTATCATCCAGCGGCGTGCATCATGGTAACGCTGTTCTTCATAAACCATTTCTACCCTTCGCTCATTGCGGTAGCGTTGTCTCAGCGCATCGCCCGATTCTGTAAGGGCTGGCATTCCTGCGCGGAAACGGATCTTGTTAAGCCAGGTCCGGGCTTCAGCATCCTGTCCTAGTTCGATACAAGCTTCAGCATAGTTAAATACCGCTTCGGTGTACCGGAAAAATGGCCATGGAATAAACTGTTTAGTATTATTATCAACCACGTTAGGATCGATATCGATAAACTTGCGTACATAGTAACCAGTCCAGCTGCCGTTCCAGTTTTCGATGCTGCTTTGACGGGTATCTAAGCCAGCCAATGTTCCTGAACCAACCTGATAACTCCCGGTTTGAATTTGATTGGCAGGATCAACATTTCCAGATATCTTATCGCGGGGTTTCCACCCGGCACCATCATACAATATGGAAGCATAGAACCGCGGATCCCTGTTTTTATAAGGCGCAGCTTTATTTGCCGGGTTACTCCAGTCGAATTTAGTACCATCAATATTTTCATAATCGCTCACTAAATTCTCAACTGGCGTATTACCTGCCCAGTTATGATAGCCATTAGGGCCATTATTTAAGCCTACATTTTCGCCGCCTTCATCTTTGCCCGCAACAAAATACCGGGCAAAAATGAGTTCGCTTGAAGCCGTTGCGTCAACAAATGTGGCTTTACTGCCACCGCCCATCGCGATAGAGATATAGTTAGTTTTGGCATCATCAAACGAGGCTGGAGAAGACAGATTGAGTTTATAGCCTGTGCCTGCGGCGTCTAAAACCGCTTTGGCAGCGTCTTTTGCAGCCTGCCAACGAGTAGTCCTGTCGCCACTTATATAACCAAGAAGCTCTGGATGTCCGTAGGCACTGATTACGGCAGATTTGGCTTTGGCAGTTGGAATATCATGCAGATCACTCGCGGCATATAACAATACCCTTGATTTTAAAGCCAGGGCGGCTGGTACGGATGTTCGGCCTTTGTCCATCGTTTTACCGGTTAACAGCGTAACAGCACTATCACAATCGGCAGTGATAAACTTAATACAATCGTCGTAGCTGTTTCTGGCTACAGAATAATCGGCTTCACCCAATTGATATACTTTGGTAATAAGGGGCACGCCGCCATAGTAACGCACCAACTGCTGATAATAGTAGGCCCGTAAAAAATGGGCCTCTCCCTGCAGGCGCTCTTTAAGCGATTGATCAATGGTGGACTTAACGAGATTTTGCAATGCTACATTACATGTTCTGATGCGGTTATACATGCTACCCCATTCGTAAGTATTGTTTGTCCAGCCAATATTGCTTGGCCCAACAGTACCTTCATTAATGATATTTATACCTCTTCCGGGATGGGTAAATACGGCTTCGTCTGACAGGGAAGCCAGCTCCTGCTCATCAAAACCACCATTGCCTAAGCCATTATAAATTTCGTTTACAAAAGCGGCAGAAAGAGCGCCATCTTTCCAGGTATCTTCCGAAGGCACTTCTGTTAAGGGCTTGGTGTTTAAAAAGTCTTTCTTACAGGAAGTAAGTAACGCGCCCGAAACAATTAACACAGTTAAAGTATGTTTGATTAAATTTTTCATGGTTTTCGTTATTAAAAGGTTACTCTGACACCAGTATTTAAAATTCTTGACTGCGGATAATACTGTCCGTTGCCAGAAAGTGATTCAGGATCCCATATATGTAATTTATCCCAGGTGATGAGGTTTAGACCACTTACATACACCCTTAAATTGCTCATCCCAATTTTTTGAGCTATCTGACCAGGAAGATTATAACCCAGCTCCACATTCTTTAAACGGATATAGTTGGTGCTTCTGTAGAAATAGGTATTGGCCTTGTTACCCAAAGAGTACCAGGCATCACCTCGGTTAGCAATGCGCGGATCAACACTGCTTGGCTTGTCAACTGTCCATTGGTGATCATAGGTATATTGCAGATAATTGCCTATATCTCCCGATTCTGTATCAACTGGCAGGTACCCTCCCGTTGCTCCCTGGAATAGTATAGACAGATCAAACATTTTGTACTGCAGATTAATGGCAAAACCACCGGTAAATTTTGGTGTCAAGCCCATATCCAGCCTTTTACGGTCGTCACCATTAATTTTACCATCGCCATTAATATCCTTAAATTTCAGATCGCCGGGCTTAAGCTGCGGGGTCATTTCGCTGTAATCTAACTTATTGGCATTAATTTCGGCCTGGTCTTTAAATACCCCGTCGACAACATATAAAAGCGGCGATCCAATAGGCATTCCTGTTTGACGCTGGTAAGGAAGAACTCCCGGAGCTTCATCCTGGTAGATGATCTTATTTTTGGCATATCCACCGTTGATACTCACATTATACTTGAGTTCACCAATCTTCCCCTTATACCCTATTTTAAACTCATAACCTTTATTATTAACCTTACCTATATTTTCGGGAGGTAAAAGATTACTTATCCCCGTACTGGCCGGTGTTGACCCTTGGCGAGCCCAAAGTATATTGGTTCGTTTATTATAGAAGTAATCCAGTTCAAAATTAATACGGCCTTCTAACAACTCACCCTCCAAACCAATATCATAATTATTGGCTACTTCCCAGGTAAAATTGGGGTTAGGCACCCGTAGCTCGTATAATGATTTGGTTACCTGATCATTAAATATATAGCTCCCAAAACCGTAAGTTGATAAGTATTGATTTTCCTGTAGTGTATTATTGTAATATGGCTCTGCTCCCATTTGTCCATAGGAGGCCCGTATTTTTAGGTAATTGACTGCCTTAACGTTGTTTTTCCAGAAATCTTCCTGAGATATGTTATAGCCTAACAAAAAGCCCGGAAAGAATCCAAAACGATGTGCTTCGGGGAAGATATATGATCCGTCATAGCGCCATAAAAATTCGGCCAGGTATTTCTGCTTATAGTTGTAGGCGGCTCTGCCAAAATAACTTAACCGGGCCCGGTCATAAGCACCACCAGAGTTATCCTTTTCCGCATCGCCACCGGCAAATAACTGATCAACATCGGGCGATAAAAAGTAACGGCGATAGGCGCTAAAATAATCATCACTAATGGTTTCACGCGTTACGGCTGCCATCAGGTTAATGGTATGATCGCCGAAAGTGCGATCGTAATTGATAAAGCCTCCTAATAAAACATTCAGCTTGTTTTCATCACTTTGCGATAACCGTGGGTCGGTAAATGTGGAGCGTACACTGGGTGTAAGTACAGGGGTTTTGCCGTCATCTTCATAGGATTTATGATCCCAGTAATACAATGTCCACGGTGTCGACCATACCTTTTCGCGTTTGATGTACTTATCAATAGAAGCTGTACCGGTTAACTTTAAACCTTCTACTCCAGGAACCTGTATTTCCACTTTTCCGTTGGTTTGAAAATAGTCTCTCCTATCCCTGTCATAACCAGTTTTGTTGGTGGTAATTACAATAGGATTCTGACCGTTTTCGATATCCGGACCTGGTAAGCCGTTAGGCCAGACCTCCTGCTCTGTAGGTTTGCCACGCATCAGCATCCGGAATATAGAACCCGCGCTTTGCGTAGGGAAATTACGGGCCTCCTCACGCGCTGTTACGCCAACGCTGGTATTGATATACTTATTTACTTTGGCATCCAGGTTTATGCGGAAGTCATATTGTTTGTAACCCGTAGCGGAGTTTTTGTAATAGCCATCCTGAGTGGTATAACCCAGCGACGTTAAGAATTTGAAGTTGTCTCCCCCCCCGGTTAACTGCAGATTATGACGACTTTGAGGCGACCATGTTTTTAGGGTAGTTTTAAACCAATCGGTATTGGGGTGACTAAGCGGATCTGAACCATCCCGATATTTTTGTATATCGGCAGGCTGGAAAGCCGCGTTGATCACTTTTCCGCTTTGAAGCGTGTAATGCCCTGTTGTGTTAAAAGCCCCCCAGGCTGTCCCCCAATCGGCTACCGGGATGTCGCTGTTATATAAGGTAATTTCATTATTCATGGTGGCGTATTCAGCGGCATTCGCCATTTTGGGTATCACGGTAGCCTGCGCCCAACCCTGATTAAAATCATATGATAGTTGTGTTTTTCCTGATTTACCATGTTTAGTGGTGATCAGAATAACCCCATTTGCAGCCCTTGAACCATAAATCGCTGCCGAAGCATCCTTTAAAACTGATATGCTTTCCACATCGGCCGGGTTTAACCGCTCTAAACCTCCGGCTCTGTCTGGTACACCATCAATAACTACAAGAGCATCACTGTTACCCAGGCTGTTTGTTCCGCGAATATGAATGGCAGAACCATCATAACCCGGCTCGCCACTGGATTGTACCGCTGTAACCCCGGGTAAACGCCCGGCTAATGTATTTGATAAGTTTACTGTGGGTGATTTTTCCAGATCGGTTCCCTTAACAGAAGCCACAGATCCGGTTACGGTTACCTTTTTTTGGACACCATAACCTACCACCACCACCTCGTTGAGTCCTTTTGATGAGGCCTGCAATTTAATACTAATGGCATTTTTTCCATTAACCGGCATCTCCAAAGTGTTATAGCCAATGTAAGTAATTACCAAAACTCCATCATCAGGGGCGGTAATAGTAAAACGTCCATTAACATCGGTCACCGTACCGTTATTGGTGCCTTTGACCATGACCGATACGCCGATCAATTTCTCACCCGTGGCCTGATCGCTTACATTACCGGAGATTTTCACAGGAGCATTTATGTTATTTTTTCGACCAGATATCGTTTTGACCGATATTTTCCGGGTATTAGTAACATCCGCATAGGAAAACGGTGCCCATATCAGAACTATTAATAATTGACACAGAATAGTTTTACAAACTTTTTGCAGGGGATAATTCCTATCCAAATTGTGTTTCATAGCTTTTTTAATTAGTTAATAATTAATGCGTGTAATAAGATGTACAGATACTTTTCAGGAGGAGATCAGCAATAATACTCCCTCTGACATTACATAATCGTTTTAGCTCATTTTTCTCATAGGCAATTGTTTTAGTTTATTTTTTACTAATTGGTTAATTCAATAAAAAGGCTGATATAGGCGATACCCGATACCGGGGTGCCTGGGCAAGGGCAAATAATATCACGCCCTGATACTCAGAGGTGGAGTAAGAGGGAGCTGTGTACTATCGGCTGTTTCTGATAAAAAGTTGATAAGCGCACTTTATCAACCAGGAATTATCAGGTAAATGTTTAATTATCAATAGGTTCTGCAGAACAATAATTGTCCTAATAACACTTCTTTAATTGGCAGAGCTAATATAATAATATTTAAATAAGTTGTACACCGTATAAGAATATTAATAACTCATGGAAAATATTCCCCTTAAAACAAAGACGAGATAAACCGCTGATTGGTTCATTTAAAGCTAATTAATGACAAAACAGCATGTTTCTTTAATCGGCTTACCATGAATACGGAAATTATTACAGTGTTTTTTAAAGGGTTCATTTATTGATGACACCTGTTTGAAAGGATTTATATGGATCAGTATTCTTCGACCATTATTAATGCCGTAGAGAAAGTTAAAACGGCAGTGGTCAAAATTGAACTTTTTAAACAACAAAAAGGAAAAGAACAGCCCGTTGGCTCGGGATCTGGTTTCTTGTTTTCTTCAGACGGATATCTTTTTACTAACAGCCATGTGATACAACGGGCAGAGATTATTAAAGTTAAGATGCATGATGGCAATACACATGCAGCTACCCTGGTTGGTCAGGATCAGGATACCGATTTGGCTATATTAAAAATCTCTGCTTCAGATTTTATACCGGTTCATATGGGCGATTCTGAATCCCTGGCTATAGGACAATTGGTAATAGCCATTGGAAACCCCTTAGGCTTTCAACATACGGTAACAGCGGGTGTTGTTAGCGCCCTTGGCCGAACACTTCAAAGTCAAAACGGACGATTGATGGACAGTATGATCCAGACAGACGCGGCTTTAAATCCAGGAAATTCAGGAGGCCCGCTCATCAATACAGATGGAGAAGTAATTGGTGTAAACACCGCCACTATAAGCGGAGCGCAGGGATTATGTTTTGCCATCAGCATCAATACGGCAAAAGATATCGCCAGTCAGCTGATACGCTTTGGGAAAGTTAAGAGGGCATATTTAGGCTTGGTACTACAGCAAATAGATATTGTACCTAAATTACGGACAATAGCCGAAGTTGCTAATAAACAGGCCCTGTTTATTTCTGACGTGGCCAAAGGAAGTCCTGCAGATAAAGCCGGGATCCAAAGCGGGGATATTTTATTCTCCTTTAATGACGTAGCTATTGAAAGCTCCGATGCTCTTTTTAAGTTGTTATCTGAAGAAAAAATAGGCCAATTTCAATTTATCGGTATACTGCGAAACAATTATAAAACTGAGTTTCGGGTTACGCCTGTTCAAAAAAACTGATTGGGTATCTTAGCCTGTGGCCGGTGATAACACCGACCCACAGGCTATTTCCCCTTTATCAACTCAAGAGCTTTTTTCAGATCACCGGGTTTGCTTGTCAAATTTTTCCAGGGATCCTGGATTTTTTTTACCCTATCTGGCATGTTATAAATCGTATAATTGGATAGTTGAAGCTCATCATTCACCTCATGCCAGTGCAAGGGTGCCGAAACCGTTGCCCCTGGCTTGGGTCGTACAGAGTATGGGCAGGCTACCGTTTGGCGGCGTCTGTTCTGTAGAAAATCAATATAGATCTTGTTTTTTCTTTTAGCCGGACTTCTTTCCACACTGGTAGTGTCTGGCAATTCCTGATGGATAAGATTGGCTGTATATTCGGCAAACATTTTAACAAAATCGTAATCATACTTTGCGCCTAGATAGCAATAAATATGCAGCCCCTTTGAACCGGATGTTTTGATATAAACATCAAGATGCATGCGCTCAAAGATCTCTTTTGTTTTTAAAGCGGTTTCTACAGCATCCGTAAATGGCACATCGTGCGGATCAAGGTCGATCACCACAAACTCCGGATTATCCGGTTTTTTGTAGGAACTTAACCAGGGATTAATTTCAATACAACCCAGGTTTACCATATACAGCAAAGTAGCGGCATCCTTCCCGATGATGTAGTTGATATCCTTATCATTACTTTCGGAGTGCAGCGGTTCTGTTTTTATCCAGGCAGGTAAATGTGCCACGTCAACGTCCTTCTGAAAAAAACCACCGTCTTCAATACCATTAGGCTGCCGGCGCATGGAAATAGGCTTATCTTTTAAATAAGGCACAATCCAGTCGGCCATGTACTGATAATACTTAATCAACTCACCCTTGGTTATTCCCTCCTGTTTCCAGAAAACTTTATTCAGATGGGTAACTTTCAGCTTTGTACGGCCAAATGAAATAGTTTCTTCGTCGGCCACTTGTTTTTCAGGTGTTTCCATAATTACGTTCTCCGTATCTTTATCTGTGCGCAATCCTTTAAAAACTGCTTGCCTTAAATGACCATCTGCTGTCCACTCAGCATACCAAACCTCACAAACCAATTCGGGTCTCAGCCAAGTTACTTTTGTGGCTTGATGCACTTTTACCTGAAATGGTTTTTTATCCGTTTCTAATGACTGCAATTTTCCGTACAGTTCTTTTAAGCCTGTATCATTAAAACCTGTTCCGCAATTGCCAATGTACCGGATATTGGAGCCTTCACGAATGCCCAGTACCAAAGCGCCCAAATACTTTCTCGATCCCGACGGCGTAGTATAACCACAAATAATAGCCTCCTGCGAGTTTCGCGTTTTAAATTTCAACCACCTATCTGATCGTTTTCCACTATGGTAAGTACTTTCTTCATCTTTTCCGATAACTCCCTCCCAACCCAACGACTGTGCTTTCTTAAACAGATCGGCCCCATTGCCTTTTATATGCGTGTTGTAAATGATCGTATTGCTGTTCAAGGGTTCTATCAGCGTTTGCAATAATTTTTTGCGTTTCACCAGTTCCAGACCGCGCAGATCATGCCCTTTAAGATTTAACAGATCAAACACATAATATTTAAGGATCAGGTTGGAACTATCGCCCTCATAATGCTGAATATCCTGAAAACGGCTTTGACCTTTTTTATCCTCAATTACCAATTCTCCATCCAATATGGCATCCTGGTTAATCAGTTTTAGCTCATCTATTACTTTGTCATACTTCGAGCTAAAATCAATGCCATTCCGCGAGATCAGTTTTGCGTCTTTTCCAGTGTATCCAATGGCCCGGTAGCCATCCAGTTTACGCTCATAGATCCAGCCCTTGTGATCAACAAATTTAGTTCCCAATTTAGCCATCATGGGAGTATAGACTTTTTCAACTATACGCTTTTCGTACTTTTTGGGGTTGGACTTTTTTTTTTGATCTCTTTATCTTTAATGTCCGGTAACGAGGTTGCTTCGCCGTTTTTATTATTCTTCATTTTTTTTATATCGGCGGGTACCAGATCCTCACTGCTGTATTTGCTTTTCAAAGCGAATTCATCATTATGCTTAATCAGCAACCATGCGTTGTTTTCGGCATTATGCAATTTTACAAGGGCAAATTCACCTTTTAGCTTTTCGCCATTTAATTTAAACTTCAGGTTACCACTTTTTAAGCCCGTCCGTAAAGTTTTCACGTCATCGGCCCGTGATTCTGCCAGCGATTCGTAGGTACCGTGATCCCAGATCAGCACCACTCCTGCCCCATAATTACCGTTGGGGATGATGCCTTCGAAATGCTGATAATCAATCGGGTGATCTTCTACCATCATGGCCAGGCGCTTGTCGCCCGGATTCATGGAAGGGCCTTTTGGCACAGCCCAGCTTTTTAAAGTACCACCCAGTTCCAGCCTGAAATCATAATGTAAACTGGTGGCATGGTGCCGTTGCACTACAAATGAGAGCGTTTTACCACTGCCTTTACCTGTTTTAGGTTCGGTAGTCTGTTCAAAATCGCGCTTTTTAATATAATCCGTTAAGCTCATCTTATGCCCCTTTCTTGGTCTGTAAACTTTCCATCAATTGTTCATACAGGTCATCGCTGGTGGTTTTATGCGGTTTTAGCTTTTTGATGGTTGGCCGTTTTCCTTTTGCTTTGGCTTTGATAATACTTAGCAGGTGATTACTATACTCATCTTTAAACTTCGAGATATCAAAGTGCTCGGTATATTGCTTGATCAAAGCCAAGCCTACATCCAGCTCTTTTTTGGTGATCCCAACATTATCAGAAATATTTAAGTCGTTAGTAGATCTGATTTCCTGTGCAAAACGAATACGGGTTACTACCAGTACATTATCTGATGGATGAACGATACATAAACTTTCGGTATTACGTAATACAAAACGTGCCAGACCTACTTTTCCAGATTTTAGCATAGCCTTTAATAAAAGGGCATAAGCTTTGTTACCGGGAACATCAGGTTCGATATAGTAGGATGTTTCATAATACATAAGGTCGATATCATTGATATTGACAAAATTCTCGATTTCGATCACTTTACTTTTCTCGGGGGCAGCATCTTCAAAATCGCTTTCTTCTACTATTATATACTCATCTTTAAGCTTATAGCCTTTAACTATTTTATCGTATGGAACCTCCTTATGCGTTTGTTCATTAACACGCTGATAACGAATCCGGGAATGATCCCTACTATCCAGCATATCCAAATCAAGAGAACTTGTTTCTATAGCGGAATATAATTTAATGGGAATGTTTACTAAACCAAATCCAATCGATCCTTTCCATATTGCCCTCATACTAAAATATTTAAGTATAACTATAGTATAACCAAACAAAGCAAGCGTGGTTTGCTCTAATTTGTAGTAATGCACAAATACTTATACTTTGGTTTGCCCAATCGCAGAAAATGCCTCCCACCTTTTGCAAGCTATTTTACTTTTTTTAAAAAGAATACTTAGTTTTAACGATGTTCAAAAAAATATCGTTTATATTATTATTAATCCCACTATACACAAGTTATGCAATAGCACAACACCGTGTAAACCCTGATGAGATCAAAGAAAAAATGCAATGGTTTGCGGATGCCAAACTGGGCATATTTATTCACTACGGTATCTATTCTGTAAAAGGGATAGATGAAAGCTGGAGTTTTCATAACAAAAAAATCAGTTATCCGGATTATATGAACCAGTTAAATGGCTTTACTGCAAGTCAGTATAAACCTAATGAATTGGCCGATCTTATTAAGGAAAGCGGTGCCCGTTATGCTGTAATGACCACTAAGCACCATGATGGGGTAGCTTTATGGAACAGTAAGTACGGCCCGCTGAACGTAGTACAGAAAACCCCTGCTAAAAGAGACCTCCTAAAACCTTTATATGACGCTTTGCGTCAGCGTGGTATAAAAACAGGCGCCTATTTTTCGCTGATTGATTGGAGCTATGCCGATTATCCCGGTTTTTTAAAAGATAGCAGCAGATATGAGGTAAAAAAACAGCCTGCCAAATGGGCTAAATTTTTAACTTTTATGAATGGGCAACTGGATGAACTTGCCAAACAATACAATCCCGACCTTTGGTGGTTCGATGGTGATTGGGAACACAGCGCCGAAGAATGGAATGCGGCAGAGATCAGGCAAAAACTGTTGGGTTATAACCCCAACACTATCATCAACGGGCGTTTACAAGGCTATGGTGATTATGATACTCCCGAACAAAACTTCCCGGTATCGAGACCAGCCTACAAATGGTGGGAACTTTGCATGACCAGCAATGATAACTGGGGTTTTCAGCCGCAGGACAAAAACTTCAAAACACCTTATGAGATCATCAGCATTTTTACCGATGCCGTAAGTTATGGTGGAAACTTATTGCTGGACATTGGCCCAAAAGGCGATGGCAGTATCCCTCCGGAAGAAGTAAATCTGCTTAAAGAACTAGGTACCTGGAACAAAAAGAACGGTGAAGGCGTTTTTAATACCATTTCTGGCATACCTCAAGGCCATTATTATGGCGCCAGTACTCTATCCAAAGATTCAACCATTGTATACCTGTTTGTACCCGCTAAAACGAGCGCACCTATATTGATAAAAGGACTAAAAAACAGCATCAAAAAAGTAAGTGTACTGGGCAGCAATGCTCAATTGACCTATAAAATTGTGGGTAAAATATCATGGAGCGTTGTACCGGGCTTAATATACATTACCGTTCCTGAGAACCTGCAGGACAAGTATATGTCTGTCATAAAAGTTGAATTAAATGGCAAACTTGATCTTTACAGAGGTAAAGGCGGGTTTCTGACTAATGAGTAAGGCTCTTAATATCTGAAACTTAGTTAAAAAGCCTTGTCATTTCGACGAGGAACGAGGAGAAATCTTTTGCACCGGACTTATCAGGCCCAAAAGATTTCTCCTCCTCCTATACTCTGCCACCCCATGTTCGTCACAATGACATGTTTTTTTATTATCTGGTTCAACACTAAATACTAATAGCCACCTTTGACCCAGTTTTAACCGCCTGGTAAATGGCGTCGATAATCTTGAGGTCTTTTACAGCCTCCTCCCCATTCACAGGCACCACCGGTTGCTTGTTGTCAAAAATAATGGCAGACATCTCTTCCATTTGTACCGTTTGATGTGTAGTTACCGGCTGGGTAAGTTCGCCTTTATGGGTACGCCCTTGTATTGGACCATAACCTGTGGACGGCCACAGCTCGGCAAAACCCTTTTCCCCATCAAGGAAAAAGCGATCTAGGTTATTCATGTTATAGGTTGATAAGCAGGATGCTACTGCTCCGCTCGGAAAGCCGAACTGGAACTGGATGGTTTCGTCAACCCCTTCTTTAAATTTCACGGGATCGGTTTTGGTTTCCTGGGCGGTAACCCAAATTGGATCCTCACCCGTCATATAACGTGAACCATTGATAGCGTAAATACCAATATCCATCATCGCTCCTCCACCTGCCAATTGTTTATTGAGCCGCCATTGGGTAGGATCACCGATCTTAAAACCACACTGGCCCTGGAAAAACAGGATCTTCCCAAATTCGCCGTTGTTACGCATTCGGATTACCTCAAGCGTTTTGGGTTCAAAGTGCATGCGGTAACCTACCAGCAATTTCACATTGGCTTTTTTACAGGAATCTACCATAGCCTGTCCTTCTTTGGCGTTTACGGCCATGGGCTTTTCGCAAATGGCATGCTTACCTGCTTTGGCCACGCGCAAAACCATATCGTGGTGCAATGCGTTTGGTGTGATCACATAAACGGCATCAATATCGGGGTTGTTCTTGATGTTGTCGAAATTTTCATAATTGTAGCAATTTTTTTCAGGAATGCCATACTTGCTTTGCCAATCCTTAATTTTTGAAGGTGTGCCACTCACCACACCAACCAGTTTGGCTTTTACGCATGATTGCATGGCTTCGGCTACCCTTGTTCCATAACTTCCGAGTCCCATAATAGCTACACGAAGTACACGACCTTCATAAGGGGCTTCGGTACTGTTCTTACTGTTGGCCCATCCTGAGATTGGGGCAAGATGTAAAGCCAGGGCAGAGATCCCCAGCTTCTGTAAAAAGTCACGGCGAGAATTCATAGGCATTGATTTTAAGGTTCGTAATCGATTACAATTTAGGATTTTTTACCAAAATCGTTATCATACAAAATATTTTTACCACTTACCGGAACACTCGAAGCTACTTAATGCTAATTATTTTTTCACAGCCGATACAATCAAGAACATAGGGCGGCGTAATTCATCCTGCATTTCGGGTACATTTTCTAACATCGTTTTTTTCGGTTCAGGTTCAACAAGCGCGGTAATTTCAAACCCACTCCTGATCAGGCTATTGATATAGGTTGTTAATGTTTTGTGATACTTGATAACCTGCTCGCCCAGGAACGTTGTTGTACGATTACCCTGACTAAAGTAATTATCCACAGGCCAGTGCAGGCGTTTCCCCTGTTCATCCACATACCAGTTCTGTCCGCTCTGAGCTGTAAATATGGGGTGTTCAACCGAAAAAATAAATGAGCCACCAGGTGTAAGACATTGATATACCTTACTACATATATTATCAAATGATTCCAAGTAATGAAATGCGAGTGAACTTATGACTACATCAAATGAGTCGGGTTCATAAGTAAAATCCTCTATGGCCAAGCATTTGTACTCAATCAATGGAGAGTTGTTTATTTCTTTTGCCTTATTGAGCATTTTTTCCGAAAGATCAATACCAATCACATGCGCTGCTCCTTGTTCAACGGCATAGCGGCAATGCCATCCAAAGCCACAACCCAAATCAAGAACACGTTTGCCGTGAAAATCCGGCAGCATCTTTTGAAACGCGTGCCATTCCCCAGCCCCTTTTAAACCGCTAATCGAGCGAGCCATCTGACTATATTGTTTAAAGAAACTTTCGTTATCGTATTTATTCTCTTTCATGATCAGTAAGTTTACAAAACAAGGCACCCGAATTCAATAAATATCACAGATATTCCTTACAAAACCATTTGTTATATTTACAACAAAGCAACACTCCCAAACGTTTGCCATAAATATCGTATACCCATGAATAAACAAACTTTAAAAACCACCGCTCAACAATTAATGGCGGGCGACAAAGGCCTTTTGGCCATGGACGAAAGTATAGCCACCTGCAACAAACGCTTTGCAGAAGCCGGCATTCCCCAAACAGAAGAGTACCGCCGAAAATACCGTGAACTCATAGTAAGAACCCCCAAACTGGGCGAATGCATCAGCGGTGCTATTCTATTTGACGAAACCACAAAACAAGTTGCTGATGATGGCACACCATTCATTGATCTTTTGGTTAAAGCCGGCGTTATTCCCGGCATTAAACTAGATGAGGGAGCCAAAGATATGCCTGCCTTCCCCGGTGAAAAAGTAACCGAAGGCCTTGACGGACTGCGGGAAAGGCTAAAAAACTATGCCGCGGCCGGCCTCAGATTTGCCAAATGGCGCGCGGTGATTGTTATTTCGGACGATACCCCAACCGATGGTAGCATTTATGCTAATGCCCATGCCCTGGCGCGTTATGCAGCACTTTGCCAGGAAGCCGATGTGGTACCTATAGTAGAACCCGAAGTACTGATGGATGGCAAGCATACTATCGAACGTTGTTTTGAAGTAACCCAGCGGGTATTACATATTGTATTTGAAGTACTGATACAGCAGCGTATTTATCTGGAAGGCATGATATTAAAACCCAATATGGTTGTATCTGGTGTTGGCGCATCTATGCAGGCCAGTGTCGACCAGGTTGCCGACCTAACCGTTCAATGTTTGCTACGTTGTGTACCGGCAGCGGTACCTGGTGTTGCGTTCCTGTCAGGCGGGCAACCAGCTCCGGATGCAAGTGCGCATTTAAGCGCCATGCATGTAAAATACAAAAGCAAGTTACCATGGGCGCTTACCTTTTCGTTCGCAAGAGCGGTTCAGCAACCGGCTATGGAATATTGGAAAGGTAAAGATGAAAATATAGCCGTTGCTCAGCAAATATTTCACAAACGGCTGAGCATTAACAATGCCGCCCGTCGCGGTGAGTATACACCGGCATTGGAAGCTTAACTTAGTTAAATACAGCAACAGCAAATCGCTAAATAATAAACGACTTGCTGTTGCTTATAAACCCGATCTTTCTTTCATTTTTCCCGTTGGTAGTATAGTACAATTACCCCGGCATCCAGTTGTTGGGTTTTAACTAGTTTTAAGCCCGAGGCCTGGAAACCATCAATAAAAAAACGTTTTCCGCTGCCTAAAATAATGGGGTGAACCATCAAACGGTATTCGTCAACCAGATCGGCTTTGGCCAGCGCTTTAACCAGTTCGGCGCTGCCTTCCAGCATGATCTCATTACCGGGTAATTCTTTTAAGCGCGTAATTTCGTCTATTACGTTCTCGCTAATGATGGTAGAGTTATTCCAATCAGCTTTTTTTAAAGTAGTTGAAACCACGTATTTAGGAACGCTATTCAACTTATCGGCAACGCCATCTTCGTTATTTTTTTTGGTTGACCAGTATGGCGCCAGCATTTCATAGGTTTTACGACCCAAAAGTATGGCATCGCAAGTATGGTGGCAATCCTGAATGTAAGTAGCTTTGGCTTCGCCAAAAAAAGGCATAAACCATTCGCCCATGCGGTCGGCGTCAAATACACCATCTAGGGTTATCCATTCTGAAACTATTAGCTTTCTCATTTTCTTTTCATTTAAAATTATGTGATCTTATTTGTTTTTATATCACAAAGTAACGGCACCGGGGTAACCTGTGATAGAACAAACCCGACAATCCAAAATTTACTGGGGAAACTCAGAGGCGCTTTTCAGATATTCCAGAGGGGTATAATTAGTAAACTCCTTAAACGAACGGATCAGATGGCTCTGATCGGCATAACCGTTTTCAAAAGCTACATCCGTCATCTCTGTAAACTGGTTTTGGCTAAGTTGCTGAAGTGCCGAATGAAACTGGCAAATCCGGCTAAACGTTTTTGGCGAAACGCCTACATGAAGTTCAAACATTCGTTGCAGTGTTCGTTCGGTTACAAATAGCTCTTCCTGCACATGGGTAAGTGATACCAGTCCCTTATTTTTTTGAATAGTGCGGGTGGCAAATGCAATAGTGTTGTTTATGCCTGGCTTATAACGTTCAGCCAATTTAAGTATATAGCCGTTCATCAGTTGTAAACGCTTATCCAGTGTAATGGCATTCAGGAGTTGTTCTTTTAAACTTATGGAACGGGCCGGTTCAGAAAAGTTAAGATCGATGCTGATATTGGTGAGTTCTTTAGCGTCGATGCCAAACAAAGCCTTGAGCATGTGTGGATATAAGAAATAGGCTATAATGACCACATATCCACGGGTAAACAGTTCAATAGGTTTGGTATTCTGGCCGTAAAGCACCAAACTGTCCATATTTTTTTGACTATTGAGCAATAGACCTGTATCGGTAACCTGAAAGGTAATACTGGGGTATCCATTCGCTATCAATGGCAATACAGCTTCCCGGTAAATATTATTATTCTCGATCACCACAATATTACTCACATAACCAGCAACAGACGGATGTGGGGTGATAACCTGTGTTTTCATTCCAGGGTAAATAATTGATCAGGTAGTTTAAACAAAGGGTACCTGATCAACTAATTTACGGATATAAACCGAAAATACTTGGCAACTTATCATTTATACTTATCTAAACAAATCAATATGATCTTTCACAAAGGCTTTCACGGTACGGGCAGGTTTATCTAATATAGCTTTCACCGCTGAACTGACATAGGCTGCCTTGTTATTTCTTTGCGCTTCGGCATAAGCTAATATAGATTGGATAGCTATTGCGGGCACTCCCTTTTTTTCCATGCGCCGCCAGGCTTCCTCCGGGCTAAGCGGAATAAACTCAACATCTTTTCCTATCTCATCACTAATTATCGCAGCTATTTCCTTGAAATTTACAGCCTGATTACCCGTAAGCAAATAAGCCTTACCTACGTGTTGCTCAGGGTTAATCAGTATCCTGAATGCAACTTCAGCAATATCGCGGAGATCTACATAAGCCCTTTTACCTTCGCCCGTGGCTTCATATATCTTACGCTCCTGTTTAACCGTTTGTGCCAGCTCTCCTAACCAATTTTGCATAAATCCATTAGGTTGTAAAAGCGTCCATGGAACTCCTGAAGCTTTTAATATGGCCTCCACTTCTTCATGAACTTTTGCGATGAACGAACCAGGAATATAAAAAGGCGAATTCTTATCCACTGCACCCGATGATAGTTTTACAATATGTCCTACACCTTGTTCTTTAGCTATTTCAATAACATTCCCTTGCTCTATAACAAAATTGCTGCTATGGCCCGAAAGCAAAAAAACAGCTTTGGCATCATCCATGGTTTTGTAAAGACTTTCCTTATTGACCATATCTGCCTCTGCCCAATCTACATAGGGCATATTTACTGCTTTATTTTTATCGCGCGTTACAGCCAGGGTTTTAACACCCGCTGCCGATAAGAATCGCAGTAATTCCATACCTATTTTACCTGTTGCCCCCAATACGGTGATATATGTATTATTTTTCATTTTAATGATCTAATTTTGTGGCAGCAAAGTTAAATACCACCAATAGTGGCAGTTAACGCTAAAGGAAATTCCATCAACGCAGGAGGAAGTATTATGGATAGTGATGTACTTAACGAACAAAGGAATATAGTACAGGATGAATCTGGTTTCCGGATGCAACTTGATGAAATTACTTTTAATCAGATAGACCTACGTTGGGGCAGCTACAGCAACCCGCTCGAAAAAACATTGTTCTTTACGCCTGCTAAACCTACCATCATTTCGCATTTTAAACTAGCTGATGACTCAACCCGGCTTAACCAAAGCAAGGCCGAAAAACAGTTTATAGTTTATCGAGAACCGGCGAACGCCTATACCCAAAGTATTGAGCCAACAGGCAAAAAAATACGCTCCTTTTTTGAGCTCATGATCTCGGAGCATTTTTTCAACCATATAGTTACCGAAGAAAGTGCGTCACTGATGAGCCTTTATCGTCACAATACCAGCATACCAGCATTTGACCTGACTGCTCAATTGACTCCTGCTATGTACAATGTGATCAATGATATGCGGCACTCCCCATACAGCGGTCATTTAAAAGGCATATACCTGGAAGCTAAAGCGATTGAACTTTTCCTGTTACAAATCAATCAACTGGATCAGCAAGATCAGGCCGTCACGTCCAAACTAAAACCACAGGACATCGCATGTTTGCATGAGGTTAAAGACACCCTGGAATTACACTACGGTCAGCCACACTCCATCACAGAACTGGCCAGAAAAGCAGGCATCAACCAAATGAAGCTCAAAAACGGGTTTAAAGAACTGTTTGGAAATACTGTATTTGGCTATCTCCATGATATCCGCATGGAAGAAGCCAAACGACTACTGCTTGATGAAAAAATGTATGTAGGCGAAGTAGCGCATCTCATAGGTTACAAATATTCGCATCACTTTACAGCTGCTTTCCGGAAAAAGTTCGGCATGTTACCCAGGAATCTTAAGAATTAACTGCGATCAAAAAATAGGATAGCTGGCCGGTTCCGCATCTATCCGCTGGTTTACCAATGCCCTGATTTCGGGGATAATAGCTAATTCAACTTCGCCATAAGCTTTTTTCATTTGGTCAAGTGCATCCAACCGCTGTTTTAGCCAATCGGCTGATGGCTTTTCTTTGTTTTGTAGCAGTTTGATGGCGTCCAGTCCTATCACTGCCGCTGCGTAAAGCTTTTTTGAATTTTCATTAATATTATTATCCAGCAATCCCTCATTAAGCATGGGTTCCAGTGTTGTACGATGATCAAGCCATTTTTTTAATTGTGTGGTGATGGATGTGGCATCTGCATCATTAGGCTTATCCAAATAGCCTTTCACTGCTGCCCTGAATTGTCTTTTCACTTCCGAATCAACAAAAACAATATCAGATATAGCTGTTAATGGTGCAGTTTGATAGCTCATGCTTTTAGGTGAAGTCATTTTTGCGAACAGTTTTTTATAGCCTTTTAGCGGAGTTAAAACATCTGTTAGCGTTTTTAGCGACGCCATATCGGCACCATTTGTGAAGCGCCTCAAGCCTCGTTCATAATTACTGATATGCTGCACTCCTATTTCATCCAATTGATTGCTGATCACAAACAAGCGGCGATACATATCATCCACATCATTTATTTTATCGGACGACCATAATCGCTCAGCCACCGCGGCAGCCCTTGGCCATATCCGGGTTTCGATATTGTCCTTGTCAACCGCCTCGGCCCATTGTGCAGCCTCGCCACCCAATATTTTTGATGCCACACTATCGGGAAGATTACCCACCAGCAGATCATTCTGATAATGTGTATAGGCTGGCATAAACAGATCCAAATAAAAACCCTTTGACACAATAACCGGGTGACCCAGCCTAGCGGCTTCATTCATTTTTGTACCGTCTGTCCATACCTGCACAGCCACATCTTTTGGCAGATCTTTAGATAATAATTCCTCCCAACCCAGTGTACGTTTGTGATGTTTGGTTAATATTTGTTGTACCCGCTTTACAAAATAAGCCTGTAAGGCATGGGTATCTGCCAAGTTATTTTTTTGCATAAATGCTACTATATCCGGGTTATTACGCCAGGATACGCCGTTATTCTCATCAGCGCCGATATGGATATAGGGTGATGGAAAAAGTACCGCCATTTCGCCCAGGAATTTATCAATGAACGCGTAAGTTGATTCTTTTGAAGGATCAAAAGAGGGCGTTGGATAACTATTGATCATTTTCATGATATCCATCAGGCCCATCTGCTTATCGCCTAAAGCAAAACGTGGGCCTGGTTGATAAGTTTGCCCAGGGTTGCTCGATAAATTAGGGTAGCCAGCCAAAAAACCGGTGGTATGCCCTGGCATATCAAATTCGGGCACGATGATTATCCCCCGCTGTCTGGCATAAATGATCAATTGTTTTATTTGAGCCTGGGTAAAATACTCGCCGTAGGAACCCTTTTTCTGCAATTCCGGAAACAACTTTGATTCTATACGGAAACCTTCGTCGTCAGACAAATGCAGGTGCAATACATTCATTTTTACAGCCGCCATAGCATCTATATTCCTTTCGATCACATCAACCGGAATAAAATGCCGCGCCACATCAATCATCAGCCCCCTCCATACAAAACGTGGTGAATCCTGTATGCTTACCGCAGGCAGAAAAAAACCTTCCTTATCATGCTGTACCAATTGTAATAATGTCTCTAAACCGTGCAAAGCGCCTGCTGTTGCAGGTGCCTCCAGGTGTATATTTTGTGATGTAACCGTTAAAGTGTAGGATTCGTCACCACCCGGTATGGCTTCTTTTTTCTGTTTAACCCGAATGATCAATGAACAGGTATCACTGGCATCTTTAGCTGTTATCCGCTGCTGCCCGAAATAAAGGGCCGTGCGCCGGTTGAGTGTTTGAAAAGCTCTGTTAACTGCAAAGTATAAAATACTATCGCCCGGATCAGCTTTTACTGCGACGGTAAAAGTAGTGCTCAGCCGGAAACGCCCATTACCAACCGATACTTGTTGTGGCACAGGTAAAAGCGAGCTATTTTGTGCATTAGCAACGATTGAGACACAAAGCAAAAAACTGATCAGGAGCGCTTTTTTCATGGTGATAAATATTTAATGTTGTCCAATATTTTTATTCCTTTCGGCGTGCATATCCCTCTTAAAAATACAACTATGGTATTCGAGGCTAGTTCAAAGGGGCTCAGGTTAAATTCCCTGTATTGACCGGTTCTGGTAAGCGACCTATATAATAAGCCCAGGGATTCTAAAATAACCCTTGCATTCAGTTCCTGCCTGAAAAAACCTTGCTCCATACCATTTTTAATGGTATCTGTTATATTTTGCCCGTTGTTTTCATAATATCTGGAGATTACTTTATCCTGCATTTCGGGATAGTAATAATTGAGATCATGGTAAAACACAGGAGCCACTTTAAAATCCTCTTCCAACCCCATAAAAAACATCCTGAACAATCTTTCTGCCGGGTTGGAACTATTGGCTATCATTTTTTTAAACTCCTGGCCCATTTTTTCATAATGAACCAACAGGCAGGCTTCCAGTAACTCCTCTTTACCGTCAAAATATTTATATACCGTTTTAGTCGAAATGCCTAATGGGGCCACAATCTGCTGAACGGTCATCTTTCGGATGCCGTTTAACAAAAACTGTTTGAGCGAGTTTTGGATAATGTCTTCTTTGGTCATAAATGGAAAATAAAATTAAAAAAATATTTTCCATTTGCAAGTAACTCTTTTATTTAATATGATAGCACAAAGCATGTTTAAACATCATTAATAAACTGAATATGAGTATTCTAACCTATTGGTTTATTGATTTTTTATTTATCTTAAGCCAAATTCCAAAACCTAAATAATGAACAACAACCTTTACCTTGGCATCGGGAGGCTTTTCCTGATGATCAGCATTATCGCCATAGGTGTAACTCATATTGTATCGGGCCATTTCCCCGTTGGATTAATGCCCGTTGCAGCTTCGTTACCGGCCAAACAGGTCTTAGCCTATTTAACTGGCACGCTCATGATTGTGGCCGGGATACTTGTCGTCACTAAAAAATACGCGGCTTATGGAGCATCTTTAGCAGCATTACTTTATTTATTAGCCTTGCTTCTGATCCATGTACCCAAAGTGCTGGCCGAACCCAGGAATCCATCAGAATGGGCGGGCTTCTTTGAAGTTATCTGCATCATGGGTGGTATCCTTATCCTGTTGGGCATTACCAGTAAAGATGGCGGTGCTAAGCTGACAAAAACCGGCACTTATCTTTTTTCGCTCGGTCTGTTGGTATTTGGCGTACAACACTATATGTATGCCCAGTTTGTTGCTAACCTAATACCGGCCTGGATACCCGCCCGTTTGTTTTGGGACTACCTGGTTATGGTGGCCTTTTTTGCATCAGCCATCAGCTTTATTATCCATAAATTGAGCAAGCTTTCCGGCACTCTTTTGGGTCTTATGTTTTTGATATGGGTGCTGATACTGCACTTGCCGCGTGTTATAGCCAGCATTCATACCGAACCAGAATGGACAAGCCTGTTTGTTGCCCTGGCATTTAGCGGAATATCTTTTTTATTAGCCGGTTTAGCCGTTACCAAACCTTCAAAGATTTAAGTAAAGTTGTAATGAGCCTGTTGATCATCAATATCAGCAGGCCTTTTTATATTAAACCTTCGTTTTTTTCATCTGGCAATAATTATTGCCCCAATCGCACAGCGCATCCATAATGGGAATGAGGGTTTTGCCCAATTCGGTAAGCTTGTACTCCACCCTGGGTGGCGATTCGGCGTAGGCTGTGCGTAATAAAATACCGTCGCGTTCCAGTTCTTTGAGTTGGGCAGTCAGTGTGGCCTGGGTGATATACTGCATCTTTTTACGTAGCACTCCGAACCTCATAGGGCACTCTTCCCTGATCTTATTGAGCAGCATCAGCTTCCATTTTCCGCCTATGATGTCCAGCGCATTTGTCATGGGACAGTTATCTTCTAAAAAAATCTCATTTTCTGTTTTTATAACCAGTTGATCGTCATCGTTAGTATCATTTTTCATACTTAGTATCCTCCATCAAACTACTTGTGAGCCTCTCCCATCGCAGCCATCTTTGAAAGGTAAAGTTAACAAAATCAGGCTTAAAGCCGGTTAATTTCATTTATCTGCAAATTATGAATAAGCAAATTTCAAGGTGGTTTCTGCTCATTATCCTGTCGTCGGCAGTGTTTCTATCGGTGATTGATATCTTTATTGTTAATGTTGCTATCCCTTCCATTAAAAGGGGCATACATGGATCTGATAGTGATATCCAGCTGGTTATTGTGCTGTATCTACTGGGCTATGCTGCCTTCCTGATCACCGGTGGCCGGGCCGGCGATCACTATGGTAAAAAGAACGTTTTTATAGTGTCCATGCTGCTATTTGTGGTCACTTCCTGTCTGTGCGGTTTTTCACAAACGGCCTGGCAAATCAATACCTCTCGTTTTTTGCAGGGTATCAGCGCGGCGTTTATGATCCCGCAGAGCATTACTTACATCCAGGTACTCTTCCCGCTACATCATGACCGCATCAAGGCACTGGGTATTTACGGTAGTATAGCTGGTACCGCATCGGTCATTGGGCAGTTTTTAGGCGGATTTCTACCTGATGTCCATTTTTTAATGGATGGATGGCGACTCATTTTCCTCATCAATTTGCCCTTAGGTTTGATTGCCGTGATACTGGCAGCCATATTTCTGAAGGACACTAGAACCGAAAAAAAATCACGATTTGACCTATCAGGTGTTAGCCTGCTCACCCTGGCCCTGATAGCCTTGATCTACCCGCTGGTACGCGGCCCCGAACTTCATTGGCCCTGGTGGAGCATGGCATCCATCGCACTATCGCTCCTGTTGTTATACCTGTTTGTGCTCGACCAGCGTCGCAAACTACATTCCGACCTGGAACCCCTGGTTGACGTGCGATTGTTTAGTTTCAAGGATTTTAATATTGGCCTCTGCGCTGTGCTGTTTTATTTTATGGTACAGGATACCTATTTCCTGATCAATGTGATCCTGTTTCAGAATGGCTTTGGCATCAGCTCGTCCGAAACCGGCATTTTCTTTGTTTTTCAAGGTGTTGGGTATGTGGTGGCCTCCTTGTTGTCCCTTCGCCTGGTGCCCATTTATGGTAAACGGGTGCTGCAAGCCGGCGTTTTAATCATGGTTACAGCGCTCCTGTTTCATTTGATATTTTTTAACTCTATGACTGTCAGTAGGTATTTACTATTACCCGTACTTTTTATTTATGGTACCGGCTGTGGCTCGGTATTGCCCTCTTTATTAACCATGGCCCTAAAAAGCATCCCAACCCATTTTGCCGGGGCCGCCTCCGGAACTTTCTCTACCTTTCAGCAAACTGCTATTGCTTTGGGGATAGGTATAGTGGGTGGTGTATTTTTCTACCGATTGGCCGGAGATACCAGTTTGGCCGGATACGTATCTGCTTACCGGCTGGCTACCGGAATCAATATTTTTTTGCTCGCTATTGTGAGTTTGTTTCTGTTTTTGCTGCCCGATAATCCGCAGAAAAAACTTTTTAAACCTTAAATTTTAACACTTTTTTAGTCAAAAACAGCGTAAAAACGCATCATTTTCGGTCACTTTAACTAAGTTTTAACGCCATTTTAACACTTTTTAACAAATTTTCTGCATGTTTTGAAAGGTTTAAAAAGTATTAAATTATTGATATTCAAATAACTAATTACAAATTAGTTGATTTTTTGCCTCTTTCGGTGCTTATGCAAACGGCCCGGTTCTCTCTTTTGGTGAGAAAACCGGGCCGTAATACATACAAATATACGGATTTTGGGGCGGATTTACCCCGCATGGTTAAGCATTTGTACCATTCTGGCCAGTGCATCTTCGGCATGCATCCATGCCACCATTTCCAGTGAATCCTGCGCTTCTTTGGCAGCTCTTGGCCGCATTTGTTTTTCGTACGCTGCAATGGCAGATTGGGTATTGTTAAACTCACCGCTTGTAAGGCATTCGCTTAGTTCCAAAGCATCCAGCATAGCTAAATTTACGCCTTCGCCGGATGGTGGCATCAAGTGAGCCGCATCACCCAGCATGGTTATGTTGGATTGTGCAACCCAGGTTTGGTTAATATGCATACAATACTGCGGACGAAGCATAAGCGGCATACCCGCGTTTTCGAATAACTCAAACCATATACTGCTCCATTCCGGAAACTCGTTTTTAAACCAGGCCAGCACCTGCTTTCTATCCGAAAAATCAATGCCGCTGTTTTGCACCCAGTTCTCCTCTTGTTTGCAGCTGAGGTAAAAATCCAAACTGCCATCGCCTTTGGCGGAGACATGCAAAAATATACCACTACCGTGTGCGTAAATCTTTCCGCCTTTTAGCAATTGGTGTATGTTGGGCACTGCTGTCGCAGCATTATCTACATTGCCCTGCACAATCACTACACCTGCATAGTAAGGCTGGATCGGCGTAATAAACGGCCGGATCTTAGAATTTGCACCATCTGCCCCTATTACTATATCCGCAGTAGCTGTTGTGCCATTTTTAAATTCCAGTTCCCAGGTATCGCCAACATTCAACATGTTTGCAAACTGGCTATCCCAAACAACGGTATCAGGGGCCAGCGCATCTAATAACATATCCCTTAAAGGCCCCCTGTCAATTTCGGGCCTGAAGTATTCATTGCCAAAATCTGCTTCAGATACCTCCGTACCCATGTGCTCATCGTAAACTATGTTTGCATGTTCATCAACAATTCGCCCCTTATCCGCACCTGGTCTGTATGTTTCTTTAAAAGCATCCATCAATCCCGCTCCATCCAATGCCTTCAAACCCGATTCATAATGCAAGTCGAGGGTTGCGCCTTGCACGCGTACATTCCTGTTAAAATCCCTTTCATAAACTTTTACATCTACCCCTTTCAACTGTAAAAGCCTGGCCAGTGTTAAACCACCCGGACCGCCGCCTATAATGGCTACTTTTTTATTATCCAGTAACATATCTTTTGGTATTAATAATTCATCTTTATTTCTACCTACAAAATTATTTTTACTTTTATAAATAAAATAGCCTAAATAGCTCATAAAATAGTCGTAAATGAAAATTTCAATTACAGATACCGGATCGGGTATTACGAAGGAATTTGCGCGGGCAATAGGTGCCACAATAAAAGGACGGTTTATATATATTCCGGAGAGCAAGGGCGGCGGCTACATTACCGGCTTTTCCTGGGGAAATGATCTGCGGATGATGATCAGGAATTATCATCTGTATGAAGATATTGTTATTGAGCGGACGAATGAATTGGCCGAAGGACAGGAAGATGTTGTTTTCCTGTTAAGCGGAATTTTTCCCTCGCCTGCGCAGACCGAAAAACAACTCTCGCCAGAGCAAGCTCATGTACTGATCTGCATGCATGCTGTTTCTTCTATCATAGCCATGCCTTCCAATACCATTTTTGGTAGTGTGACCATAGCGGTTTCTAGGCAGTACCTGCGTTCGCTTTTTAGCAAAGCAGATCATCCCATAGCTGAAAACATATTGCAGGGGAAAGATAATTTTGTGTTTGAAACTGGTATTTCGCCCGAAATGATCAAAACCGCCAGCGAGATGCTGCATCAACCTATTCCGGAAAGCCTGGAAAATCATTATTACAAACTAAAATGCGAAGAACTGTTATGCTATATTTTTGCCTTACTGATGCAACGGGAGGCAATGCCAACAAGCCATATGCATATAAATGATATCAAAGCTATATATGCTATTAAACTCCACTTACAATCACACTTAAACCAACCACCCCAGGTTGCAGCACTCGCCCAAGAAGCGCATATGAGTGAACCCAAACTCAGGAAATTATTTAAACAGACCTTTGGCACAGGCGTGTTTGAGTATTACCAAACCACACGGATGCAGGAGGCTGCCAGATTACTGAAAGAAAAACGGATGACGGTTTCGGAGGTGGGTTACCAATTAGGGTTTACCAATCTGAGCCATTTCACCAGGGTTTTTGAGCAGCATATGGGTGTAAAGCCAAAGAAGTATTCGGCAGGTTAAGTTCGATGAAATAGGAGATGATATCGCAAGGGCGATCCTATATATTCCAGAGAACGCGGGTTACGACTCACCCCGTCTACGCTTCGCTGGACGACCCTCTCTTCGCCTTTGGCGGAAAGAGGGTTGAAAAATTCTCATAAAAAACGCGTCATTGCGAGGTACGAAGCAATCCCCTAGCTACAGAGTGGCTCTGCTAATAGGGGATTGCTTCGTACCTCGCAATGACGCGTGGAGGTGTAAATGATGACATATAGGGCATTCACCCCAACTCACCACTCACTATTCACTACCTTGCTTCATCGAGCTCTATAACCACACTGGTTCTATTTTTGTCTACATGTGGGTTTACGCCTACATTCATTAAAAAGTCGCCGGTTAATACCAGGTCGTTTTCTATGGATGATTTAGCGCCCGGGTAAAGGTTGATCTCTTTTACCGCGTATTTTTTCTGCGGATCGAGGCCTTTTAAGCGAATTGGCACACGCGTACCTGTACCATACCGGTTATTCACCAGGTAGTTAAACATCACCGCTTTTGCTTTGGCATTATCTACATACATGATAGATGCGGCATCATTATCCCATGGACTTTGCAAACGATACTGATCGCCATGCCAGATAGCCTCTTTCAGGTTATCATAATTTTTTAAGGCGCCATGCACATAATCCAGGTCCTGCTCGCCTAGCTTGCTGATCACGATATCAAAGCCCAGTTTACCCATCATCGCTACATCTGTACGGAATTTAAGCGGCTGTTTGCCCCAGTCGGTCACGTGGTTTGAGCTGGTGATAGCCGGGTAGAAGTAAGAGTACTCCCACTGGATGAACACGCGCTCCAGCGGATCGGTATTATCGCTTGGCCAAAACTCGGTGAAGTATTTCAACGCGCCATAATCCACACGACCACCGCCGCCTGAGCAAAGCATTAAAGGTACTTTTGGATATTTAGCCCGTACACGCTCCAGTACTTTATATAAGCCGCGTACATAATCGGTATACAAATGCGACTGATCCTTTTTCAGATATGCCGAATAAGCGTTATAGATCACCGCGTTACAATCCCATTTAATGTAAGCCAGATCGGGATTTTTGGTAAACAGGTTATCTACTATGCCAAATACAAAATCCTGCACTTTAGGATTAGTGAGATCAAGTACCAGCTGGTTACGGAAATATTTTTCGGGACGGTTTGGTTGTTTAATCACCCAATCCGGATGTTTTTCATACAGCTCGCTTTTAGGGTTAACCATTTCAGGTTCAATCCAGATACCAAATTTAACGCCATTGCTTTGCGCTTCTTTCACGAGCCAGCTGATGCCGTCGGGCAGTTTTTGTTTATTCTCTTGCCAGTCGCCCAAACCTGCATGATCATCATTACGCGGATATTTATTGGCAAACCAGCCATCATCCAGCAAAAACAGGTCGACACCCAACTTCTTGGTATCTTTTAATAACTCGGCCAGTTTGGTTTCGTTGAAATCAAAATAGGTGGACTCCCAGTTGTTCAGCAGGGTTAATCTTGAGCCTTCGCCATCAACAATTTTGTATTTGCGGGCCCAGCGCTGTAATTTACGGCTGGCATCACCTTTACCCTGATCGGAGTAAGTATATACTAAAGCTGGCGTAGCAAACTCTTCGTTCGGTTTTAAATGATATTCAGCCGCGGCGTTGTTGATACCGGCAATCAGGCGCAGGTTATCAGACACATCCAGTTCAAAATCGAGCCTGAAATTTCCCGACCATTCCAACGCGCCCAGCAATACTTTACCTTCATCCTCGGTAGCCGGTTTATCCATAGATACGGCAAACATGGATGGCTCATACAAATTAGCACGGGTACCCAGTTTACTGTCAATAGTTTTGATACCGTGGGTTAGTTTAGCCTCCTCGGGACGCATTTCTTCGGCCCAGTTGCCATGGTATTGTTTTAGCCAAAAGCCATCTCCTTTTAAGTTAAGGTTGGCCGAGGCAAATTTATTTAACACCACCTCCCCTTTTTCACCATGTTTTATCACCGACCATTGTTCGGTAACATCCTCTTTGAAATAAGTTTTGTAGTACAGTTTTACCTCAAAATCATACACGGGATCTTTCAGCGTAACAGTTAACAGCGAAATATCATCCGCAACTTTGGTTACCTCGTGGCTCACATAAGCCAGGTTGAGTGACTTATCGCCGTTGGCATGGGTAACGGTGATGGCGGGTTCGGCCAGGTTAGCGGAGCCAGATGGTGTATAAGCCGAGTTGAGGATACCGGAGTCGTCCTTTTGGTTATACATTTTCTGGATGCGTGCGTACTCGGTGGTATTGCTCAGCTTAGCGCCAAAATAAACCATCTTTAGGTTTTTGTTGGCATCGGTTTGTAATACCAACGCGTTGTGCTGTGTTTCAACCGGGATGGTCACTACCTGGGCAAAACTGTTGCCTGCCGTAAACAGACCACCAACCAGGCATAAGGGCAGTAAATGATTTCGGAACATTCTTTTCAATTTATAAGGTTATTTTCAGTGTTAATGTATTAGCAATTATTCTTTTTCAAAATCCTCAGCGCTGTTCGAAGTTTCTGACTTCGGACAGCTGGGTATCGACTCACCCCGACATCGCTGCGCTCGTCACCCCTCTCTCCGCTTCGCGCATAGAGGGGATTTTCATCTTTTTTTTCTCCACCCTCTTTCCGCCAAAGGCGAAGAGAGGGTGGTCCAGCGAAGCGTAGACCGGGTGAGTCGCCTCTGCGCAATGCTATTGCTCAACAAGGCCTGTTCTATCTCTTCATGGGATTTTATCCTCAAGAGGAGATTCGCACAGGCCCTATGCTTTTTTATTTCTTCGCATCAATATCCAATTTGTATAAAGCCGCATCACCAGCCTCCAGTTTAAAGCTTAATGTTTTGCCCAGGATATCACCCTGCAGCAGTTCGTGTATCTCGTATTGATCTTTGCTGTTTAAACCCAGGCGTTTGCCATCCATAGCAAAGGTTTTTGGCTCGCTGCTGTAATTGAAAACGGCAATATAGATACTATTTCCAATTTTTTGTGTGAACATTTCCGAAGCGTTTTCGCCGGTATTGCCTTCCACGGGTTTAAATGTTTTACCGTTTTCGATCAGCTTTATGATCTCCGGTTTTTGATACCAGGCTTTGGCCCTGTCGCTCCATTGGCCATGTACCGAAAAATCGTCGCCGGTGATTACCGTACCCGTTATCACAGCCGATAAAAAGCGGGCACGATTGGCACCTTCGCTCTCGGTTGACAGCACTACGTGGTCGGCATCAACATAATTGTATAAAAAAGTTTGCCACCAGCCATAGCTTACGCTGTTGAGCGTGTACTGGGTGTCCTTTATCGTTTTAAAGGCATCGCAGGCAATGCGGCGGGTATGTACGTAACGGCCGGTAGCCAGGCTTGGCGAAATAGCGGCGTAAATCAACATCTGGTCACCCAGTTTGTTGATCAGGTACTCCATGCCTTTGCGATAAGCTTGCATCCCCGTGGTTACTGTGGGATCATAAAAATGGGTCGACTCGGCTGTTGCATGCCCTAAAAAGTCGATCTTGATCATTTTAAAACCACAGGCTTTCAGTTTGCCTATAGTGAGGTCGATACGCTCAAGCGTACCGGGGTGGGTTGGGTCGATAGCGCGGGCGCCGTCGATATCATGATAGCCATTACCTACTTTTGTCCAGATATCGCCAAAGGTGTATTTGCTGCCAGGCACTTTGCGCTGCGGGCCATCTTTCCAACCCCAGTCGGTAAACGGCGCCCAGTATACGCCGGGTTCCAGGCCTTTGCTTTTGCAGTAGTCGGCAAATTGTTTCAGCTTGCTGTAATCACCTTCGGGGCCACCTTTCACCATAAAATCCCAATAAGAATCCAGGTCGATAAAAGCGGTTTTACCTGTGCGGAAACCAGCCAGGCTGTCGGCAAAAAAATCGGCCACTTTGGTGGCTTTCTCGTAGGTGAGTTTATCCTGCATTACGCCCCAGCTATTCCAGCCTACGGGTGTGGGTTTTGTCCAGTTAAACACATAAGGCGGCTCGGCAATGCGGTTGGCTTTGGCATACTCTTCCATACCGGTGCGCCAGTCGTCAAAGTAGCCTATCAGTATTTTTGGAGATTTCACTACATCGCCGCTGATACTTCCGTGAGCGATATTGTCGCGGGTAACGCTGTTCTCAGTATATCCAGCCCAAACCTGGATGGTATTGCCACTATCCGCTTTGGCGGTACTGCGGATACCAGTTTTCCATACTTCGTGCTCGATGGAGCCTGCCACAAAACCGGCGCGACTATCGTTGTTGTATACGGCCCCTACTTCGGAGCTCATATTGCTGAACGGCGCGGTAAAAGGTTTGGCGTTGTAACGGATAAAGGTATCGTTATCAAAAGGTACAAAAATGCTGCGCGCATCGCCGTTAACAGCGGCTATATTACCCGAAAATGGGATGATAGAATTGGTTTGCAAACCCTTGCCGGATGCCTCTATCTGGGTGATAAAATACTCGCGCCCAGGGTAAGTGTAAAATACCTGTTTGATGGGGTTAAGACCTTTACCGCTTAGCGTGATGGTATGTTTAACGCCCTTGCCAAAACCATCGGTAACAGCGGTTTTGGTATAGGTGCGGGAGGTATAATTTTTGGTAGAAACAGTTTTACCATGGAGTGAGATACTGGCACTTACTTTACTGCATGCCAGATATTTACCATTTATTACTGAATACAGACCTTTTTTCAGATCGTAGGTAATGGCGTTACCGGTACCGTAAGGTATGATAACCTGACCAGTGGCCGATGACTTACGCGCCTGTGCCGAAACGATATTTACAAATGGCAAAGCCAGTAGTAGTGCGAACACTAAAACCGGCCTGGCTATTTTTTGGATGGATTGTCTTGTTGCTGTTGCAATAGGCTTCATGTATAGTTTAAATTGTTTAGCTTTTTTGGGCGGTAACATTTTTTATCGCTCCGTTTATTTTAACCTTCACACTACGCGGATTGGGCGAAGTGATTTTGTAAGTGGTGACCTTGCCGTCCTTCCAGGCAAAATCAACGGTAAAGTTGCCGCGGGCCTTGAGGCCTTTTACGGAGCCGGATGCCTTCCAGCTATCGGGTATTGCAGGCAGCAGGTCGATATAACCGGCGTGGCTTTGGATCAGCATTTCGGCTATACCGGCAGTGGTACCAAAGTTACCATCGATCTGGAACGGAGGTCCGGCAGAAAGCAGGTTGGGATAAATACCACCGCCCGAGCCATAATTGATATCGGTACGGGTGGTTGGTTTCATGATCTCGGTAAACAGCTTGTAAGCCCTGTTACCGTCATGCAGCCTTGCCCAGAACAACAGTTTGTAGGCGATAGACCAGCTCGGGCCATCATCACCGCGAACGTTGAGTGTTTTTTTGGCAGCTTCCGCGAGTTCGGGTGTGCCATCCGGTGTAATTTCGGATGCTGGATAAATACCATACAAGTGCGAAATATGGCGGTGCTGAGGTTCGGTTTCCTGATAATCTTCCATCCACTCCTGGATGCGGCCATCTTTACTGATCACACCGGGAGGCGGAATCTGTTTGAGGCGTACTTTCAGGGTATCGCTGAATGCTTTATCGATCCCCAAAGTTTCAGAAGCAGTAATTACATTGGCGAATAATTCGCGCATGATCTGGTTATCAATAGTAGCGCCGATACAAATACTGGCATGCCGGCCACTCCCATCGGGCATCACAAAACTATTCTCGGGCGATGAAGACGGCGCTGTAACCAGGTAACCGCTTTTAGGATCTTTGATGAGGATGCTGCTGTAAAACTGTGCCGATCCTTTTAATATCGGGTAAATGCTTTTCAGATAGGCTTTATCATTGGTAAAAGCGTAATGATCCCAGATGTTGCTGCACAACCAGCCCGATCCTGCTTTGGTTACACCCCAGGAGGCGCTTTCGCCGGGCTCTGTCCAGCCCCAAACGTTGGTAATTACGTGGGCCACCCAGCCATCGGCATTGTAGTAAGCTTTGGCGGTACGTTCGCCGGGTTTAACGAGGCCGCGCACCAGCTCAACCAGGGGCAGATTCAGTTCGGATAGATTGGATACCTCTACCGGGAAATGGTTCATCTGTACGTTCACATCCAGGTGGTAATCGCCGTTCCAGGGGGTATGTGTCTGGTTAGCCCAAAGGCCCTGTAAGTTTGGTGGCAACAGACCCACACGCGTACTGCTGATGCTCAGGTACCTGCCGAATTGAAAGAACAACACCGGCATATCTTTATGATTACCGGGTTCTTTATGAAAACTGATCAGTTGCTGATCGGTGGTTTCGGTGCTTTCCGGCGATCCTAAATTGATGTCGACACGGTTAAACAGTTTTTGAAAATTGACGATATGCTGTTGCTTTTGCGTTGCATAAGGCTTTTTCATAGCGGCCTCCAGGTCGTGCTGGATCCTTTGCTTAAAATCAGGCTTGCGAAAATCGGTGGCTGCCGATACGTAAATGATCACCTCGGTGGCGTTTTTTACCATCAGGCTATTGGCCGTGCTGCTCAGCGTGCCGCCGGTTAATTTGGCTTTTACGCTGGCCTGGTATTGCATACCATTGCCGTCGATACCGTTATCCAACCTGCCCTGTAATAGCAAAGCATTGCCGCTGGTGCTGGTAGCCGAGCGTTCAGTACGGGAGATGTTGATACTAAAATTGAGCTTGCCGGGTTTATCGGCAGTCAGTCTTATCATATCCACATCATCGCCAAAGCTGGTAAAGTATTCGCGTTTGTAGGTAATGCCGTCAACCTGGTAGCTGGTATTGGCTACCGCTGTAGGCAAGGATAACGACCTTTGATAATTGGTAACCTTGGCATCGGGTTTACTATAGTCAAATTTCAGGTCCAGATCGCCCAAAACCTGGTAGCAGCCCCAGCGTGCGCCGCCCGAACCCGGACCTTTGCACACAAAATCCTTATCAATTAAAGCCTGTGCTTCTACATTTTTACCGGCCAGCAACAGCTCTTTTATCTTGGGCAGCTGTTTATAGGCTTCGTAATTGTTGGCATCCTGTGCTGAACCCGACCATAAGGTAATGTCATTCAGTACGATCTTTTCATCATTTACGCCCCCATCGGGCATCATGCCCAGCCTGCCGTTTCCCAGGGGTAAGGTTTCTTCCCACACGGCCGCGGGTTTGTCGTAATGCAATCTCAACGCTTGTTTTTGCGCAAAACTCAGCGTTGAGGTTAATAACAGTATGCTTGTTATTGATGTGAGACGTTTGAATATCATTGGTTTTAAGTAATTAGGCTTTGGTGGGTATTACCGGGATGTTCTGCGCGCTTTTGTCAAGATCCAGAACAATCACCGAGCAGTTTTCATCGGGCAAAGCAGCAGGCAGGCTGATCTGATAATTATTTTTATCTGCCTTGATCGTTACGGCATCTCCATTCATAAAATAGGATTTAACAATCTTCACACCCGGAATCACGGGAATAGTGAGCACCCCATCCTTACGCTGAAAAACATGCAGGTATATTTTATTACCCTTACGGGTGGCCCCGTAAACAGCATTTGGTGCGTAAGGTCCCCCCTGGGTACTGTATATACTTTCGCCGTATTGTTTTAACCAATCGCCCATTTCCTGCAGGCGTTTTACCTGCCGGGCTTCCATATGTCCATCCATGGCCGGGCCAACATTGAATAACAGGTTACCATTGCCGGCTGCGGTGGTTACCAGTGTCTGGATGCATTGCTTCAGGGACTTCATCTGGTCGTTGGGTTTCCAGGCCCATTGGTTACAAATGGTGATGCAGCTTTCCCAGGGTTCGTTCATGTTGATCTCCCCTATGCGTTGCTCCGGGGTTAAAAAATCACCTACCGATTCTTCGTTCAGTTTTTCGCTAACCTTGCCCAGCCTGTTGTTAACGATCACATTGGCATCCACACTTTTGATGAACTGGTATATTTCTTTGCCATCCTCTTTTGTCCATGGCTTTTCCCAATAGCCATCAAACCACAGCATAAAAGGTTTGTATTTGGTAATCACTTCCTTCAGCTCGTTTTTCATGCGGGTTTTAAAGGCCGTCATGTCGCCTTTAATATTTTTGGTAGAGTCGTAAGGGTTGTGGATGGGATAATCAGGATCGTGCCAGTCTAACACGGTAAAATAGATACAGAAAGTTACACCCTGTTTTTTGCAAGCCTGTGCCAGCTCGCCCACAATATCTCTTTTAAATGGCGAATTGGATACGTTATAATCAGAAAAAGCGGTTGGCCATAAGCAAAAGCCATCATGATGCTTGGCAGTGATGGTGAGGTATTTCATCCCGGCATCCTTAGCGGTTTTCACCCAGGCATCGGCATTGAACAACCTGGGATCGAACTCCCGGTACAGGTTGTCATAATCAGCCTGGGCTACCTCTTTATTGCGGCTCCAGCCAATTTCGGTACCGCGCTGGGTTACCGGGCCAAAATGAATGAACATACCAAAACGCTTGTCCATAAACTGATCCATCACCGCTTTTGGGGTTTTAACCTCCTGGGCAAACGCCGTGCAAATGCTTAATGCCAGGGCCATGATCAGTGCCGCTTTTTTCTTTATCATATTCAGGGTTTATTTGTTGTTTACCAAAAAATGGACACTCCGGCAGGCATGTCCCTTGCTCGCATTGTTCTTTTTATCGCTGATCTTAATTTTTAGCACATGATTACCATTGCTCAAATTATCGCCCAGTAAATGATAAATGGGCAGATGCAACCAGCTGCTAAACTCAGTGAACAGGTCCTTATCTTTATAAGGGCCGTTATCAACTGCATAGGATATCGTACCCGCGTCGCCACCGGCTACTACAGCAATACCTACCGCGTTACCTTTAAATGGGAGTGTTAATTCTGCCCCCGGTTCATCGGCATTTAATACCGGTACATGCACAAATCCGGGACGGGTAGAAAGACCATCTGTCGGGTTCCAATCGGGTGTGATCTGCCAACCTTTGCCCAGCTTGGCATTAGCCAGGTCATAATAGCTGCCATTTTCATAGCGGGCCTTATCAATTACCTGGGGTACAGGCATTTTAAACGGCACTTTGTATTTAGCGTCCACACACTCCTGCAACAGCGTCCGGATGGTGGCGAAATAGAGCTCCTGCCCGTAATAGGCCGGGTGGATGTCTTTAAAATCATCATTCCAGGTAAGCTCCTTATTTTTGATCTTGTCATTTACTTCCAGCGCAAGGTTTACATAGGGCAGGTTATAGTGTTTGGCTATCAGTTCATGGTTAAATAATTCGGGCGATAACTTGCCTTTGGCATAGTTTTCCATTTTCTGCTGATCGGCAAAGGCCATCAGGATTACGTCGGTATAAGGATTGGCATTGCGGGCATGCCTTACAATACCTTCCAAAGCACGTACCTGTGTGGTGCTGTCGGTACCGCGATCGTTTACGGCCGACTCTAAAAACAGCAGGTCGGTTTTACCCGAATCCAGGATATCACGCTGCACGCGGAATGCATGCGGCAAACTACCTAAGGATGGTATACCGGCGGCTATAAAATGAAAATCAGTTTCAGGATAGGTTTCTTTCAGATACCGGCAGATCTTATCGCGCCAGCCAGGATTAAAAGTGATCGATCCGCCCAGGAACGAAACCGTGGCTTTCTTTTTAACCGTTACCGCATAATAAAAGTTATTGAGCTTGCTGGCCGTGGTTACATAATTGTTGTACGGCAGCGCGTTTTTTACCGGGTACGAATTGTTGTAGATAAAATCGGCATAATAATCAGGGCGATCAATTTTAACATGATGTCCCTGCAGCTCCACTGGCCCCTGGGTTATGGGCTGAATACTTACCGGGCCGCCTAAAGCCAGGTAATTTTTGGCGAAGATATAGGTATTTTCATCCGGAGGAACCAACTTATCGTTTAAACCGATAGTATGCAACACCGGCACGCGGAACGAGGCCAGTCCTTCCAGATTATCTATCGGGTTGTCTTTATAGGCCATCGCCTGCTCTTCGGTAAAATGATATACCTCTTTCAGCTCTTTCCAGCTATTGGCATCACCGGGGCCTTTACCTTTGCCACCAGGCCAGCTTTTAAAATCGCAAACAGGTGTTTCGCCATAAATACAGCTTACCTTATCGGGATTGCGCTTGGCCCAGCCATATACATACAGGCCGCCACGGCTTACCGCTTCCAAAGCTACCTTGTGGGCGAATGCCTGCTTTTCGGTTAAATAGGCATAAAATTTATCCCAAACCTGTAAGGCCTGCGGAGCGCCATATTGATTATCCACATTAACAAAGGCCACATAAAAACCCCGGGTAAGCAATATGCTGTCAATTTCGGTATGCCAATCCGGGAACGAGGCGCGCCATACCCAGGGATTGCCCGGCAACGGGTGCGCGGGCTTTACATAATAAGCATCGTGCCCATCAATATGAATGGTTACTTTTTCAAAACCTTTCCAAAGGGTGTTTTTGTCCTGAGCTTTTACCGGTAAAAAAGCCCCCAGGGTTATGGTTAAAATAAATAAGTATTTAAATTTTATCATGCCTTGCATCCTATAATACTGTTATAATGGTTTTCGCCGGATGGCTTTTTTACTGGTTTGGTAAATGTATTGGCTAATTATATCTCAAAAAATGGATAAATCTTTGAAATAGATGGACAATCCCCTTTGCTTCACCTTTCGCAGGCGACTCACCCCGTCTACGCTTCGCTGGACGACCCTCTCTTCGCCTGCAGCGGAAAGAGGGTTTGGAAAACATTTTGTCATGCTGAATGGAATGAAGCATCTGCTATTGAACTTTTTAATTGTAGAATAGATCCTTCGTTCCTCAGGATGACAAAAAGAAAGGCGATCCCCTCTTTCCGGCGAAGCCGAAGAGAGGGTGATCAAGCGAAGCGATGATCGAATGAGTCGATTCTGCGGCGTTATCAATTCCCTACAAAATCATAAACCTTACCCACCTGTGTTTTAAAACTATAAGCCACATCATTACCCGCTCCATCTGCTTTCGCCACCTGTGCAGCAGTTTTTAAACCATTAGGGCTTTGCAGTTTACATTCGCCGCCAGCTAATGATTTGATAGATAGCTTAACAATTTTGCCGTCTTTCCATTCCATGTTCACGATCTCAAAATCGCCGCGGGCGCGCAGGCCCTGTACACTACCTGTTTGCCATGCATTGGGTAACGCGGGTAATAATTGCAGTTCGCCGGTTTGGCTTTGCAGCAGCATTTCGGTTACGCCGGCTGTGTAGCCAAAGTTTCCGTCGATCTGGAATGGCGGATGCGCGCAGAAAAGGTTGGCATATAAACCGCCGCCTTCGTTATAATTTACTCCTGAACCGCCAACCAGCGTTATAAAGTTGTTCAGAATGGTATAAGCGTGGTTACCATCTTGTAAACGTGCCCAGAAATTCATTTTCCAGGCCATCGACCAGCCTGTTGATACATCACCACGGGCCAATAAGCTTACTTTAGCAGCTTTGGCCAACTCAGGTGTTTTGAGCGTGCTGATGCGGCTGCCCGGGTGCAGACCGAAAAGGTTTGAAGAATGGCGGTGCGTATCTTTCGGATCGTCACGATCGGTTTCCCATTCCTGCAGCTGACCCCATTTACCAATTTTGGGTTTCAGCAGATGCTCGCGCATATCGGCTACGCGATCGCGGTATGTTTTATCGATACCCAAAGCATCGGCGGCCTGAATATAGTTGGTAAACAGATCGTACACTATTTCCTGATCATAAGTAACCCCATCTTCGGTAGGCCCATGCTCGGGCGACCAGCCCAGCGGCGATACCAGCGTACCATCCGGACGGCGTTTCAGGTGATCATCCCAAAACTCCACTACTTCTTTCAGAATGGGGTAAGCAAAGTTTTTGAGGTAGGCTTTATCCTGTGTAAAGGCATAATGCTCCCAGATGCCCTGCATATACCAGGCGCTGCCGGGAGTGTTCCACAAAAAGCTGGAGCCGCCATAAATATTGTTCTCGGTTTTTACTGTCCAGCCACGAACTCCGGGATACTGCTTGCGGGTGCTTTCCTTTTTTACCTCGCGCATGCTGTTGATATAATCGAGGTATGGGAAATGACATTCGGATAAATTGGTGGGTTCGGCCAGCCAGTAATTCATCTGAATATTGATATTGGAGTGATAATCACTGCGCCATGGTGGGTTATTGCTTTCGTTCCAAAGGCCTTGTAAGTTGGCTGGCAGGCCTCCTTTACGTGAGGAGCTGATGAGCAAATACCGGCCATATTGATATAACAAAGCCTCCAATTGCGGATCGCCTTTGGTTTTATAGGCTGTAAGTCGTTTGTAAGTAGGTAAAGCGGCCTGCTCTACCGGGGTATTGCCCAGGTCAATAGCTACACGGCCAAATAAAGCCTGGTAATCCTGCAAATGAGCGGTTAACAATTGCGCTTCGGTTTTACCCAGTGTAGCGGCAAGCGCCTGTTTTACTTTAATGCCGGGCGATTCGCCGCGCCAATGTTGATCGCGCTGATTGCTGTAATCGGTAGCCGCGGCCAATAATATAGTAAAACCATCGGCTTTGCTGATCACCAATTGTGATCCGCCTTTACCATCCGATTCTGTCTGAACAGAGCCACCTTCCGTTTTAATAGTTGCCTCGCCATCATAAGCCAGGCCATTATCTAACTTGCCGGTAATTTGCAATGTTGTGCCATTAGCAGTAGTTACCGTGTTATGCGCATCTTTTAATTTAATAGTGGCAGAATAAGCGCCTTTTTTATTGGCGGTAAAATGCAGTACCATTACCTTGCCGGGGAAACTGCAAAAATACTCGCGTTGGTAAGTTACGCCCCCATCGGTATAGCTGATCTGTTGTACGGCCTTGCTGATATCCAGCTGACGGCGATAGTTTGCGGGGATTTTTTGGGTGGAATCTTTACCCTTAAAATCAATGTACAAATCGCCGAAGGCCTGGTAAGCTCCGGTTTCGTTTTCGTCGCCCGTCCACAGGCTGATCTCATTAAACTGGATATGCTCCTGCGCCAATCCGCCGAATACCATACCGCCTATGCGGCCATTACCTATGGGATAGGCTTCGGTCATCCAGGTTTTGGCGGGTTTATCATCCCAAACCGTCAGACTTTTTTGATGCAGACCTGGATTTACCTGTTGGGCACCTGCGGTAAATACCCATAGGGTCTGCGTTAAGAAAAGCGAAAAGCAAGTAATCTTTTTAATCATCAGAAACAAAAATTTAGTGTTTAATTGGTTTGATTGTTTCGCTCCGGACATACTTACCATATTCTATCTCCAAAAGCATCCAGATGCAACAATCAGCGCTAAAAATATAAATTAAATGTAATACTTACAGTTTTAATTTAAACACACATGATATTTGTTACATTTTGCCGGATATCATGCTCAATCGGTATGGAAAACCTCTTGCATGTTTTGCCATATTTTTTGCTGAGCGGCGGCCTCAGGCAGTGGATTTTGCGTGGGGTTGGTTTCTTTCCACCAGCGCTGAGTGGTGGTATCGGCAGCCATCAGGGCCATGTCTTTATCAAAATCGGCCCCCACATATTCAAAATAGCTGAACAGAAAATACTTACCCTCTATTTTTTGAATGTAGATGGAATAGTTGCGGATGTTGCACTCTTTGATCTTTTTTAATACCCCCGGCCAGGCGGCAGCATGCAGCTTTTTATAGTAAGCCATTTTTTCGGGCTTTAAGCCGGTTACCATACCAAAGCGTTTTACTTTGACAACATGAGCAGTTGATTGTTGCTGCTGAGGATGATCACATGCTGAAAAAGTCAGCAGGCAGATGATCGCTATACAAAATCTTTTCATATCCATCATTAATTATCTGAAAATGTAAAAAAGCACCACCATAATAAATACCAGTAATACCGAGAGCACTTTATAGTTCCCCAAGCCGCTCCAGGCCGGGCCACGCAGGGGTTCCCAGGGCGATCGCCAGTAGAGTACAGAACTTTCTTTGGTATGTTTTACCGGATAGACATAGGATAGCGTTACCTGTATAACTACGCAGATCACAAACAGGTAAAAAGCCATCATCATAAAGGGGATCTGCCCTATTGCGGTATCCGGAAACAACTTATTCGTCGCGAATACGACAACCCCAATAGCCGAACCTATCCACAAGGTATATTTGGCTGATACCGCCGATGCCTTATCCCAGAATACCCCCAGCAGGAACACGCAGGTTATGGGTGGGGCTATATGCGCAATAATGTCATTCAACCCATCGAAAATACTGCCGTAGCGATTAAGCAGCGGCAGCAAAGCCAGCGACAAAACCAGTGATACTCCCGCAGCTATTTTGCCCACTTTTACCAGTCCGGCATCATTTGCTTCCGGCTTATAGCGTTTGTAAATATCATAGCTTACAATAGTGGAGATAGAGTTTAAAGCTCCCGAGATCTGGCTCATTAAGCCCGATAAGAGGGCAGCAACCAATACGCCTATCAAGCCCTGCGGTATTAATTGGGTGATCATCAATGTATAGATCCCTTTGCTGTCCACCACCTCTTTCCCGCCAACAACCGATTTTAATGCCGAAATATCCAGGTGACCGCTTTGTGCCAGCGTATAAGCAAACAGGCCCGGCATCACAAAAATAAAAACGGGTAATATTTTAATAAAGCCGCAGAATAGTGGACCTACGCGGGCATGGTTCTCATCTTTTGCGCCCAACACACGCTGCACAATGGTTTGATCGGCGCACCAGTACCAGATGCCTAATACCGGGTAACCCAGAAATACGGCGTACCAGGGCATCCCGCTTGGATCGCCGTGCGGGCGCAGCATGGAAAGCTTGTTCATTTCGCCGGTATGTTTCAGTACATCCACCATCGGCTCCCAGCCGCCCATTTTGTTGTAGGCAGCAATACTCATGATGATGGCACCGCCCAACAATACCAGGGTTTGAATAGATTCGGTCACCACCACCGCAGTTAAGCCGCCAACAACGGTGTAAATGGTGGTAATAATAGAAATGACAATAACGCTGGTATACATATCAACCCCGAACAAGGTATGCAGCACTACTCCGCCGGCCAGTAAGGAAAAAGCGATATGAATAAGTACTGCCGACACTACCGATATAATAGCCAGCCAATCGCGACTGGCACGATCATACCTTTTCTCCAAAAAATCGGGCAGTGTAGCCACGCCCGATTTGATATAGAACGGCGCGAAGAACAAAGCCAGTAAGATCAATGTAAAGGCAGCCATCCATTCAAAATCGCCATTGAGCAGCCCTTTGTCAAAACCACTTTGCGCCAGGCTCACCAAATGCACACAGGATATATTGGTAGCGAACAGAGCTAACCCGATCATGGGCCAGCGCAGTTTTTTGCCTGCCAGGAAGTACTCCCCGGCCTCGTTATTGTTATTCCGCGTTTTACGCTGATGCCGGATACCCGACCATAGCCCTATTACAAAAATAAAGGCGATGTACAAAGCGCTGATGATCAAATCGGGAGTGTGGATCATGTGTTTTTGTTTAGAATCAAGAGATAAGAATTAAGACAAGCTGCTGCTTCATCAACCTTTTCATTGTTCTCATATTTTGACTTTTGAATTTTTACTTTTGACTTAATGCTATCAAATCGCAGCTGCTGCCGGGCTCCTGCGGGGTGATGTATACACCATTGCTGATATGTACCGGGTTTACAAAATGCTGCTGTAAATGTGGGATATGCTCTAAAAACAAGGCTTCGTGCCCCATCGATATATGGTTGAACAGTACCAGGTGCTGGTGTAATTGCCCCATATCGCCTACATGAGGCACTACCGGTATACCGTATTTTTTACAAAGCAGGCTCACCGTGATAAATTCGCTTACCCCGCCTACACGCACCGCATCCACCTGGATAAAAGAGGCGCAGCCAGTTTGCAGGTAATTTTTAAATATGATCTTATTGGGTACGTGCTCGCCCAGGGCCAGTTTTACCGGGGACACGGCATCGGCCAGGGTTTTATGGGCCAGCACATCATCGGGATGGGTGGGCTCTTCTACCCAGTAAGGGTTCATGCTTTTGAATTTGTTGCAGATCGAGATAGCCTGCGGCAAATTCCACTGCTGATTGGCATCCAGCATTACTTTTATATGATCACCCGCCACCTCACGCACAATATGCGCCCGGCGGATATCCCTTTCCGGATCAACAGAACCTACTTTAAGTTTCATGGCGGTAAAACCTTCTTCCAGGGCTTTCTTACAATTCTCGCGTACTTTTTCGTCGGAGTAGTTGAACCAACCGATAGAAGTATCATAACCTGGGTAGCCGATTTGCAAAATATTTTCCCGCTGAGCGCTGGTTGACCTTTGGTCGGCCAGCATTTGAATCGCCTGTGCATGGGTCAATTCATCCTCGAGATAGGAAAGATCAAGCGTTGCCACAATTTGCTCTGGCGACAGATCAGTCAGCAATTTCCATAGCGGAACACCCCTCTTTTTGGCCCAAAGATCATAACAGGCATTGGTGACCGAAGCCAGGGCCAAATGCACCACACCCTTATGCGGCCCCAACCAACGGAATTGCTGATCATTGGAAAGCTGGTTGAACAATCGACCAAAACCGGCCATGGTTTCTTCAATATCTTTCCCCGCCAGTTTGCTGGCATAATAATGGGTGGCTTTGCAAACCAGGTCGTTGCCCTCGCCCAGGGTAAAGGCAAAGCCGGTGCCTGTTAGTCCGCTGTCATCAAACAAACGGGTTACTGCGTAGGAGTAAACGGGGTTGGTATGTACGGCATCACTCCCGGCGCTACCATCAAGGGCATAGCGTACATCATCAACTTCAATATTCTTTATCATCTATTTTAATTCTGTTTTTTATTGGTTTGGCGCATTAATAACACGACGATAGCCTAATTCGGCACCACCGCTTACCGGTAAAATACAGCCTGTAATAAAGCGGGCCTGTTCAGATATCAGGAACAAACAGGCATCTGCTATGACATCACCTTCCGGGCAATAGCCCAAAGCGTGTATGCCATCCAGGTAGTTTTCGATAGTCAACGGATCGGGCTGCTGCTGGCTCCAACTACGTAACATCGGCGTCCATACACCTGCCGGGGCAACGGCATTCACCCGGATACCATAAGGCGCGTAATCAAGCGCCATGGATTTGGTAAGGGCATTAACAGCTCCTTTGGTGGCACTGTATGCCGCATGGATCTCCTGCCCTATCTCCCCTACAAGACTGCTGGTATTTAATATATTGCCCTTTGTTTTTTTGAGTTCATCAATGCCAAAACGGGTGGTATTATAAATACCTTTTACATTCACATCGAACAGCCGGTCCCACTCATCACCAGTAGTTTCATGTATAGCTTTTGAGGGGTTGGATATACCGGCGTTATTATGTATCACATCTATCCCGCCAAAACGAGCTACGGTTTCGGCAATGGCCCGCTGCATATCATCAGTTATGGATACGTCGGCATTTATAAATAATATTTCGGTTGCAGGTAGTTTTGATTTTGCCTGTTCAATACTGTTTTCGTTGTTGGAGATGATGCTCAACCGGGCCCCGGCGGCGCTGTATACTTTGGCGCATTCCCAACCGATACCCTCGGTGCCCCCGGTCAAAAAAATCACTTTGTTGTTGATTAGCATATATTTATAGTTAAAATCAAGGCAGCGCATCAGCTATCGCGTAACTGTGTTTCCCCGAAATTTATTAGTCGTCTGGTTAAATTGGTGCTTGCAGAACAATTCAAAAGTAAAGCCCTCCACTATTGTTTATAATAGGCAAAACATTTTTTTTAATGGATTATTCAACTAAAAACAAAGCGATAAGTACAGGATATTGGCAAAATGCTGTCACGGGTATTCAATATGGCTTAAATGATTGTATTTGCAGATTGTTTTATCTATAATAGCGTTAGATATTACACACCGTTCTGTTAATGATGTAATATTCCATTACAAAAACCAATTGTAACCTTCATGAACAGCACCTTAAAAAGACGGGATGGCTTTATAGGAGAAAAGATGTTGGCAGTCCCCCCCAAAATACTGCGGGATGCGAAAGACAAAAATCCTGAACTTTTCCGGATCTATATTACGTATATAGGCTATTTCCCTAAAGCAACCGCGCATTACCGCGAGCGCAGGAAAGGATGCGAGGATAATATCCTGATCTATTGCCTGCAGGGAAAAGGGCATTATATATTGGATAATAAACGCTACGAAGTAACATCAAACCAGTTTATCATTATACCGGCAACGGATAAATACATCCGATATTGGGCCGATAAGGATGATCCATGGACAATTTACTGGGTACACTATACCGGCGAAAATATCCAGCCCCTTAATCAGTCGCTCAACCTATATGTAAACAAAGGCCCTACACAAATACCTTTTAATGAAAAAGCTATAGAGATATGGCAAAATATTTACCAAACCCTGGAAATGGGTTACAGTATCGAGAACCTGTGTAACGCTGCCTTTTGCCTGCACCATTTGGTAGCCACGTTTCTGTTTCCGCAGCGGCATGTGCAACATGATAAAGAGAATGATGGTGATATGATCACTAAAACCATTAACCACATGCGCGATAATATCAGCCAAAAGCTTACGGTAGAAGATATGGCTATCAGGCATAGCTTATCGGTATCACATTTTTCCAACATCTTCCGGAAAGCTACGGGCATGTCCCCGATTGATTATTTTATCCACCTGAAAATGCAAAAGGCCTGCCAGTTGCTTTATGCTCATGATGATAAAATAAAGGCCGTAGCTGCCGATCTTGGCTATGATGATCCATACTACTTTTCGCGGATATTTAAGAAGTATGTGGGTTCCTCGCCGGAGGCATACCGGGTTACGGCTAAGAATACGGGGTAACCAATCAATTCCGGGTGTCATGTTGAGCCTGTCGAAGCATGGTGGGCGGCCCTTTACGCGCGAGTCTTCGACAGGCTCAGACTGACAGGCCTTCTTTTCCCTACTCCTACCTTCCCCATGCCTTATTAGGCTTAGGCCCCATCACCAGTTCTAATGTTGCGCCAGATGCGATAGCGGCATAATCCAGGTAGCAATGACGATATGGCCTGCCGTTGAGCGTAGCGCTTTGGATATATACATTGGCAGCCGAATTATTTTTGGCTATGACGGTAAACGCTTTGCCTTTAGCGTATTTAGGATCAAGGTTGATCTTTACCTTGCTGAATACCGGGCTGGTGATCTCATAACGCGTATCGCCGGGACAAACCTGGGCTATCCCGCTTGCCGCCAGCACATACCAGGCCGACATCTGCCCCACATCTTCGTTACCTACCAAACCTTCCACTTTGTTATGATAAGCACGCTGGCAAATGATTCTTGTCCACTTTTGAGTTAACCATGGCGCACCTAAACGATTAAATAAAAACGGCACATGGTGCACTGGTTCGTTGGCGTGGTTGTAATAATCGTTCCAGAGCAAATTGGCGGGGGCTTTTTCAAAAAAGTTGGTCAGGTCGGCAATGGCTTTTTCATTACCGCCCAACAGTTTGGCCAAGCCTTCAACATCCTGCGGAACAAACCATCCCTGTTGGTACGGATTGCTTTCTACCGTTCCATAGCCCTGCTGCAACCTGCCTGCAGCGGGCCAACCTTGCCAGTCGCCATTATCTTTTTTCGGGCGGAACCAGTTTTTATCTTTATCCCATACATTTTTATAGGCCAGGGCTTTTTCGGCGTACTTAGCGGCATCTTCTTTTTTACCGAGCGATTTGGCCAGCTGCGCTATACACCAGTCAAAATAAGCATACTCCAGCGTGCCCGATATACTATTACCACCGGCGGTAAAGCCACGCTGCCCATTGCCATCTTTCGTATTGGTATTTACGCTGTATTCATAAGCTTTGTTTACATCATAACCACGGATACCTTTGGCGTAAGCATCAGCAATAACAGATATAGACGGGCTACCGATCATACAACCACTATAGGCATTCAGTAACTCCCATCGATCAAAAAAATGCGAACCATTCTCCGTTGCCAGCGTAACCTGCGAATTGATCAAATCGTTCACCAAACCCGGATTGATCAAAGTTTGCAAAGGCATCTGGCTGCGGAACACATCCCAGCCGCTAAAGATGGTACGTTTGGTAAAATGATCGGCCACATGAGGTTTCAGATCACCGCCGGGATATTTCCCGTCCACATCCTGAAACGTGCGCGGATCTATCATGGTGTGGTACATCGCCGTATAAAAATTGTACTTTTCTTCGGTTGTACCGCCGGTCACCTGTATTTTTGATAAGGCCTTATTCCACAAGGTGCGGGCCTGTAGATGAACCTTGTCAAAGTCATAATCCTTAATTTCGGTTTCCAGGTTGTTTTTTGCGCCTTCGATACTATTGTAGGAGATACCTGTCTTTAATATTACCTGTTCATTGGCTTTGGTGTCAAAATCGGTATAAAAACCCAGGTGTTTGCCTAGTTTTTCTTTAGTTCCAGGCAATATAGTTGCATGGGCGATGATGTCCTGGTATTTAGCACTTTCAATATCTTCCAGTTTGCGGGTTTGGCCCTGCGGGATATTGGCGCTCCATACGCCATATTCTTTTAAGGGTTTATTGAATTGGGCGTAAAAGTAAACCGTGTAAAAAGCATGTCCTGCACCATTGCCCCAGCCACCGCCTTCAGGCGTACATTTTATCCAGCCTTGTATGGTATGGTCGTCGACCACTTTTACATATTGATTAACCGAAGTACCGCCAACACGACGGGCCAGGTCAATCTGGATCCGCGAACCACTGTTTTGGGGAAACGTAAACCGCATGATGCCGCAATGCGGCGTAGCCGTAAGTTCCGATTTAATCTGGTGATCGGTGAGCAATACCGAATAATAACCGGCAGATGCTTTCTCGCTGGCTTTATCATAGTAGGAACGATAACCATCGTGATGCCCCTCTTTACCCGCACTGGTTTTTAATGTGCCTGCGGTAGGCATCACCAAAAAATTACCCAAATCGCCATACCAGCCAATGCCGCTCATTTGGGTGAGGGCAAAACCTTCTATAGTTTTATGCTCATAACTATAACCGGGGCCGTTATCGCCCCCTGTAATAGTGTTGGGGCTTACCTGCACCATCCCAAACGGTACGGCAGCACCCGGAAAAGTTTTACCTAGCCCCGCAGGATTACCCGCCGACTGCATATTGGTACTGGCACCTATAAAAGGGTTCACATAGTCGGCCAGTTGTTTTTGCTGAGCAAATAACGTGGTACTGAAAGATAACGACAGGCTGATACCTGCAATTTTTAGTATATTATTTTTGAGCATGTTTTATTACTAAGGTTTATTGATAGCCGATCAACAACATATTACTGGTTTAACAACTAACAGGATGGTAAAAATATACCCGAACCCTATTACCTAACATAGATTAAAACACGATGTTGATGGATTATATATGGAAACAATAGCAAATTTATGATTTAGCCCGGTTTTACGGTACACCGGGCTGTTATTAACGCCATTTTTACAATGAAGGTGGGGTGATTCCAAAAAGTTTGTCATGCTGAGGAACGAGGCATCTATTCATGAACTATGCTTCACGGAGAATAGATTCTTCGTTCCTCAGAATGACAAGGGGTGGTATAAATCCAAGGAGCTCTTTTACACCCGTGTCAGTTTCACCGGAGCTGTGTGGTAAGCGTTCCACTGGCATACGTAAACATTTTTATCCTCATCAACACAAACGTCATGACCATGCTGAAAAATTGGATTAACCGCCTGTAAGGTTGGTTGTAATACCCCATTTTTATAAACCGGTGCGGCACCACCAGGGTTTGACACCACTTTATCCTTCGCATCCAATACGGTTACAAAACCCGAGTAATCAAAGCGTTTGCCAGCTGCGTCTTTCGACCAGCATACACCGGCATAAATATTTTGCTCATTGATCACCGCCCGGCAAACGTACATGCCCGGCATATCAATGCGCTTGATGAATTTACCATCGAGCGTAAATACTTTAAAACAGTTTTCTTCGCGTGAGGTACAGATGAGCGTTGGGTTATTTTTATCGCGGGTATCAACCGTAACGCCATGCGCGTTAATCAGGTTATGATCCTTATTGGTATTGTGATGACCACCAAAGTGATTGATGTATTGCCCTTTGCTGTTGTAATGGATAATATAATCGGAGCCATAACCATCGGCCACATAAATATCACCGTTTGGCGCTACAGCGGTTTCGGTGGGTTTAAATGGTTCATCATCTTTATAAATACCAATGGTTCGAGGGTGGCCTATCGCAAATATCAGTTTACCATCGAGCGTGGTTTTCAATACCTGGCCCGATTGGCCATAGTTATTACCCGTTCTGTCCAGGGCCCATCCACAATCGGTCAATAATAAAAAATCTTCGCCGCCTTCTTTGCTGATACTTAACCCATGACCACCAGGCAATGAGGTTCCCCAGTAATCAAGCAGTTTGCCCGATTTATCAAATATCAGGATGTTGTTGTGGGTATGGTCGCCCAGCATAATGAGGCGGCCTTTGCTGTCCTGTACCATTTCATGGCAATTGGCCAGCGGATTACTGTTTACGCTGATCTTAGCCCAGTTTTTATCGGCTTTATAGGTAAATTCTCCCTGTCCGATGGTTTGGTCGTTTGGTTTCATATCCTGATGTAATATAGCAAAACTTTTAGCTGGCGCGGCGGCAACCAGGGCGGATGCAATAGCCGAATTCTTTATAAAATTTCTTCTCGATTTCTCCATGGTTTTATAATTGTTCTATTGTATGAACATAATGCTAAGGTAGTATATTTTCTGTCAAATTATCAGCCTCAAAAAAGAGAAATTATTTATCGTTACGATTTTAAAAATGAATAACAAAATACGTTTTGAAAACTTGTATTTTTCGCAGATAATTAAAAACATAAACCGGACAAACATCCAGTACGTATAAAAGCAGGACGACTGCTTAATAAAATGTAACATCAAGGGACTATACATTTAATATATTGAAATTAAATATTTAGTTTTAAAAATTGATCACTATTAACCATACCAGCACTAACTGAATTGATATATGGCGGGATTTGCGGCGCTTATTACCTTTTTCTTATGTACACAACTGCGTAAAAATCTAAAACGGGATGGTGTCAATTCGCCATGGTCACAATATCTGCTGTATGGTATGTGTACGGCGATCGCACTCATGGCCATGAGTTTTAATTATGAAAGCAGGCCTATTTTTCAGTTGCTTATTTATGTATTAGCTACCGGGGTGGTTACGCTGCCCTACACCGTAGAGGAGTTTAGGTCGAGCCGCTCTCTCGTTAACGCGGTAATCCCTATCGTAGCGGTTGGCCTTCTTACTTTTGCCTGTGAGCATTTATTCCCCAAACTTTACGAAAGCATTGACACTTTTATGGAGAGTGCCATATGGTTTGCTGTAATCTGGTTCTGCGCCATGTGGTTTATCAATCGCCGGCAAAACAAAGCGTTAGAGATTGAGCGTGTTAAACGCCGCAACGAGGAAGAGCAGAACCGCATGATGGCTGCCCGGAAAATTACCCTGGAAAGCGAAGTTAAACAACGTACCGCCGAACTCACCCAACAAAAAGAAGAGTTGCAACAAACCCTGGCCGAGCTCAAAAGCACTCAGGCACAATTAGTACAGCAGGAAAAAATGGCATCATTGGGTGAGCTTACAGCAGGCATTGCTCATGAGATACAAAATCCGCTAAACTTCGTCAATAACTTTAGCGAGGTAAGTATCGAGCTATTGGATGAACTTAAAGAAGATATTTTAAGTAAGCTGCCTGATGATACTAAGGAAGAGGCGGACGATATCATCAATGATCTTACCCAGAACCTCGCCAAAATAAACCAGCATGGCAAACGCGCTGATGCCATTGTGAAGGGCATGCTGCAGCATTCGCGCGCGTCAACAAGTAAAAAGGAGCCTACCGATATCAATGCGCTTGCCGATGAATATTTACGCCTCAGCTACCATGGCCTGCGCGCCAAGGACAAATCATTTAATGCAGGTATGAAAACCAGCTTTGATGAAACCATTGGGAATATTGACGCGATGGCGCAGGACCTGGGGCGGGTATTATTAAACCTATACAACAATTCTTTTTATTCCGTAGCCGAAAAGAAAAAATTGAAAGGCGAAGGTTATGAGCCCATGGTTAATGTAAGCACCAAACACATAACGCTTGCCAATGGCCATAATGCTGTTGAAATTACCGTAAGTGATAATGGCATGGGTATCCCTCAAAAGGTACTGGATAAAATATATCAGCCATTTTTCACCACTAAACCTACCGGCCAGGGAACGGGCTTGGGTTTATCCATGAGTTATGATATTATTACTAAAGCTCATAACGGCGAGTTGAAAGTAGACACCCAGGAAGGCGAATACGCCAAATTTACCATCATTATACCTACAAATGGGTAGGGTTTGGGAGTAAGGATTTTGGGAGCAAAGAGCAAGGACTTGAAGAATAAGGAATATAGCATGATGATTTTTAAAAAAGACACTAAATCACTAATTCAATAAATCACTAATTCACTAACTAAATTGAAGATACTTGTTGTTGATGATGAGGCCGATGTACAGCCATTATTTACCCAACGCTTTAGGAAAGAGATCAAAAGCGGTGAAATGGTATTTACATTCGCATTATCGGGTGAAGAGGCCATGGGATATCTGGAGCAAAACCACTCCGAAGTGATCCTTATTTTATCAGATATTAATATGCCGGGGATGAGCGGACTGGAGTTGCTTAAAAATATCAGGAGTACCTATGAAAAACCACCACCGGTAGTCATGATGATAACTGCTTATGGCGATGATGAGAATTACAGGCAATCCATGGATCTGGGCGCCAATGATTTTTTAACCAAGCCCCTTGATTTTAATAATTTGAAAGACAAACTAAAACATATAGAACAATAATGGCCAAGATACTGGTGGTTGATGACGAGTCGGATCTGGAATTGCTCATCAAGCAGAAATTCAGGAAAAAGATCAGGGAAAAGGTATTTGATTTTGTATTTGCCCAGAATGGTTATGACGCGCTAAAAAAACTGGCCGAAGAGCCTGATATTGATGTAGTTTTAAGCGACATCAATATGCCCGAAATGGATGGCCTTACCCTGCTTACCAAACTGCCCGAAGCCAACCCTATTTTAAAGGCAGTTATGGTATCGGCTTACAGTGATATGGATAACATCCGCACGGCCATGAACCGGGGGGCTTTTGACTTTGTGGTGAAACCTGTTAATTTCGAGGATCTGGACATCACCATCGAAAAAACGTTGCTGCACGTTATCGAACTCAAAAAAACCATGCAAGCCATTAAGGAGAATAACATATTGCGCATGTATGTTGACGAGAATGTGTTGAACTTTATGACCCACAAAGAGTTTGAAACCAGTCTGCTCTCCAACGAAACCATCGATGCAACCGTTATATTTATTGATATATGCGGTTTTACAGCCATCTCAGAGCATGTACCCGCCAACACCGTGGTAAGTTTGGTTAACAAACTGTTTGATGCCATGGTGAAAGAGATCATCGCTCAAAACGGCCATATTGATAAATTCATGGGCGATGCGGTGATGGCTGTTTTCAGAGGTGAATATCACCTCGACCGCGCTATTGACGCTGCCCTTGCTGTACGTGAAAAAATGCACGCCGCCGAACCCATAGTGTATGGCGACAGAACTTTTAAACCCGAGGTATCTATCGGCATCAACTCCGGCGAAATGATCTCGGGTAATATTGGCTCTGCTTCTTTAAAACGATTAGACTATACCGTTATTGGCGATGCCGTTAACCTGGCCCAGCGCTTACAATCGGTAGCCCAGGCCAACCAGATCATCGTAACCGAAGAGGTTTACGAAAAAGCCAAAGAATCATTCGAACTCAACAAAATTGGTGAAGTAAGCCTGAAAAATAAAGCCAAACCGGTTGAGATATACGAGGTGGTTTCTTAAGTCATAAGTTTAAAGTCTTGAGCCAAAAGTCTCCAATTTAGAGTTTTGGCTCGAATTTTTTCTTTTGACTTTTTAATTTTGACTTTTGACTTATTTAATGCTCCCTAACCCGTTTCTTCAATACGCCACCTGCGGCTTCTTTGATGCTGTTGGTAAATACGAAGGCTTTAGGATCGATACTGTGCACTAGGTTTTTTAGCCTGCGGACTTCAAAACGGGTTATTACGGTAAAAATGATATCTACCGGTTGGTGTACATCAAAGCTTTCTTTCAGGAAACCGCGCTCGCCTTTGTAAATGGTGATACCCCTACCCAGTTCCATCACCAGCTTTTCTTTGATAATTTCGCTTTGGCCGGATATGATATTTACAGCCGTGTACTCTTCCAGGCCATCGATCACAAAGCTGATGGTTCGCGAAGCAGTATAATAAGTTAAGATGGAATACAGCGCGGTTGGCAGTCCAAGTTTAAAGGCCGCAATTAAGAATATGATAATATTGATACCCAGGATGATCTCACTGATGGTAAAGCTGCTTCGTTTTAAGGTGTAAAGCGCCAATATCTCGATACCATCCAGCGCACAACCGCCACGGATAGACAAGCCCACACCTAAACCCATAAACACTCCGCCAAATATAGATACCAGCAGTTTATCAGATGTAATAACCGGGTATGGCACATAATGCAAACAAATGCCCAATGCCACTACACAGGCAAAGGTTTTAAGCGCAAATGACTTATTTACCTGGAACATCCCCATGATAATGAATGGGATATTGGCCACCACAATAACAAATGCAATATTAAAGTGATACAATTCGTGTATTAACAGCGATATACCGGTAACACCACCGTCAAAAAAGCTATTGGGTACCAGAAAACCTTTCAGGGCAAAACCGCAAAATAATATCCCGATGATAACCGTTACTACATCCTTAATTATTTCGGGTAAACTGTGTTCCGCTTTGGTCATGAATTATATTTTAAACTGTTCTTTTAATGATCTCTTCCAGATGCAACTGCTTAACAGGATTACGCTGTTCGATAGCTGTTTTGGTAAAATAATGATGATTTTTCAGAAAAACAATCTGCAGCTTATCCCAGTCCTGTTCATTTTTCAAACCATCCGTTATTTCAAGTTCCGAAAATAGCTTTTTACTGAGTACAAAAAAATCATTCCGGCCTAAATAATCCAAATCGGCATCACAAATAATTTCGCCTAAATGATCATGAGGACTTTGCGGCATTTTGGTAGCCATAATAATATCGCAGATCCGCTCAATATCTTCGACGGTATAAGCAAAATTCGGCAGATATAAACGGGCATTATCGCATGACTTATTTTCGTGATCTTTTTGTCCCGCTAAAAAACCCGAATCATGAAACAGCGCCGCGGTAAGTAACAGTTCTGTTTCGTGATCGCCTATCCCCTCGTTTTGTGCCAGCTGTTTCGACGCGGTATACACATCCACCGCATGATCGGCATTATGATAATGAAAACATTCAGGTAGCTCTTTTTTTAGTTTAGCCAGTATAAATTCCCGGGCCTGTTCAATCTGCATCGGTGTTTAAAATTGATGGCTAATATAATAATTTGGTTTATCGGGAGACACAAATATATGTCTCTACATTAAGACGCCTAAGAGAGTATCATTTATAACTCCCTCCCCACGGGAGAGGTGCGCTGGACAGGTGTAATGGCAGGGAGGGGTTTCTACACGCGATGATTATCTTGTTCTATAACCCCTTCCTTCCCGAGGGAGGGAATCGCAAAGGGCCTTGGCTTTGGTCGGCTGTCACCCTGCCGTTATACATAAGAAAAGAGACACAAGTATTGTGTCTCTACATTAAAACAAGACGTAGAGACGCATTACATGCATCTCCCATAAGATAGAATATAAAAAGCCTGCTGACAGTCAGCAGGCTTTTTATATTATTTAAAAGCTTACATTTTAAGTGTTAAATTAAGTGTAAATCGGGTTGGATTTTGCGGCGCCAAACGGAACGACCAGTATTTTTCGTTAGTGAGGTTATCAAATTTTACACCGATGCGGTATTTAGGCTGATCATAAAAAGCAGTCGCATCAACCGTAGTATACGATGGTATAGTAAATTTAAATGTTGCTGTATTGGTTTGGTATGAGGAGCTACCGTAGTTACCGCCTACACCAAAGCCCAAACCTTCCACCTTACCATTGGTAATACGGTAGCTTGCCCATAAGTTAGCCAAACGGGCCGGACCTGATGCTGCGGGGCGTAAACCTTGTATACCTGTACCAGGCGCTGCGCTGGTTATTTTACTATTGTTATAGGCAAAGCCTCCTACAATGTTAAAGCCCGCAAATGGGTTGGCTATCAATTCAGCTTCGATACCTTTACTTAACTGGGTACCAGCCTGGGTTGAAAATCCCGGATGTGCCGGATCATCCATCGTGGTGTTGGTTACCGAGATATCATAATAGCTAACCGTTGAACTGATCTTATGATCCCATACATCAACTTTTACACCACCTTCCCACTGGTTGGCATATTGAGGTTTAAATGGCGTATTATCAAAGCTGGTAGCTGTAACGTTGTTAAAACCGTTCATATAGTTACCAAACAGCGATACCTTGTCTTTAACCAACTGGTAAACTAAACCAAATTTTGGCGACCATGCCGTTTGGTTAAAGTTACCTGTAGTTTTGCCGTCGGCTGGGGTATAAGCGCCTTTGTTCTCAAAGCGGTCTATACGGATACTAGCCATGGCATTTAACCTGTCGGTAATGTTAAACACATCCGACACATAGGCCGCGTATGAACTTTGGTTATTTTGAACATAATTGCCCGGTATTGGCGCCTGCGCGGCAATAAGTGCAGAAACCTTTTCAGGGGTAAAATTATTGTAAGCAGCTCCCGGGTTTTTATAGTTGATGAGCGGCATATTTACCGAAACATTGGTGTTGTTACTTTTTTGGTTGTAGTATTCAAAACCAGTAACGATACGATTGCGGAAGCTACCAATTTTAAAATCGCCAATAAAATTTTGCTGTACGTTGGTAATGTAATATGGGTAATCTTCTTTGGTTGCCTGCCGTCTTATTGCAGTATCAGCTATGGTAAACGCCGTAACAAAGCCTTTTGTGGTAGAGAAAGTTTTGTTGAACATGGTTTGCGATTTCCAGTTATCAGATATCTTGTAGTTAACTAAAGCATAAATATCAATTTGGCGACTTTGATAATCCAGATTGTTATTGGCGAACGAACGTTTATAATCTATATCCAGATCTTTAATATTGTAAATTTTGGCTTTAGGATCCGGCGCCAGGCGGTAAGCAGATGTGGCGCTGCCGTTACCTATCTCCGCGTCAACATCAACAGATAAACGATCGTTAACAATATAAGTGATACTCGGCGCTACAAAGAAGCTGCGGTTATAACCGGCATCTTGAAAGCTATGCTCAGTGTGCAAGGCTGTATTAACACGAAATAATAATGTTTTATCCTGATTCAACGGCATGTTTACATCCGCGGTAAGACGATTAAGGTCGAAACTGCCGGTTTGATAAGCTATCTCTGTATGCGGAGTACCAAAAGGCTGCTTGGTAACCCGGTTAAACAAACCGCCAAATGAAGCTAAGCTACTGTTAAACAGAGTACCTGTAGGCCCTTTGATAGCTTCAATCTTTTCGATATCGGCGGGGTCGATAGCATTAAAATTGTAGCCGGCTACGCTGTTACGGATAAAGTTACCAGTAGTGAAGCCACGGGATAAAAGTGTTGTACGCCCGTTGTTATATACCAATGGCACACCTGTACCTGGGATATTTTTAAAACCATCCACATAGCTGGTTACTATTTGCTCTTTCATCAGTTCGCTGGTTACTACGCTGTATACTTGTGGGTTTTCCAGGTTTTTGAGTGGCAAACGGGCTACATCTTCTGTTTCTTTTTTCAGGAACTTATTGGTTTTGTGACCTTTTACACTTACTTCCTGTAAGTTTTTACTATCATCCTCCAGAATAAAATCGGCAATTGTTTCGGCGTTTTCCGTAACGGTAATCTGCTGCGATTTGGTGGTTGAACCTACAAATGAAGCAACCAGGGTATAAGTACCTGGTTTTACCTTTTTAAAGTTAAAACGACCATTTACGCTGGTCATGGTGCGTTGGTTGGTTTCCTTGATGAGCAGTGTGGCCAGGCCTATAGGTTCGTTATCGCTGGTTTTAACGATACCTTTTATACTACCTGTTGGTATTTCTGCTGATGCAAAACGGGTATTGAGGCAAAGCGTTAAAAAGAAAATACAAAATATAAAACTAAACGAGGGTGGGTGATTTTTACGTAAAGAATGCGTCATTGTGTTAGGGGATTAGAGGTATGCGATCAATAGTTTTGTATGGTTAAACCTATAGTGGTAAAACGCCGCAAAGTTATTTTTATTTAGAATAAATCCAAATAAAAATCACTAATACGTTTTCGTGAATAATCGCTTATAAATTGTGCCCGGATTTAGGGTTCTTTCCGCTATAAGCAGACATATTTCGGCATATAAGAATTATATTAGCCCAATGAATAGCTGGTTCAAAAATTACAAGGGTATCATTTGGCTTATGACTGGTATTATAGCAGGAAGCATAGCCGGGATATTTTTAGGCAAAAAAGTAGAGCTTATTAAACCTATCGGCGATATTTTCCTGAATCTGCTATTCACTGCTGTAGTGCCATTGGTATTTTTTGCTATAGCATCGGCCATTGCCGGGCTTGATGGATCAAAACGGCTTGGCCGCTTACTGGGCATCACATCGCTGGTGTTTTTATCAACCGTACTGGTAGCAGCTATTGTAACCATTATTGCAACGTGGATATTTCCTATCCATCAGCATCTGGTAGCCAGTCCTATAACCGAAACCATCGTCAAAAAACCATTTGGTGATCAGCTTACCCAGCTATTCACCACCAGCGAATTTTATGAATTGCTGTCCCGGAAAAGCATGCTGGCTGCTATTATATTTTCCATATTGATAGGATTCGCTACCCTACGCTCGGGCGAAAAAGGGGCCTCTTTTGCCCGTTTTCTACATAGTGGCAATGAGGTGTTTAAAAATATATTCATCCTCATCATGAAGCTTGGCCCAATTGGTTTGGGAGCCTATTTTGCTTACCAGGTTGGGGTATTCGGTCCGCAATTATTTGGTGGATATGCCCGGTCTATGGGTTTGTACTATGGTGTAGGGGCATTTTATTTTGTGGTGATCTTTAGTCTCTACGCTTTTATAGCTGGTGGTGTAAACGGCATAAAAAAATATTGGCGCAACAATATCATACCATCGGCAACGGCTGTGGGTACCTGCAGCAGTATAGCTACGATACCAGCCAATTTGGATGCAGCCAAAAAAATAGGCATTCCGGATGTTATAGCCAATGTTACTATCCCGCTTGGCGGCACACTGCATAAAGATGGCTCGAGCATATCATCGATAGTAAAAATGGTGGTGGTGTTCGCCTTATTCGGCAAAAGCTTTAACAATGCCGATACGATAGTCCTGGCCCTGGCTATGACTGTGCTGGTAAGTCTGGTTGAGGGCGGTATACCCAATGGAGGATACATTGGCGAGCTGTTATTTATATCAGCTTATGGTTTTCCACCCGAAGCCCTCCCTCCTGCCATGATCATCGGTACCCTGGTTGATCCTATGGCGACCCTTTTAAACGCTACTGGCGACACGGTGGCCGCTATGCTGGTAACCCGCTTTAGTGAAGGTAAAAACTGGCTTAACAAGGCAGGATAATAGCTCTTCAGAGAAATAGTTCACGAATAGACAGCGGGTTATTTGCTGCTTAAATTCCCTCCCTTAGGAGGGGTGCGATGGATTGTGCAGTAGCAGGGAGGGGTTTATTCATGATACTCTCTGTATTATAACCCCTCCCTACCCTCCCAAGGGAGGGAATCGCGCATATCCCCATGCTTCTAAATTTAATTCTGCCATCTCCTATGCTATTACACTCTCAGTAGGAAATTTAACATCCCCTCACTGAGGCCTCAAAGTGGGTTTACACTAAAACCCATAATATAAAGCTAAAACATAATCAACTATCTGATTTTTAATTATATAAATTAATGTTAACCATAAAAAGTGTAAACCATGTAAACTCAATTTACCCGCATTTTCAAACGCCATTTATTTGGTAGCTCCGAATAATTATATTTGAGCTATACGTAAATTCGCACTCAAAATCCCGGGATCATTATGCTACATATATTATACATCATCGCCATTATTGCCGAAGCTATGACGGCTGCTTTATCAGCCGGGAGGCGTAATATGGATTGGGTGGGCGTTTGCATTATTGCCTGGGTTACTGCGCTGGGCGGTGGTACCGTACGTAATATTTTATTTAACCATTACCCCATGAGCTGGGTTGAGCACCCGGAATACCTGCTGATTACCGCTGGTGCGGCCATATTAGCGGCTATCATTGCCTCCTTGATGACCAAACTCAAAAGGCTCTTTTTATATCTTGATGCGCTGGGTTTGGTAGTATTTACCATTATAGGTTGCCAGGTAGCTCAACAAATAAACCTCCCGCCTACTATTGTGATGTTCAGCGGTATGATCACCGGCTGCGCGGGTGGTGTACTTCGGGACGTATTATGTAATGATATCCCGTTGTTGTTTCATAAAGAGATTTATGCCAGCGCTTCGATAGTTACCGGGGCGGCTTATTTAGGTATTGAATATTTGGGAGGAAGTTCGGAGCTTGCCATTGTGCTGGCCTGTATTATTGGTTTGGCATTACGCTTATTATCCATCCGTTATAAATGGCAGATGCCCAAGTTTGTTTACAACGAAGAATGGCATTAAACAAAAAGGCCCTCCGAAATATCGGAGGGCCTTTTTGTTATTCTGATAATCAATATTACCAACCTGTATTTTGGGTTAGTTTATTGTTTGTAGAGATCTCACGTTGAGGGATCGGCCACAGATAATATTGATCCTTCATGGTAACACCCTGCTCATTTGCGGTAGATGTTGCCGGACCAAATACATTGTTTTTTACATCATATATCTGGTGTGTACGCTGGATATCGAAATATGATTTATCCTCGAAAGCAAGCTCGTGATAACGCTCTTTCCAAATGGCCACGCGGAACTGATCTTTGGTTAAACCAGCCAAGGGTGCCAGGTTTGCACGAGTACGGATCTGATTTACCGCAGCATAAGCATCAGCAGTTGGACCATTAACCTCGTTTGATGCCTCAGCATAGGTCAGCATAGCTTCAGGCAAACGTAAAAGTGTCCAGTTTTCATCACATTTCCCGCTATTAGCAGTACCCGATACAGAGCTTTCCACATGGAAGTATTTGTACAGGCAGTGCTCTCCAAAAATAACAGTGGATTTACCATCAGAAGATGGATACTGTGAAAAATAGAATTGTTGTTCTTGTGTACGCTTATCACCAGCCTCATAGCTGGCAAAGAAAGCATCCGTAGGGATCATAGCACCCAGGTGGTCGCCATAAACACCAACTGGCAAGTTAAACGGTACCGTTAACTGGGTAATAGCATTGGTAGCATTTTTAGTTGCATCATAATTGGCCTGAAATATCAACTCACCCTGGTTTTTATGAGCGTTATCATGTAAATAGGCGTAATCAGTAAACAGGGTATATAAAGGCAGCGCTTGTTTTGCCTCGTCTGCAGCTTTCTGATAGTTCTCAGTTTTTTGCAGCGGATAACCAGCCATAGTTAAATATACACTTGACAACAATGTATGAACAGCACCCATTGATGCTAACATGCCATTAGTGCCTGGAAGGCCAGATTGCTCGGCTGCCAAAAGATCACTTACAACCAGATCATACACCTGCTCTTTTGCTGTGCGCGATGGATATAAAAGTGAGCTATTCAAATCAACCGGAGCAGTGATCAAAGGCACATCACCATACAATCTTACCAGGTGATAATAATAGAATGCCCTTAGAAAGTACACCTCGCCTAACATTGATTTTTTTGTAGCGTCATCCATGCTGATAGCAGGTATACGGTTCAATGCAATATTACACTCTGCAATGGCGGTATAGCAGCTTTTCCATACGGTTTCAAAACCGGGATTGGTTGGATCTGTACGCTCAAATATTACGTTATTATTATTCACACTTTGTCCTAATGATGTGGCGTGACCAGCAAACAGTTCAAGCGTAATAAATGGGGCTTCACCATAAGCATCACCATTCTGAAAAAAGTAGGTGCCATAGTTTTGACCATTCAGGTTGTTGCCGTAAATACCGTTTACAAATGCACGTGCCTGACTCTGCGTTGTAAAATAGTTTTGCTGAGTAAAGTTGCTTTTATTAGGTTCATCAAGATATTTTTTGCAACTGGTAGCGCTTGCTATAACGATCAGGGCCAGTAAACCAGTCCTGTATTTTTTTAAATTAAATTTCATAATAACATTCATTTAGGTATTTAATTAAAAACTTGCATTTACACCCAGAAGATATACTCTTGGTTTTGGATAATCGTAAAACTGGATACCCTGGGTAAAGTTACTGCTACTGTTGTAGGTGGAAGTTTCAGGATCATACCCAGTGTACTTGGTGATCAGGAACAAGTTTTGGCCTTGTGCATACACTCTTAACCTGCTTAGTTTAATTTTCTTAACCAGGTTATCAGGGAAATTATAGCCCAACGTTACGTTACGGCCACGGATGAAGTTACCGCTCTCTACCTTGGTTGAGTATATTTCTGTTTGATAATAAACATAAGCCGGACGATCCTGTGCTATACTGGTATTTTGATGATCTGGAGTCCAGGCATTCAATACAGTGGCGTAGCTATTGGCCTGGCCGGTACGATCCTGACCAGAGTGACGTGTTAAGTTCATGATCTGGTTGCCATAGTTAAACTGTAACTCAATACCCAGATCAAACGCTTTGTAACGGAAGCTGTTGGTAAATGTTCCGTAACCAGATGGGGTTGATTTACCCAAAATTTGCTTATCAGCTACAGTAATTTTTCCATCGCCATTGGTATCCTGTATTTTAAGGTCACCAGGTAATTTGCCATACTTAGCAGCTTCGGCAGCTTCTGCTGTACTCCATGTACCTAACACTTTGTAGCCATAAAATACGCTGGCAGGTTGCCCAACACGTAAAAGGTTAAATTGCGAAAGGAAAGTAGGTGCCAGGAAGATATCATCATTAGCATCACCTAAATGCAAAATTTTATTTTTCAGGAACGAGATGTTAAAAGTGGTATTCCAGGTGAAATCCTGTGTTTTAACGTTAACAGAGTTAATGGTTACCTCAATACCTTTGTTTTCAAGGCTACCGATGTTTTTAAACACGCTGCTGTAACCACTGCTTTCAGGAATTGGTGCGTTTAATAATAGCGCCTTGGTCTTTTTGTAATAAGCATCCGCATCAACGTTCAACCGGTTATTGAACAAGCCGAAAGCAACACCAAAGTTAAACTCGCTATTTTTTTCCCACTGCAGATCAGGGTTACCCGGGCTGCCTGTATCAATTACAGTTCCTGTCCCGCCTACTACCGTGCTTCCGGATACTAGGTTAGCCTGAGAGCGGTATTGACCAATTTCAGAGTTACCTGTTAAACCATAGCTAAATCTCAGTTTCAGATCGGAAATGGTTTTGTTATCCTTCAGGAAATCTTCCTGGGATACACGCCAGGCCAAAGCTGCTGACGGAAAGAAACCATATTTTTTTGAAGGACCAAAACGGGAAGAACCATCCTCGCGACCTGTTAAGGTTAACAGATATTTATCTTCATAACCATAATTGATACGTCCGAAGAACGACTGTATCTGCCATGCATAATAATTTGAAGCAGGTGTTCCGGGAACCGCACCTACACCCAGGTTATTGAATCCAAAGTAGTTATCAGACAGGCCGGATGTAGAGGCTCCTACACTCAGCTCATTAAAGCTTTGGCGTTCTGTACCTACAACTACGTTCAATGAGTGCACTTTATTGAACACTTTGCTATAGGTAAAGTGGTTTTCCCACTGCCAGAAGGTATCATTATACTCATTAATAGAAGCCGAACTGTTGCTTTGGTCAACTGTAGCACCGCCAACTAAACTGGTTTGATAATGCGGGTTATAATTGGATTGAGTAGTAACACCTAAAGTACTGCGGAATTCTAATCCCGGAGCCAGATTTATATTCAAATAACCGTTACCGCTAAATATGCTTTTGCGATACAGATTGTGAATTTCATTGGCTTGCGCAACTGGGTTATCGCCACCTTCCAGATTCGGATAATCGGTTCTTTTACCATATGAACCATCAGGATATTTGATTGGAATAAATGGCACCATTTCAATCAACATACGTGGAATATTATTACCACCTGTACCGTCATCTGCGGTACGTTGCTCAGAGTTATTGTAGTTAATGGTAGCACCCACTTTTAACCATGGTTTTACCTGGTGGTCAATAGTTAAACGTGCGTTATAACGTTTCTGATAGCTATTCAGGATAATACCTTCATCATCGGCATAGTTTAGAAATAAGCCATAAGTAAGGTTATCCGAACCACCTGTAAAGGTTACGTTGTGGTTTTGGCTGTAAGCAGTACGCGTGGTAGCTTTTTGCCAATCTACGTTATACAACGGATTCAGATTCTGATCAAATAATTTACCTATCAGCGCGGTACGTTCTTTTTTTGGATCATCATCTACATATTTTCCTGCTGCCCAACCTACGGGGTCATATTTATGGATATTGGCATAAGATTGATCTTCAACCGATAACCATTGTTGAGAGTTAAGTACAGGTAGTTCTTTAGCCATTACACTAACGCTTCCATAAGCATCATAACTTACGCTACCACCCTTTTTACCACGTTTAGTAGTTACCAGGATTACACCATTGGCACCACGGGTACCATATATAGCTGTTGATGACGCATCCTTCAAAACGTCGATAGTTTCAATATCGTTAGGATTTAACGCTGCACCGCCGGCTGTCCACACCACTCCATCCACTACATACAGCGGATCTGTTGCTGCATTGATAGAACTATAGCCGCGGATACGGATTTTGGTTTCACCACCTGGTGCACCAGAGTTGGTAGATACGTTTACACCCGCAATTTTACCAGCTAATTCCTGCTCTAAGTTAATAGCCGGACGCTCTTGTAAAGCTTTTGCGCCAACGCTACCAACTGAACCGGTAAGATCAACCCTTTTTTGAGTACCGTAGCCAACCACAACAACTTCGTTAAGGCTTTTTTGATTCTCAACAAGTGTTACATTGAGCACAGATTTGTTACCAACAGGCACTTCCTGCGTGTTGTAACCCACAAAGCTAAATACCAGGGTTGCATTACCATCTGGCGCATTTAAAGTATACTTACCGTTTACATCAGTAATTGTACCCACACTTGAGCCTTTAATCCTGACACTTACACCAGGAAGAGGTCCTTTATCATCACTTACCGTACCTTGTACTTTAAATGCCGCCGGAGTATTTGCAGCAGTTTCATCTTTCTTTTTAACTACAATGGTTTCCTGGAAAATCTTGTACGTTAAGGGCTGATCTTTAAAACACTGATCAAGCGCTTCCTGAAGCGAAGCATTGGATACTTCAACATTTATTCCGCCTGCATTGGATACATCCTTTTTATCATATAAAAAATGATAACCAGTTTGTTTTTCAATTGCTTTCAGTACTTTTTCAACAGTAGTGTTCTTCTGATGCAAAGTCACTACCTGACTATAACTTTTTGCACTTACATTGGTAAGGGCTGCAATTATAATAATAGCCGTTAGCTTCATAGCCAGTATTATTTTGGATAATTGGGGCCATGCCAGAGGCGTGGCCTTAGAATTAAAATTCATAAGTTTGTTGTGTTTGGGTTAAACATTAAATTCAATTCGTCGATTGCATTCTTTTGGGGCCCAGATAATTTTGGCCGGGAAAGTGCAGCGAACACTTCCCGGTTTTTTTATATCATATACCTATATACCTGCTTTAGGGATTATAAGCCTATACGGCGCAGAAGCAGGACATTATAAGTTGTGGAATCCCCCTGCCGGAGCTAACTTATTTTTGGTATTTCTTCCATCATAGAGTTGTTTAAGGTGAATAATTGGTTAGTTGTTTTGAGATTTATTTCATCCTGATCAACAGGATTATTGCATTATAGTAATGTGCTTATCTTCTATTTTAAAATTAACCCCTTCATATTTAAGCATTCCCAAAAGTTCAGAGGCTTTTACATTTCGGGATATACGCCCGGTAAACTCTCTCTCAGGGATTTTACCTTCATAACTTACTTCCACATCATACCAGCGGGCAGCCTGTCTCATGATCGACTGGATGCTGGCACCGGTAAACTGAAACAGTCCGTCTTTCCACGCAATCGATTCATCAGCATCGGCATCATTAACCACGCGGATCTCACCGTTCTGATTTAAAGATGCCTGCTGGCCAGGTTTTAAAATACTGGTGTAGTTGTTATTACTTATTTTAACAGATCCTTCAAGAAGCGTAGTTTTCATTACCGCCTCATCGTTATAAGCCATGGTATTAAAATGGGTTCCCAATACTTCAATAACGGTATGGTTAGTTTTCACCCTGAAAGGCATGGCTGCATTTTTCGCCACTTCAAAATAAGCCTCTCCGGTAATTTCAACTTCCCTGGTTTTACCTGTAAACACAGCCGGAAAGCTTAATGACGATGCTGAGTTTAACCAAACTTTGCTCCCGTCGTTCAATACTAATTGATATTGCCCTCCTCTTGGCGTCGCGATGGTATTCATGGGTATTGCCCCGGTAGCAGCCCCATCTTTGCCACCTTCATAAACTAACTGCCCGTCGTGGGTTTTATTAATTTGCGTATTTCCTTCTTTGGCTAAAACGCCGTTTTGTGCATTATCAAGATAAATCGTTTTACCATTTGCAAGCGTTAATAGCGCCCTGTTCCCTCCTGGCAACACATCATGCTTGGGTTGCGTTTTCGCTATGTTTTTTTTTGTATCAGGATGTCTTTTTTTGTTGATCAGTACATAGGCGCCAAAACCTAAAAAGATCATTAATGCGGCGGCTGTACCCAACCGTAGCCATAATCTGTAATTATCCGGAGGCTTAATAATATGAATATTGTCCTGGTTTCCGTTTTTCAGGATATTGTTTAACATATCCATGCTTTTTGAGGGGTCAAAAAGCGGCTCATTTACTTCGAGGTCATTCCACGCCTGCTGAATAAGTGCTGTCAGTTCAACATCATTGGATGAGGCATTAATAATTTGAAACAGTTCATCCCGCTCCTGTTCTGTAGCGGTTTGGTTATAGTAGCTGTTAAAAAGATAACGTAATCTGGCATTCAATGCACTCATACCGTGTAATTGTTTATCATAGTAAATAATTGGCGAATGATGGTTTTTAGGAAACCTCACTTACATGACAACAACCAGGGTAAAAAAGGGGGTATTAGTTTTTAAAAAAAATAAAAAAACTTTTTAAAGCAATTAACAAAAGCGCTATAACTTCCAGATGCTCATGCACGTACTCGGTTATAGACAGCGTAGCTATCTGCAAATATTTTTTTACAGTTTCGCGCGATAATTCCAGTTGGTCGGCTATTTCGGCGTATTTCAAGCGGCCGTGCCTGCTCAGTAAATACACCTTTTGTTGCTGAGGGGGCAATTGATCAATCGCTTCATCCAATAAATTATAGTACATATCAGTACCGGTTATTTCAGCATGAAGGTTACCAGTGCCGGCTTCCTCCAGTTGTTTAATCACCGCACGTTCCTTAGCCAGTTTTTTCAGGCAGTTTAAGGCATGGTTTTTAGATATTACAAACAGGTAAGCCTTAAAATTATCAACGCGTCCTAATGATTCGCGGGTAAACCATATTTTCAGGAAAACATCCTGTACTACTTCTTCGGCCAGTTCAATGGAGTTTGTTATGCGCAGCATATGCTCCCCCAATTGCTGATGATGCATCATAAACAACTGGCGAAAAGCATATTCATCACCCGAAGCTACCTGCATCAACAGCTCTCTCTCATCAGCATGAGCAATTTCAAACATAGTTTAGTGTATAAATATTGGCAAATAATTAAACTTTTATAAAACCTTTAACGCTCCTAACTCAATTAAGCTAAGTGCAATAACAGTACTATAGTGATAAAGTTTATTCTTTTTAGAAAACCGACCCTCCGATACGATAATCTTTTACTTATTAGCAGGGGTATCTAAACTAATGGTTATTCTTTGTTTTCTGGTGCTTCGCGGGTTAATTTATTTTCAATTCTTTTGTCAGGAATAAACCAAAGAGCGGCAACCACACCATATAACACAAAGCTAATTACAGGACTTAGCCAGGATAAACCAATTGCCGCGGCATAAATAATTACAGAACTTTTTGCTTTCCAATCGCGCCCTAACACATTGGCGATAACCGAATTTTTTCCATTATGCCTGATCAGCGCTTTTTCCAGAATGGTATATGCAAGGCCATTCATCGCTAATATAAAACCATAACAGGCAACTGGTAGTTGAGTAAAATGGTTTTCGCCAACCCAACCGGTTACAAAAGGTATAAGAGACAACCAAAAAAGCAGGTGAAGATTGGCCCATAATATTGCCCCGTTTACCGATTTTACGATATGGAACATGTGGTGATGATTGTTCCAGTATATCCCCACATAAATAAAACTTAGTACATAACTTAACAAAACAGGCATCAGCGGTTTTAACGACGCAAAACTTTCACCATGGGGCACTTTCATCTCCAGCACCATAATAGTGATGATAATGGCTATAACACCATCACTAAAAGCTTCTACCCTCGATTTACCAAATGCCATATATTTTTATTTAATTTTTTACGCCGAATGCCTGGTATCGCTCCATCGCTTCAATAAAATAGTAATCAGCATAAGTTAGAGGCACATTAACCTCGGTACCTCCTGGCAAATGACCTACACTATGCTCCAATATAAAACCTCCATTTGTTCCGGCCGGTGCTTTATAAGCTGGTGATGATAATGTTTTCAAAATAGTTTCGGCAGTTGTAAAATATTCCTGCCCTTTATTGTTATCCGCGTAGCGGCAAAGCTCCAGTAAAGCCGAAGCCGCTATGGCAGCAGCCGAAGCATCCTTAAGCGCATTGGGAATATTATTAGCGTTATAATCCCAGTAAGGTACCTTATCAGCAGGCAGATTGGGATTTGTTAGTATAAACCGGGCAATGTTTTGCGCCTGTTCCAAGTATTTTTTGTCTCTGGTTTCACGGTACATCACGGTGTAACCATATAAACCCCATGCTTGTCCCCTGGACCATGCCGACTCATTAGCAAAACCCTGCGCTGTCTTTTTTTCTTTGACCGCCCCCGTTTGGGCATCGTAATTGATCACATGGTAGGAGCTGTAATCGGGTCTGAAATGATTTTTCATGGTAGTATTGGCATGGGTAACCGCTATTTTGTAATAGCTGGAATCGCCGGTTTCATGAGTGGCCCAGAACAGCAGCTCCAGGTTCATCATATTATCAATGATCACCAGGTAATCTGACGGATTTTTAGAATCCCATGATTTGATACAGCCCACTGTCGGGTTAAACCTGGTTGATAACGATTTAGCACTGTTGATTAAAATTTGTTTATACTCCGGTTTAGGCTCAATCCGGTTAGCATTACCAAAGCTGCAGTACATCATAAAACCCAGATCATGCGTATGCGTATTGAATTGCTCTTTGGCCAGCACACCCAATATACGGTTAGCTTCGGTCAATAACTGCTGATCGTGATTCTGCTCATACAGGTATAATAAACTACCCGGATAAAAGCCGCTGCACCACCAGCCCGAATTGCTGTTTTCCTGTTTTTTGGTATCAGGGTGATATGTTTTTGGAAATTCCTGCGGACCTATCTGCTGAGCCAGAAATTTATATTGATTATCCGCATCCTTAAAGTTTTTTTTGATGGTTGATAACAGTCCTTTCTCTGGCTTAAAATTATTTTGGGCAAACAGATTTAAGCTGAATACGGAGAATAAAAACGCACAAAAAACAACAGGTAGAATTCTGGACTTCATAAAAGGCACTTATAAAATTTGGCTGAGGGTAAAAATGCAAATTTTGATTGAAATTGCAAGCAATATAATTTAACCACTAAGCATAATGTTATAACGGAGCTCTTTGTTACGTAATAGTTATCTTAACCGATCATTTATCAACCGAATTATCATGGGCATTATTTATAAAGATCTCTCCCCCGCCGAACTGCACCGGATAGCCGAAATTGACCGCGCAGAAGAAATACGGGAAAGCTATTACCTGCATAACGGTCAATTACTTTTAAAACCAGACCGACAAATTGTTACCCATTTCGACCAGCAGGAACTCGACGAGATCATCCAGCGGCAACATAAACTAATCAGCAGCGGTGGACGGGTTATCGGGGCCTTTGATGACAACTCTCTTGTGGGTGTTGCCTCGATAGATGGCATCAAAAGAGGTTTCCACTTTAACTATCTCAAAATGGATATCCTGTATGTAAGTAAAAGTACCAGAGGGCAAAGAGTTGGGCAAAATCTGTTGGAACAATGCAAAACTATTGCAAAGGGTTTTGGAGCCGAAAAGTTATACATCTCTGCCACGCCAACAAAGGGCACAGTAGATTTTTATTTAAAGAATGGAGCCATCCTAACCAAAGAGATTGACCTGGAGTTGTTTGCCCTTGAACCAGAGGATATTCATTTGGAATTGGAGATATAGTCAATGATCAGATCTTTCGCCATGTTCCTTCAAAAAATCCCTGACCTCCATTAATGCGAAACCCAATAAATTTAGTCCTCGCCAATTATTAGGATCATTTATTTGTTCATTATCCTGTGCTAAGCCAACTCCCCAAATGGTATCTACAGGACTGGCTTCTACTAAAATCCTATCACCAGTATTTATCAAATACTGGGCAAATTCGGGGTGCTGATTAAATTTGTGGATATTACCGTTAACTACTATTTGATACCTTTGATCTCTCCAGATCATTTCATCAAAATTTTCAACCATTCTGCCAAATTCTTTTACTTCACCTGGGCGATTGGCTTTGAGAATTTTATCATGATTCTTTTGATCCCCAAATAAAAGTGCCTTATTGGCCATCATCCAATGCTCCGCCGTTTTGTAAGTTATACCACCAACCGTGAACGGTAACTCAAACCATTGACTAAAGCAAAATTTTCCCACCTGCTCATGTGGCTTCTTATTATGTCCCCAGAAAAATAAAAATTTAACAGGCTCCTCATTATAATATTTTTCAATAAGCCACTGTGTATGATAGTTTTGTTTCATTTGTCGACATATTAAAGAGCAAAGCAAACATACTCATCCCCCGATTTACTGCCTATTTTACCACCGCCACAGGCTATAACCAGGTATTGTTTACCATCAATGGAGTAGGTGGCTGGTGTGGCATAACCTGCTGCGGGTAGCTGAGCCTCCCATAATACTTTCCCTGTTTTTTTATCAAAAGCCCGGATCTTTTCATCCTTGGTGGCGGCTATAAATACCAGACCGCCTTTGGTTACCAGCGGACCTCCATAGTTTTCGGTGCCGGTAACAGGGATACCCTTTTTGGTCAGTTCGGCGTACTCGCCAAGCGGCACTTTCCATAGTAGTTTACCCGTAGTCAGGTCTACTGCGTTCAGCGTACCCCATGGTGGTTTTATGCCGGGGTAACCATCCTTATCCAAAAAGCGGTTGTAGCCTGTCATGGTATAAGGTACTTCGTCCAATATTTTTTTCTCAGCTTTTGTACTTATATTACGATTTACTGTAGGTTCTTTCGCTACTGCTTTACTTGCCTTCGTATCAGGTAATTTCAGCAAAAACGCCAGCAGGGCCTTTTTATCTGCCGGGGCTATTTGTTTAAAAGATGGCATCATATTGCGCCCGTTAGAGATGATCTGACTGATCTGCTCCTCTTTATATTTTTTGCCGATGTTCACCAGTGACGGGTATGAAGAGCCATTGCCCTTTAACTCAGGCCCATGGCAGCCGATACAATTTTTGTTATAGATCACCTGCCCCATGCCTTTTAAAGACTGATCGTTGCCACCCTTTGGCACATCGATCATCACTTGCGCCCAGGGCATTTCGGAGCAATTGATATACATAATCTTTGATTCGGCATCAACCGCTGCACCACCCCATTCGCCGCCGCCATCAAAACCGGGGAATATCCAGCCGCCTTGTTTGCTGGGCGGGGTAAACATCAACCTGTTTTTAACCTGGTTATACTTTTGCAGCATATCCTCGTGTGTTTTGGGCGAAATATCGGTCACGTCCTCCGGATTAAAAGTTTGCCTCGTAAAAGGTTCAGGTAAAGTTGGAATAGGCTGTGTTGGCCACGGTTGCTCTCCAGGCAGCGCCATGGTGGGCACTGGTTTTTCTTCTATCGGGAATATGGGTTTACCATTGGTTCTGTCGAACATAAAGATATAACCATGCTTGGTGATCTGCGCCACGGCATCTATCTGTTTGCCATCATGCATGATAGTCACCAGGTTGGGATTGGCAGGTAGGTCACGATCCCACAGATCATGATGAACTACCTGGAAATGCCATTTGAGCTTCCCTGTAGCCGCATCCAGCGCGAGTAGAGAATTGCCAAACAGGTTTTGCCCTTTGCGGAAACCGCCATAAAAATCGCCACCGATAGAACCGGTCGGGATGTATACCATACCACGCTTTTCATCCAGCGACATGCCTGCCCAACT
>JACXTT010000395.1_pt1 | contig 73159 bp, 63 predicted proteins | sample 9270951 | NCBI WGS metagenome assembly JACXTT01 (sample SAMN15532306, study PRJNA645909) | rock metagenome | isolation source: weathered quartz diorite | place: Puerto Rico | collected 2017-06-21
TCGCTCGTCGCATCCGATCCGGATCATCTCGGCGGAGACGCCGCGGCGTTTTTCTATTCCGGAAGCCGATTGAACGTGACGATCACCCGGGCGCGGACGAAGCTGATCGTCGTGGCGAGCCCGCTCGCGTTCGAAGCGTTTCCGAAAACCCTGGCGGGGCTCGCCGACGTCGAGCGGTTCCGCCGGCTGCGTCGCCATCTGCCGGCGTGCGTCGTCCGCGCGCCGGATCCCGCGCAAAAAACGACGCCGCCCCGGAGCGGGGCGGCGGCGTGAGAACGAAGATCGACCGAGCTTAGTTGGTGCCGGTTCCCGGCTTCGGTGCCGGCATGCCCTTGCGGGTCAGCTCGTCGTTGATGACGTCGCGGAACTGCTCGATCGGCTGGGCGCCGACCAGCATGCGGCCGTTGATGAAGAAGGCCGGCGTGCCCGTCACGCCCAGAGCCTGGCCGTCGTCGTAGTTGGTCTTGATCAGGCTGTCGTGCTTGTTCCCGCTCGTGCAGGCCTCGAAGGCCGCGGCGTCGAGGCCGAGGTCCGCAGCGCGCTTGGCGAGATCGGCGTGGCTGAGATCGCCGTTCCCCTCGAAGAGGTTCTTGTGGTACTCCCAGAACTTGCCCTGGTCCTCCGCGCAGTGAACCGCCTCGGAGGCCGGCAAAGCCATCTGGTGGAACGGCAGCGGGTAGTCGAGATAGACGAAGCGGACCTTGTCCTTGTACTCGCTCAGGACCTGCTGGATCGTCGGATGGGCCCGCTTGCAGAACGGGCACTGATAATCGGAAAACTCGACGATCGTGACCGGCGCGTTCGCCGGGCCGATCGCGGGGGCCGTCGCCCGCAGGTTGATCTGGGCGCGCGGGGGCTCGAGAAGGACCTTGACCTCGTTCTTGGCGGAGAGCTCTCCCAAGAATTGGTTCCTGCGGTCGTTGACCTTTTGACCCTTGAGCGTTCTCTCGATGTCGGGCTTGACGTCGTCGAGGGACTTGCCGCCCATCCTGGACTTCATCTTGTCGTAGAAGGCCGAGATCTCTTCCTGCGTCGGCGATCCGGCCTTCTGGTCGACCTCGGTCTGGAGCAGCTGCTCTTCGGTCACCTTGCGAGCCGCCGCTTCCGCCGAGAGCAGCTTGTCCTGGATGAGTCCGGTCAGAGCGCTCGCACGCGCCTCGAACTCCTGCTGGCGGACTTTCGCGAGCTGGCTGGCCGCCGCCTTGTCGACGTCGTCCATGGTGATCGCGACGCCGCCGACGGTCGCCGCCGGCCGCGTGTCGACCGGCGCAGAGGACGCGCTTGCGCCCGAGGCCGGGGCTGCGGGTGTGTCCGCCTTGGCTTTGTCCTTCTTCGCGAGCGCGGGGGCGGTGACCGCGGCAGCGAGCAGCACGATGGTCGTCAGCTTCGAGAGTCTCATCGATCGTTTCTCCCCTTTGCCCGGGTCGCCCGCGATCGTCCTTTCGAGACGAACCGGTCCCGAATCCTGGATAATGTACACGGCGCATTCGGGACCGTCCAACGCCGTCCGAACCCGTGGGCTATCATCCCGACGGAACCGCGTCGTGGCACGGTTTTTTGGCGCGAGGAGCCCCATGCAGACGCCAGTCGCGACCGTCGTCGGGGCCGGGCTCGCGGGGAGCGAGGCCGCATGGCAGGTCGCGGTCCGCGGCGTGCCGGTGCGACTCTTCGAGATGCGGCCCGGGAGAAGCACGGCCGTCCACCGGACGCCGCATTGCGCCGAGCTCGTCTGCTCGAACTCGTTGAAATCCCTCGAGCTGTCCACCCCGCACGGCCTCTTGAAGAAGGAACTCTCGGCGCTCGGGTCGATGATCCTAGACCGCGCCCTGGCGCACCGGGTCCCTGCCGGCGGAGCCCTCGCCGTCGATCGCGAGGCATTCGCGGAGGCGGTCACCGCGGCGTTGGTCTCTCACCCCTTGATCGAAATCGTGCGGGAGGAGATCGTCGAGATCCCCGCGTCCGGGATCGTGATCCTTGCGGTGGGTCCTTTGGTCCCGGAGCCTCTCCAGCGGGCGATCGCGCGATTCACCGGCGAGGAATACCTGCACTTCTTCGACGCGATCGCTCCCGTCGTCGAGGCCGACTCGATCGACAGGACGATCGCCTTCGCCGCGTCGCGCTACGGCAAAGGGGGCGGGGCCGACTATCTGAACTGCCCGATGACCCGGGCGGAATACGAGGTCTTCATCGCGGCGCTGCTCGCCGGCGAGAAGGCGCCGCTCCACGAGCCGGACACGACTCCGTTCTTCGAGGGCTGCCTGCCCATCGAGGAGATGGCGCGGCGCGGCCCCGACACGCTCCGGTTCGGGCCGATGAAGCCGGTCGGCCTCGTCGACCCTCGCGCTGGTGAGCGGCCGCACGCCGTCGTGCAGCTGCGCCAGGACAACCTCGCGGCCGAGCACTACTCGATGGTCGGCTTCCAGACCCAGCTCCGCTGGCCCGAACAGCGCCGGATCTTCGCGATGATCCCCGGCCTCCGCGAGGCGGAGTTCGTTCGGCTCGGTCAGATCCACCGAAACTGCTACATCAACGCGCCTCGCGTCCTCGCGCCCACGCTTCAAGCCCGGGCCCGGCCGACCCTTCTGTTCGCCGGCCAGATCTCGGGCGTCGAGGGGTACACCGAATCCGCCGCCACCGGCTTGCTCGCGGGCATCAACGCCGCGCGGCTCGCGACGGGCCGCGACGCCGTCGTACTCCCCGAGGACACCATGCTCGGCGCGCTGACGCGCTACATCGCCTCCGCCGACCCGACCGACTACCAGCCGACGAACGCGGCGTTCGGCTTGCTGCCGGAGCCCCCGACGCGCTCGCGAAGAAAACAGGATCGGCGCGACGCCCGCGCAAAGAGGGCGATCGCGTCGCTTTCCGCTTGGATCGAGACGGAGGGCAGCGTCGCTCTGGCGGTGCCCTCGCCATGACGCCGGCCGGTGCCTTCGACCGGGCGGTCGCGCGGTTCCTCGCTTATCTCCAAGACCAGCGGCACGTCTCGAAGGAAACGCTGCGCGCCTACACGAGCGATCTCGCTCAATTCCGTGAATCGCTCGCGGAGCGTCATGGCGCGAGGCTCCCGGGACCCGAAGCGATGGAGCCGCACGCGATCCGGGGGTTTGTCGCGCGTCTCCACAACGCCGGCATCGCGAAATCGTCGATCGCGCGGAAGCTCTCCGCCGTTCGCTCGTTCCTGGCGCACGCGGTGCGCCAAGGGGTGATCGACGTCAGCCCGGCCGAAGGGATCCCGACCCCCAAGCGGCCGAAACTCCTCCCCAAGAATCTCACCGTCGATGAAGTGTTCGCCCTCCTCGAGGCGATCGACGGCGCCGACGTCGCGGCTCGCCGCGACCGGGCTCTCCTCGAGCTTCTCTATGCCACCGGCCTGCGCGTCGGAGAGCTCGCGGCGCTCGATCTCGACGACGTCGATCACTCGGGCGGTCTCGTCCGGGTGATGGGCAAGGGGAACAAGGAGCGCATCGTCCCCTTCGGGAGCAAGGCCAAGACGTCGCTCCTCGCATGGCTTCTCGCCTCGGAGCCTCTCCGCCGCGGCCGCGCCGCGAACGCTCTGTTCCTCAACCTGCGCGGAACCCGTCTCACCGACAGGAGCGTGAGACGGATCCTCGACCGCCGGCTGCTGGAGGCCGCGATCGCCGCCCACGTCTCCCCCCACGCACTTCGCCACACGTTTGCCACCCACATGCTGGGCGCCGGGGCGGACTTGCGCGCGATCCAGGAGCTTCTCGGCCACGCTTCGCTCTCGACCACGCAGCGTTACACCCACGTCGGGGTCGACGCTCTCATGGAGGTCTACGACCGGGCGCATCCACGAGCGCGACGGAAGGCCCGGTGATGAAGGAGCACGCGGATCTCGAGCGGATCGCCGTCGAGGCCGCGGAGCGCGGCGGCAAGGTCCTGCGGGACCGGCTCGCCGATCGCCGGCGGGTTCGCGTCGAGGTCAAGGCCAAGCACGACTACGTGACGGAGGTCGATCGCGAGGCGGAGGCTGCCGTCATTGCCGTCTTGAGGAAACGGACACCCGGTTTCACGATTCTTGCCGAAGAGGGATCTCCCGCCGGAGCGGCCACCCCGTACCGCTGGATCGTCGATCCGCTCGACGGCACGACGAACTTCATCCACGGCGTCCCGACGTTCGCGGTCTCGATCGGTCTCGAGGATCAGAGCGGTCTCGTGGCGGGCTGCGTTCACGATCCCTGCCGCCGCGAGACGTTCCACGCGCACCGCGGCGGCGGCGCGTTCCTGAATCGAGCGCCGATCGCTTGCACCGAGCTCGATCACTTGGACAGCTCGCTGATCGCGACCGGATTCCCTTTCCGGGAGATGGATCACCTGCCCGCCTACCTCGCCGTGTTCGAGCGGTACGTGCGGGCGACTTCGGGGGTGCGCCGCGCAGGCTCGGCGTCGCTCGATCTCGCCTACACCGCCTGCGGCCGGTACGACGGGTTCTTCGAAGTCGGCCTGCATTCCTGGGATCTCGCCGGCGGCGCCCTGCTCGTGATGGAGGCGGGAGGCATCGTCACCGACGTTCACGGCGGGTCCGGATTCTTGCGGGAAGGATCTGTGGTCGCGGCGGGATCAGGGCTTCACGCGGCGATGCTGGCGATCACGAGAGCAGCGCTCTAGCCGGCAGGCGTTTCCTCTTCCTGCTTGTACATGTATTTGATCGCATGCTTGTACACGAGCAAGTTGGGCATCCCATCGCGATTGACCTTGATGCAATTGCGGTCATACCACTCGATGTGGCCCCGGAGCCTATCGCCTGTGTCGAGCACCACCACCATGGGCGTTCGGTTCGTCATCTGCTTGACGTAGTAGAACGCCTCGGCGCTGGTGTTTTCCGGTGGAACTTGGCGCCGCCGCACTTGATCGCGCGGCGTTCCCTGCTCGGCCGGAGCGTTCTCCGCGCCGGTCTGCGGAGAGCGGTTCGTCGCAAACCGCTCCTTCATCTCCGCCAGGTTCGGGCGAACGAGTTTTCTATTGATCATGGACTTATTAGAAGTATAGCGGCCGAAGCGAGACCTCGCAAGCGCCGGGGCGACGGCTTTCTAGTTTGTCCCCTCTAGCGGGGACAGTCGATCCTGGTATTTCGGGGAGACCCAGATCGTCCCCTCAGCCCACGCTTTCTTGATGAAGGTCTGGTACTCGGGTGCGAACCGGTCGTTCTGGATCTTGCCTTCGATGTCCCCCTTGACATCGTCGTACGGCTTGATGACATCCTCGGTCCGCGCGTCGACCTTCAGAATGTGGAATCCGTACTCGGCCTCGATCACCGGGCTGACGTCTCCGACCGGTAGCGAAAACGCCACTTGTTCGAGTGCGGCGGCGAGGTCGCCTTTCTTGACCTTTCCGAGCTGGCCTCCAACTTTCTTCGTTCCAGCGTCCGAAACCTCCGCGGCGACCGCTCCGAAATCGGCGTCAGGCGCCGCGACCCTCGTCCGGATGGCCTCCGCCTTGGCCTTCGCGGCGTCTCGGCCGTCCGTTCCCGTCCTCACGACGATCTCTCGCACGGTGGCCTCCGCGGGCACCTCGAACTCGGCGGTGTGGGCGTCGTAGTACGCCCGCATGTCCTTCTCCGAGACGGCAATCCGCTCGATGACCTCGGCGCGTACGACCTGCTGCGGCGCGAACTCGTCGATGAGCCGCTTCTTCAAGTCGGCCATCGTCATGTTTTGCTGCGCCAGCATCTTCTCGAGCTCCTTGTCGCTCGGGATGTTCTGCTGCTCACGGAAGGACTGGACGTAGAACTCCTGCATCTTCGTCATGTCGAAAAGGTGGGCCGCCCGCTGGATGAGCACTTTGCGGTCGATCAGGTGCCGGAGCAGCTCCTTCTTCGCTTGAGCCACCTTTCCGTCGAGCTCGGTTCCCGAGAAGCGCCTGTAGAGATCCTGGAGCGTACCTTGCTCTTCTTCTTCGAGCTCGGATTTCGTGACGATGTCGTCGTTGACCTTGGCGACGATCTCGTCGATGACTTCGGCGCGGGCGAACCCCACCGCGAGCGTGACCGCCGCCGCGGCGCCGAATACACACTGCCTCGCCACCCTCATGGAGCGTTCTCCCTTCGTCGTCGAGCCGGCGAGATCATTTTGAACGCGGGGCGGCGTCCTCCGCCACGTAGATGAACGGCAGCTCCTTCGTGTGCCGCGTGATGACCGTCTTCGCGCGAAGGTCCGCCAGGAGCTGGTCCGACACGGCCTGCGACTTGTCGAGAGCGATCGCGCGGCGGGCCATCTCCCTCCGCCGCGTTGACGCCGAGGACTCGTCGCCGGCGGCTTCGAGGATGAAAAGCAGAACGCTCGATTCGAACGGCAGCGGCGGGCTCACGCTTCCCGGCGTCAGCGCCTTGATGGCGGTCGCCACTTGCGGAGGCAGCGCTTCGAGATCCTCGTTGCTCGGGGCGTCGGGAAGGGAATCGGCCCCGTAGGCCACCTCGGCTTCGGCAAACGACAGCTTTTTCGAAACGATCTCCTGGCGGACTCGCATCGCTTCGGGGTACGACGCGAGGCGCAGCGTCCGGAGCATCCCTCGGAGCGCGGGCTCCCCGGGCGGAGTGTGGGCCGTGAGCCACGCGTCGATCTCCTTCTCGTCGACGTGGACCTCCGCCACAACGACCGATTCGCGGAGCTTCTGGATCTTGAGATCCCGACGCGCGAGCTCACGCCCCGCGGGCGCCGTCGGCAGGTCCTTTCCGAGATACTCGGCCAGCTCCCCGTCCGAGACCTTCACCCCTCGGCGCTCCGCTTCCTGCAGCAGAATCTCGCCGTCGAGATAGTCGTCGAAGAGGCGGCTCTTCACCCGAGCGAGATCGCCGGGCGACGGGGGATCGGCGGCGGGATCCTGAATTTGATTGACGTCGAGATACGCTTGGAGCTCGCCGACGGTGACCGCTTTGGAGCCGACCTGCGCGACCACCCTCTTCGCCGGATCGGGCGCGAACCGGTCGCACGCGACCCCGCCGACCATGGGGATCAGGCATGCGGCGAGGAGCCGGCGAGGGTCCACGAGCGTTATGGTGACGCCACAGGGTCCACCGCACAAGCCCGCAGTTCAGTGTCATGATGTCGGCTTCTCTCTCGCTTCGGTCTTCCCCGTCGAGGCTCGTCATGGCCGGTTTGGATCGCGAATCCTTGAAGCGCGACCTGAAGACGCTCGTCACGACCGAGTGCGACAAGGACGTGGACATCGCCACCATCGACGACGACGAGTTCCTCATCGGGGGGCCCCTCGAGCTGGACTCGCTCGATGCGCTGCAGATCTGCATGGAGGTCATGAGCCGGTACGGCGTCCGCATCGAGGGAGGCCCCGAGGCCCGTCGCGCGCTGCGCTCCATCAACGCATTGGCCGACACCATCCTCGGCGTCTCGCCGAACGCGCCGTCCTCGTGATCCGCCCGTGCTTTCTGGGGGCGGGGCTGGCGACCCACCTCGGCACGGGGGTCGCGCGCAACGTCACCGGTTTGCACGGGCCGCCGCCACCGCATCAAGTCCTGGAAAGGCGCGTTCACGGACGGCTCGAACGGATTCCGTGCAGGCTCCTGCAGGACTTCCCGCTCGAAGCCCCGGAGACACGGCTGGACAGGTCGGTCGAGACCGTGATCGACGAGGCGCTGGCCGAAGCTCGACTCTCTCCCGTTCAGCGACGGCGCCTGGCGCTGTTCGTCGGCTCGTCGTCGTTCGACATCGGCGTGTCGGAGAGCCGATATCGATCGGAGCTGGCGGGCGGTGGAGTCGCGCTTCCCCTGCGCTCGTCGAGCCTCGGGAATCTTGCCGAGACCGTCCGATCGCGCTTCGGCCTCGACGGCGACAGCTTCAGCTTCAACACCGCCTGCACGGCCAGCGCCAACGCCCTGTGGTACGCGGCGCGAATGATCGCCGCGGGTGGGATCGAGCACGCGTTGGTGGTTGGGGTCGAGCTGATGAACGACCTGACCGCGCTCGGCTTCTTCGGACTCGGGCTGTTGACCCGGACCTCCATGCGGCCGTTCGAAGAGGACCACGATGGAATCGTCCTCGGCGAGGCGTGCGCTGCGCTCGTGATCGGGCCGGGCGATGCGAGCCAATTCCATTGTCTCGGCGGCGCCAACGTCTGCGACACGACGAGCGTGGTCGCCGCCGCGACCGATGGGTCGACGATCGCCGCGGTCCTCGAGCAGGCACTCGCGGAAGCGGGTCTTCCCGCCGGGGCGATCGATGCCGTCAAGGCGCACGGCACGGCCTCGCCGGCGAACGACGAGGGCGAGGCGGCCGGTCTGCGGCGCGCCTTCCCCGCGATGCCGCCGGTGTGCGCGATCAAGCCGTTCATCGGCCACACGCTCGGCGCCTGCGGCCTGGCCGAGCTGGTTCTCTTCTATCGCGCGATCGAACGAGGTTTCCTGTTGGCGACCCCCGGAGTCGGCGCGGCGGGCGGTGCCGCCGGCATCTCGTTGACCCAGACGGAACGGCGCGTCACGGCGGGGAGCTTCATGCTCAACGCCTTCGGGTTCGGCGGCAACAACACGGCGCTCGTCATTTCCCGGGCGTGAGTCGGAGGCGGGATGCGCGTCGTCGCCACAGGGAGCTACGTTCACGCCGCCGATCGCGATCTCCCGCCCCTCAAGGAGCTGGCGCGATCGTCCTCGGGTGCTTCGGTGCGACGCGTCGGGAGGTTCGTCCAGCTCGCTCTCCTGGGTGCCGGACGGTGCGTCGAGGACCGCTCGTTGCCCCGTGACACGGCCATCTACGTCACGTCGTGCCGGGGCGACCTCGAGATCACGCTCGAGGCGCTCGTCGAGATGTGCGAGAACGGACGCCCTCCCGCACCGTTCGCCTTCATCAACGCCGTCGGCAACGCCGCCGGCTTTCATCTGGCGAAGGCCTTCGGCGTCAGCGGACGGTGCCAGTTCGTCACCCGCCGTCATGCGCCGTTGGAGAGCGTGCTCTCCCTCGCGGCGCTCGACATGGCGCATGGGGGCGTGACTTCGGTGCTCCTCGGCTCGATCGAGATGTGCACGATGCCGCTCGAGGAGCACCGCGCCCGCATCGGCGTCGCGCCCGGCGCCCGCGTCGGCGAAGGGAGCCACTGGCTCCTCCTGGCACGCGATCCGGACCTCCAAGCTGCGCTCGGCGCGATCCCGTGCGTCGCCTCGTTCGAGGATGAAGCGGAGCTGGTGCGCACCTTGCGGGAGCGGCGACTCGATCCAGACGACACGCTGATCGCCGGAGGGCAGCATTTGCCGCCGGGGACGCTGACCGGACTCGTCGAGGCGACCGGCCTCTCGCGGGTGTTCGACTATCGCAGCGGGCTTCCTTGGTACGACAGCCAGTTCGGACATGGAATCTGCCGGTTCTTGAGCGACCCATCGGCGGGAACGCTCGTGCACGTCGACGGGGACTCCGGCGGAAGAGTCGTCCTCGTGGTCGTGGAGGCCGCTACAGGCCGCGCGTGATCTCCCAGGCCGCCGCTTCTCGGTCGGCGCATCGCGAGACGATCTCGGCGAGAAGCGTCGCGTTCATCGGCTCGCGCCCCTTGCTCATCTTGGTCGCGCGTAGCGCGAACAGTCGCCAGGAGTCGCCCGCCTCGGTCATCGAGGCCGATGCGCGCGCGAGAAGAGCGGAGTCGAGCCGTCCGGCCGCTTCGCGCAGGAACGCGGCGTAGAGAAAACGGAAGCCGGCCCCTCCCGTGCCGATTTCCTCCTGCATGCGGACGATGTGCCCGAGAAGCCGGGGAAGGTAGTCGCTCCGTCGGCGCGGATCGCGCGAGACCGCCACGATCGCCCGGCCCAAGCGCCGCATGCCGCGAAGCCCGACGAAGGGAATCGGCGCGCTCGTCATGAGGCGCCGATTCGCGCGAATCGCGGCCGGTACGGTTCGAGCCGCGTCGAACTCTTCGGGGATCCGCTCGGGGAAGTACATCAACCCGCGCGCAGCCAACGCGCCCTTGGCAAATCGCGCTTTCATCAGGGCGGCGCGATCGCAGCGCACCGGATCTTCGAAGACCGGGTCGCTGACGAGATAGTCGCCGTTGTCCCGGCCGTAAACGATCAGGTTGTGCGCGTTGAAGTGAAATCGCATGTCTTCGGGGAAGTACGGCAGCCAGAACACGGAGGCTTGGAGCCCCACGGCCCGCCCCCGATCGAGCTGAGCATCGAGCGCGTCCATGCCGCGCTCGCGATCGCGAAACGACTCCCGATGCATCCGCACCCCGACCCGCCTGCAGATCCCCCGAATAATCGCCCCCGGCGGCATGCGATAGGCGATCAACGGCAATCCGGACAGCTTGACGAACGGGATCATCGCGAAGGCCAGCGCTCCCCCGATCCCGAACGCCATCGGCTCCGAGAGCGTGAGGCCGCCGTGGGTCAACAGGGCGGCCATGACGCCGCTCTCGCAGTGCGCCGATTGGCGGTGCTGGAACGTCGCCGGCCCGACCGAGGCCGCCTCGCTCACGGGTGCTCCACGAGCGTCCGGAGGGTCGCCGCGTCGAGCCCCAACGCTTCCGCATAACGGGCCAGGAGGCGATCGCTCAAACGCCGGTAGACCTCCGGGCGGAAGTGCCGTCGAACTCGCCAGCGAAGCAGTCCGGCCGCTTGCGCGAGCAGCGCCACGTCCATGCGCCGAAAAACCATGTAGTACTCGAGCGGCGAGGTCCGTCCCGCCGTGGCGCGACGCCACGCGTCGGCGCGGAGGCGCTCGATCTCGTCGAGGGCCGAACTCGTCGCGAGCGCTTCCGCCTCCCACCCCGAGGACTTGACGGCGACGTACCCGCCGTCGGGATCGACCGCATAGAGGAGTTTGCGGCGACCGCCGTAGCTCCGGATGCGGTCCTGCGGAACCTCGTCCTGCCTCACGCGCCTACACCGCGGTCAGATGCAGGAAGGCGCTCGAAAACCGTCCGCTCTCGGGAACGAAGCAGAGGAGGCGCTGGCGCTTCTTCAGCCGGCCGGAGCGGACCAGCGCATCGAGCGTGACGTAGATGGAGGCCGATCCGGTGTTGCCGCTCGTCTCGATCGCTGTGGACCAGCGCTCCTGAGGCACATCGATCCCGGCCGCCTGCATTCCGGCGGCCAGCTTGTCGCGAAAGAAGAGCGACGAGTAATGCGGCAGGAAGTAGTCGATGTCGGCGGCGCGAAGATCGCGGCGCGCTCTGAGATGGCGGAGCGGCAGCTCGACCGTGTGTCGGACCACCTCGTCGTGGAGCAGCTTGACGTCCTGCTTCACCGCCATCATCGACTCGGTTCGCCACGTCTCCGGTGGGAACTCGCGCCAACCCTTGAGGCGGCCGTCCGGCTGCTTGATGGCGCCGGCGTACATGCACGTCGGGAGATCGCCCGCGTAGGACAGAACGTCGAGCCAGTCGATCCGCAGGGAGACTCCTTCGGGCCGTGCCTTGCTTTCGACCAGTGCGGCGCCGGCTCCGTCGGACAGCATCCAGCGCAGGAAGTCCTTCTCGAACGCCAGCTCGGGATTCTGCTCCAGGCTCTCGATCCGCGCTTCGATCTCGGGGGCGAACGCGTCGGCCCTCATGCTGGCGGACGACAATTCCGAGCCGGTCGCGACGGCCGCGTCGTGAAGCCCGGCGGTCACGACCATGAACGCGTACTTCAGCGCCGTCATTCCGGCGACGCAGACGCCACCGGTCGAGACGACCTCGCAGGCCGACAAGCCCAGCTCGCCTTGCACCATGACGGCGTGCCCTGGCATCAGCTGATCGGCGATCGACGTGCCGCAGGCGAGGCAGCCGATGTGGGGGAGCTTGACTTCGCCTTGCGCGAGTCGGCGGACGGCCTCGGCCGTCATGCCGGCGTTCGTGTAGTTGAAGCGGAGGGTTTCGGGGTCGATCGCGTAGTGCCGACTCCTGATCCCGTTGCTTCGGAGCACGATCTTGCGCGCCCGCGATGGCCGCGCGCCGACTTGCCCCAGCATCCGCTCCATCGCGTCGTTGTCGACCGGAGGATTGGGTAGAAACGCGGCGGTGCGCGTGATGTAGGCCGCCCGATCAGACATGGACGGGCCAACCGCGTGGATCGTCGGATTCACCGGACGGAGCGGCGAAGTAGGCCCGCTGGCGGGCGATGCGGCCGCGGGTCCAAGGAGTCAGGAGCCGCTTGAGCAGAGCGGTCACTGGTGCGACCGTCAGGATCATCATGGCGAGAAAGACGATGTAGAAGCAGAGGACGGCGCGGCGCAGGAGCGAGCGTTCGCCCCCCAGCATCATGAGCACACGGCCCCAGATCCTGAAGCTGCGGTGGCCGATTCTCTCGGAGGCGATGAGGCGCTCGTTGACCTTGACCGCCCCGAGCCCCATGAGCATCGCGGCGGGGTGGACCGGATCGAGCGCCGGGAGCCGGGCTCCGATCGCCTCGCCGAACCTGCGAGCCGCCGCGATGTCCGCAGCGTCGATGCCGGCCGCGGGCACCAGCCCCCGGAGAAACGGCCCGCGGCGGCCTGTGAGCATCCACAAGGGCGTCGACACGAACGTGGCCGCGCTGTGCGTGCGGTCCGTGAGAACGACATTGTCGATCAGGTGCGCTCCGAGCTCGCGAAGACGTCGCTTGACCGCTTCCTGCGCCATCAGCCACATGTTGCGGCAGGCGATCACCGTGATGACCGGTTTCCCGCTGAGCAGACGTGGCGCTTCGGGTGTCTGCAGAAACGCCGTCATCGGCTGGGACGGCGCGAGGAACCAGACCTGATAGGCGAGGACGACGAGATCGAAGGACTCCCTCGGGCCGACTTTGAGGGGCTTCAGCGGCTTCGGCCTCTCGTGGACGGTCTCCGGAAAGGTGTTGAAAAACTCGAGGAACGGCCAAGGAAACGGGTAGGGCTCCCGTGGCTCGAGCGTCTCGAAGACCAGTTCGACGGATGGGCTCGCGAGAAGCGGCGCCGCGATCGATCGAACCACGGCCGAAAGCTGCCCCGTCTGGGAATAAGAAACGAACAGGACCCTCTTCATTGGGCGTCATTGTTCCACATCTCACGGGGCACGGGGTGAGGGGGAGTGCTAGCCGGCCATCGCCTCGTCGAGGATCTCGCGAACCGCCCGAAGTCTCTCACCCGACTTGTGGGGCGCGGGCAGCGTGAGGACTCCTCCGGGGCTCATCGCTCCGCGCCGGCGTGCGACGAGATCGACCAATCGTCGCGGGTCGACGGCTGCCTTTTCCGAGAATCGCATCTGCAGCCTCGTGTCGACGATGTCCACGCTCACCACACCCGCGCGAAGGGCCGCGAGCCTCAGACGTGCGGTGTCGAAGAGGTTATGCCCTGCGGGTGGAAGGTGCCCCCACCGATCTTCGGTGGCCGCCTGAAGCCGGTCGACCTCGGGCGCGTCCTTCGCGAGCGAGAGGCGCTTGTAGACGGCGAGGCGGGCGCCGACGTCGGGCATGTAGCTTTCGGGAATCTTGATGTCGATCGCGAGATGGAGCGAGACCGGCGGGCGCTCATCGATCGACTCCCCCTTCAGGTCGGCGACCGCCCGCTCGAGCATCGTGCAGTAGAGATCGAACCCGAGGGACGCGATGTGACCGTGCTGGCGTGACCCCAGAAACTCCCCCGCCCCCCGAATCTCGAGGTCGGCCGCCGCCAAGCGGAAGCCGGACCCCAGCTCGCTGAACTCCTGGAGCGCCTTCAGACGCCGCCTTGCCGAATCCGAGAGCGTTTGGCTCCCGGGAATGAGGAAGTAGGCGTAAGCGTGCTGCGCGCTCCGCCCCACGCGCCCGCGGAGCTGGTACAGCTGCGCCAGCCCGAGACGGTCGGCGCGGTTGACGATGATCGTGTTGGCGCGTGGGATGTCGAGGCCGTTCTCGATCAGCGTCGTCGTGACGAGGACGTCGGCTTCGTCGTGCGTGAAGCGGAGCATGACCCTCTCGAGCTCCCGCTCGGGCATCTGACCGTGTGCCACGACGATGCGCGCCTCCGGAACCATCTCGCGGAGCGCGCGGACGAGCGCGGGAATCGTCTCGACGCGATTGTGAACGAAGAACACCTGGCCTTCGCGGCGCAGCTCCTGCCGGATCGCTTGTGCCAGCACTCCTTTCCGGAACGGCACCAGATAGGTCTGGATCGCGGAGCGTCCAGGGGGTGGCGTCTCGATGACCGAGAGGTCCCGCACGCCCGCGAGCGACATTTGGAGCGTCCGAGGGATCGGCGTCGCGGTCATCGACAGGACATCGATGCCGATCGACAGCGTCTTCAGGCGTTCCTTGGCGGCTACGCCGAAGCGCTGCTCCTCGTCGACGATCAGGAGCCCCAGGGTTCGGAACGTCACGTCCTTCGAGAGAAGACGATGCGTCCCGACGACCACGTCGAGCTGTCCTGCGGCGAGCTTCCTGAGGATCGCCCGGGTTTGATCGGGGCTTCTGAAGCGCGAGACCATCTCGAGCGTCACGGGAAACGGGGCGAACCGCTGCTGGATCGTCTCGAAGTGCTGCGCCGCCAGAACGGTCGTCGGGGCGAGGAGCGCGACCTGCTTGCCGTCCATCACGGCCTTGAAGGCGGCGCGCACCGCCACCTCGGTCTTTCCGAACCCGACGTCCCCCACGAGCAGCCGGTCCATCGGCTTCCCCTCCTCGAGATCGGCTTTGACCTCGCGGACGGCCCGCTCCTGGTCGGTGGTCAGCTCGAACGGGAAGGCCGATTCCAGCTCGGCCTGCCACGCGCCGTCGGCAGCGAAAGCGTGGCCTTGCGCCGCGTGGCGCCGCGCGTACAGCTCGAGCAGCTCCTTCGCCATCGACTCGACCGATTTCCGAACCCTGCTCTTGACCTTTTCCCAGCCGAGCCCGCCCAGCCTGTCGAGCGCCGGCTGGTGCCCCGCGACGCCGCTGTATTTCTGCACGAGATCGAGCCGGTCGGTCGGGACGAAGAGCCGGTCCCCGCCCTGGAACTCCAGGATCATGAAGTCGCGATTGAGGCTTCCTCCTTTGGGCCTCCCTAAACCCGCGTAACGCGCGACGCCGTGGTCGACGTGCACGACGAGGTCGCCGACCTTGAGATCGCGAAAATCGGACAGGAAGGCCGCGCTGCGGCCGGATTTGCGCTCGCGCGGGTGCGTCTCCTCGCCGAAGATCTCCCGCTCCGAGTAGATCGTGACCTTCTGCTCCGGAAACTCGAACCCTTCCCGCAGTCCGGCGACGGCGGTCGGGGCCGTCAGCTCGTACTCCGCGAGGATCTCGGCCAGACGCGCCGCGCTGCCAGCGGCCCGCAACACGCAGACGACCCGCTCCCCGGATGCCTCGGCGTCCTTGAGCGCCGCGGCGAAATCGGCGATGCGCCCCGCGAACGAGCGAGCGCGGCGGCTCGGCCAGAGCACGCGCTCCGCGTCCGGGCGGTGCTCTCCCGCGTCGAGCTCGCGAAACGAAATGGCGCAATTCCGGATGGCCGCGACCGCCCGGGACGCCGCGACGAAAAGCACCGATGGCGACGGCAACACCCGGTTGCCGCTCGCCTCGTAGGACGCCTTGAGCTCGTGGTCGGTCCGGGCGAGCGCCTCCTCGACCCGCTCCGGCTCGTCGACGACGAGGGCGAACTCGGCCGCGTGATCGAAGAGCGTCGAGGGGCGCTCGGAGGTCAGCGCAGCCAGCGCGCCGAAGACCGGAAGGTGGCCGGCCGAGCGGAGCGTGTCGAGTTTCTCTCTGAGCTCGTGGATGGCCCCTCCCTCCGCGAGCGCCTTCTTCGCCCCCGCCTCGAGGTACTCCGCGAGGCGGGCGACCGCGGCGTCGGTCGCCGGGTTCTCCGCGGCGGGACCGATCTCGGCCTGCGCGAGGGATCCGGTCGATCCCTGGTGGTCGGGATCGAACGCGCGCAGAGATTCGACCGTGTCTCCGAACAGCTCGATGCGCACCGGTTCGTCGGCTTCCGGAGGGAAGACGTCGACGATGCCACCCCGGCGCGAGATCTCGCCGGGCGCCGCGACCGTGTCCACGCGCCGGTAGCCGGCGAGCAGGCCGTCGAGCAAGAACCGGTCCGGGGCCAGGGTGTCGCCCACTCGCACGACGCGCGAGGTCTTCGCGAGCTCCCCGGGAGATGGAAGCGAGTCGACGAGCGCCGCGGCGGGGACGAGCAGCAGGTGCAGATCGCCGCGCCTCAACCGTCCCAAAGCGCGCACGCGCTCGCGCTCCACCTCCGGGTGAGGCGGAATCTCGTTGTACGGATCCCCCGCGAGAGCGGGAAACACGACGATCCCTCGTGGATCGCGTCCGAGGAGGCCCGCCACCGCGACGAGATCCCTCTGCCATGCGGCGAGGGACGCATCGTCGTGAACGATCAACAACAGCCGGCGGCGCGTCCTCGCAACGAGGAGGGTGAGCACCGCCGCTCGCGCGGGGCCGGTCAGCCCTGCGGCGTCGGTTCCGCTCCCGCCGCGCGCCAACGCGCGCTCCAGGGCGGCGAATGCGGGCGAGGCGGCGAGCGTAGGGGCGAGCGCGAGATCCGCGCTCATGGGCCCCCGGTCGCTCCGGTGTCCGGATTGTAGAGCCCACGCCGGAAACGCCACCGAACGCGGAGCACGTCCAAGATCATCGCGACGGGATCGCCGAGGAGCGAGACTTTCGAGCCCGCAGCGTTGCGCCAGACCACCGGCGCATCGACGACGGAGAGCGAGAAGCGCGAGCAGAGGAACAAGAGCTCGACGTCGAACGCGAAGCCGTCGACGACCATCTTCTCGATCACGGGCATCACGCGCTCGCGGTCCATCAGCTTGAAGCCGCACTGCGTGTCGGAGAATCGCAGGCCGGTGAAGGCCCGGATGATGCGGTTGAAAGTCCGGCCCATCGCTTGTCGGAGCCTTCCCTGCCGCACCTGCACGTCGGAGTCGGGAAGGGCACGCGACCCGATGACGACGTCGAGATCCCGATCGCGCATCAGCGCGGCGAGCTTGCCGTACTCCTCGATGGGCGTCGACAGGTCGGCGTCGCTCACGAGGACGAACCGTCCCTTGGCTTCTTTCACCCCGTGGCGCACCGAGTACCCCTTCCCGCGGTTTTCGATGTTCCTGACCACGCGGCCCCGCCGGCCGGCGAGCGCCGCAGCCGCCAAGTCGGCCGTTCGGTCCTTCGAGCCGTCGTCGACGACGAGGACCTCGGCGTCGAGGCCGCTCGCGTCCACGTACGACGCGATCTTCTCGAGCGTCGTGACGAGGCGCGCCTCTTCGTTGTAGGCCGGGACGACGACCGAGAGGAACGGTCGGGACGAGGTTGCGCTCATCGGCGGGCTCTCACCTCCCGGGGACAGGAAGCGCGCCGCCGCTCTCGACGAAGCGGTCGTAGGCGACGTACTGCCCGCCTCGCACGACGTAAAGGCGCGGATACTGTACGACATCGCCCTGAGCATCGAAGGCGAGCCGGCCCGTCGCCCCGTCGTAGTTGTCGATGTGGAGAAGGGCGTCGCGGAGCTTGTCAGGGTCCCACGAGCCGGCCCGCTCCGCCGCCGTCGCCACGATGCGCACCGCGTCGTACGCATGCGCGGCGTAGACGTCCGGCTCCGCCGCGTACCTCGCGGCGTAGGCGTCGGCGAAGGCGCGAACGCCGGCGGAATCCGCCGTGCTGTCGAAGCTCGGCCTCGGGAAGACGAGATTCTCGGCGGCCGGTCCCGCGGCGCGGATGACTTCCGACGCAGCGGCAGACGTGCCGAGCACGATCGGGTGAATCGGGGTCTCGCGAAGACGCGTCAAGACGGTCGCGAGATCTCCCACGTAGGCGGGGACGTAGACGCCTCGCGGCGCTGCGTCCTTCAGCTGCTCGACGTCCGCTGCGATCGCCGCATCGTCCCCTTCGGGGAAGGTCAGCGAGACCGCGACGGCGCCTCCCGCGGAGCGAAAACGCTCTTCGAAGGCGCGCGACAGACTCTCGCCGTACGGAGAGTCGACCGCCAGCACCGCGACGCGCTCGAGGCCGAGATCGCGGGCGAAGTCCGCCATCGAGGCCCCTTCCAGCACGTCGGAGGGGTACGTCCGGAAGATGTACTCCCCTGCTTCGCTGAGCTCGGGCGCCGATGCGGAGGGTGACATGAGGAGGACGTGGTGCCTCTCGCAGTACGGTGCCAGGCGCGTCGTCACTCGCGAGGAGACCGCCCCGAGGACGGTCGTCACGCGCTCGCGCTCCACCAGCTCGCGGAGGGCGACGAGACCGATGTCGGGGTTCGTCGAATCGTCGCGGTAAAGAAGCTTGAGCGTGTGGCCGCGCACGCCGCCGGCGGCGTTGATCTGCGCGACGGCGAGATCGAACCCCTTGGCCACCTGCTCACCGTACGACGACGCCGCGCCGGTCCGCGACACGATCGCGCCCACCTGCACGGGCTTCCGGCACCCCGCGGCCAGGGCGAGCGCGAATGCGGCCGGAAAGAATCGCGTCACCCGCTCTTACGTGCGCATGCGGCCGGCGACTTGAAGGCGCGTGAGCGCCTTTTTCATCGAGATCTCGATCATCAGCATGTCCTGATCGGACAGCTTCGCCACCCGCTTCATCGCCTCTTCTGCGCGCCGTTTCGCTTCGCGCGCTCGTTCGATGTCGATCTCGCGGGCGGATTCGCAGAGGCGGGCCAGGATCGTCACCCGGTTCGGAAGGACCTCGACGGCGCCGTCCGCCGCCGCGAGGTAGTGCATGCCGGTCCCGTCCTTGTAGGAGATCTCGCCGATGCCGAGGCTGGTCAGGAACGGCGCGTGGCCCGGAAGCACGCCGAAATACCCGTCGATTCCCGGCACGACGACCTCGCTCGCGCGCACCGTGATCAGCTTGCGCTCGGGCGTGACGATCTCGAGCTCGAGCCCTTCGCTCACGCCTTCGCCTTCATCTTTTCGGCGGCTTCACGGGCCTCGTCGAGCGTGCCGACATAGAGAAACGCCTGCTCGGGAATGTCGTCGCACTTGCCGTCCACGACCTCCTTGAAGCCGGCGATCGTGTCCTCGATCTTGACGTACTTGCCCTTGTAGCCCGTGAACTGCTCCGCGACGTGGAAGGGCTGCGAGAAGAATCTCTGGATCTTGCGCGCGCGAGCCACGGTGAGCTTGTCGTCCTCCGAAAGCTCGTCCATGCCGAGAATCGCGATGAGATCCTGGAGGTCCTTGTAGCGCTGGAGGACCCCCTGCACCTGGCGCGCGACGGTGTAGTGCTGCTCGCCGACGATCCGCGGGTCCAGGATGCGCGAGGTCGACGCAAGCGGATCGACCGCAGGATAGATCCCCAGCTCCGCGATCTGGCGGGAGAGGTTGGTCGACGCGTCGAGGTGCGCGAACGTCGTCGCCGGCGCCGGGTCGGTGTAATCGTCCGCCGGAACGTAGACGGCCTGAACGGAGGTGATCGACCCCTTCGTCGTCGAGGTGATGCGCTCCTGCATCTCCCCCATCTCGGTGGAAAGGGTCGGTTGGTACCCCACCGCCGAGGGCATGCGCCCCAGGAGAGCCGACACCTCGGAGCCCGCCTGCGTGAAGCGGAAGATGTTGTCGATGAACAGAAGCACGTCCTGGTGTTGCACATCGCGGAAGTACTCGGCGACCGTCAGCCCCGTGAGCGCGACGCGGAGGCGCGCGCCCGGCGGCTCGGTCATCTGCCCGTAGACGAGCGCGACCTTGCTCTTCTTGAACTCCTTGATGTTGACGACCCCCGACTCCTGCATCTCGAGCCAGAGGTCGTTCCCCTCGCGGGTCCTCTCCCCCACTCCGGCGAACACGGAGTAGCCGCCATGCTTCAGGGCGACGTTGTTGATCAGTTCCATGATGAGCACGGTCTTGCCCACGCCGGCGCCGCCGAACAGGCCGGTCTTCCCCCCCTTCATGTAGGGCTCGAGGAGGTCGACGACCTTGATGCCGGTCTCGAACATCTCGACCTTCGTCGATTGGTCCGCGAAGGGCGGCGCCTCGCGGTGGATCGGCCAACGCTCCTTGACCTCGATGTCTCCCAGCTTGTCGACGGCCCTGCCCACCACGCTGATCACCCGGCCGAGCGTGGCCTCGCCAACCGGGACCGTGATGGGCTCCCCCGTGTCCTCCGCGCGCATGCCCCGGACCATGCCGTCGGTAGGCTCCATCGCGACCGTTCGGACGCGATTCTCGCCCAGGTGCTGCTCGACCTCGCAGATGACGTCGACCGGAACTCCGGTGTCCTCGCCCTTGTCGACGATGCGCACCGCGTTGTAGATCGCCGGCAGGTGGTTCTCGTCGAACTCGACGTCGACGACGGGGCCGATGACCTGGATCACTTTCCCGACCTTGACCATGGGGGTCTCCGCTATTCGAGCGCCGCGGCGCCCGAGACGACCTCGATGATCGAGGTGGTGATCGACGCCTGGCGCACGCGGTTCATGTGAAGGGTGAGAGCCTCGGTCAGCTCCTTGGCGTTCTTCGTCGCCGAGTCCATCGCCGTCATCCGCGCGGCGTGCTCCGCCGCGGCGGATTCGAGGAGCGCCCGCCAGATCTGGATACGGACGTAGCCCGGCAGGATCGTCTCGAGAAGGGATTCCGGGTCAGGCTCGTAGATGTAGTCCTCGGCATTCTCCGTCGAGACCAGCTCGGCCCTCGGAACCGGGAGGATCCGCTCCACGACCGGCTTCTGCGAGACGACGTTCTTGAATTCGTTGTAGGCGACGTAGACGGCATCGATCGCACCTTCGGTGTAACGCGCGATCAGATCGTCGGCGATCAACTGCGCCGTTGAGAATTCGAGATTCCGAAAGACGTCGATCCATTCGGCTGTGATGGGAAAGGCGCGACGTCGGACGAAGTCGCGCCCCCGGCGGCCGACCGTCATGACGTTCAGAGTGTCCGGACTCTGCGCCCTCAAGATGGCCGCGGCCGCTTTGATGGCGTTGGCGTTGAACGAGCCGCACAGCCCGCGGTCGGACGTCACGAGGACGAGCTCGGCGTGCTTGATCTCTCGCTGGACGAGGAGCGGGTGCAGCTCGGGGTTCGCCCGGGCGGCCAGGGACGCGAGCACCTTACCCGTCGTCACCGCGAAGGGGCGCGACGCGAGGATCCGGTCCTGAGCGCGGCGCAGCCGGGCGGCGGAGACCATCTTCATGGCCTTCGTCACCTGCATGGTGTTGCGGATCGAACGGATGCGCCGCTTGAGATCGTGAGTCTTCGCCATGCGTCTACGACGTCGCCACCCGCGAGCCTGCGAACTCCCCCTTGAACGATTCGAGAGCCTTCCCGATCCCTGCCTTGAGGTCGTCGTCGAGCGCCTGCTTCGACGCGATGGCCTCGAGCAAGTCTTTGTGGTGAATTCCCAGAAATCGATTGAGATCCGCCTCGAACGCGCGCACGTCGGTGACGGCGACGTCGTCGAGAAAGCCGTTCGTTCCGGCGTAGATGATGACGATCTGCCGCTCGACCGGAATCGGCGCGTACTGCGCCTGCTTCAGCACCTCGACGAGCCGTTGGCCTCGCGAGAGCTGGTCCTGCGTGGCCTTGTCGAGGTCGGAGCCGAATTGCGCGAAGGCCGCCAGCTCGCGGTACTGCGCCATCGAGAGGCGCAGCGTTCCGGCGACCTGTTTCATCGCCTTAATCTGCGCGTTGCCGCCGACGCGGCTGACGGACAGGCCCACGTTCACGGCGGGGCGCACGCCCGAGTAGAACAGGTCCGATTCGAGGAAGATCTGGCCGTCGGTGATCGAGATGACGTTGGTCGGGATGTAGGCGGAGATGTCGCCCGCCTGCGTCTCGATGATCGGCAGAGCCGTGAGGGAACCGCCTCCCAGATCGGCGTTCAGCTTCGACGCGCGCTCGAGGAGGCGCGAATGGAGGTAGAACACGTCGCCGGGGTAAGCCTCGCGGCCGGGCGGACGCCGCAGGAGCAAGGACACCTCGCGGTAGGCCACCGCGTGCTTCGAGAGATCGTCGTAAAGGCACAGGACCGCGCGGCCTGGGTTCGTCTTGCTGGCCGGCTTGCCGTCGACGCCGTTGAACTGGAAGTACTCTCCCATGGCGCACCCGGAGTACGGCGCCAGGTACTGAAGCGGCGCGGGCGACGAAGCCGCCGACGAGACGACCACGGTGTACTCCATGGCGCCGGCTTCCTCGAGCGTCTTGACGACCTGGGCGACGGTCGACTGCTTCTGGCCGACCGCGACGTAGATGCAGATGACGCCCTTCCCCTTCTGGTTGATGATCGTGTCGAGGGCGATGGCGGTCTTGCCCGTCTGGCGGTCGCCGATGATCAGCTCGCGCTGGCCTCGCCCGATGGGGATCATCGCGTCGATCGCCTTGATCCCCGTCTGCAACGGTTCCTTGACGGGCGTCCGGTCGACGACCCCCGGGGCGATGCGCTCGACGGGCATGAAGTGGCTCGTCTGGATCGCCCCCTTGCCGTCGAGAGGCTGGCCTAGTGTGTTGACGACACGTCCGACGACCGCCTCCCCTGCGGGGACCTGCATGATCCGGCGCGTCCGCCGAACCTGGTCGCCCTCCTTGATCAGATCGCTCTCGCCGAACAAAACCGCGCCGACGCTGTCTTCCTCGAGATTGAGCGCCATACCCATGACGCCGTGGGGCAGCTCGAGCAGCTCTCCCGACATAGTTTTTTCGAGCCCGTGGATGCGCGCGATTCCGTCGCCCACGGAGATGATCGTGCCGACCTCGGCAAGATCCATCTGGCCTTGGAAGCCCTCGATCTGCTGCCTCAAGATCTTGCTGATCTCGTCGATCTTGATGTCCATCCCCGTCATTCCTCCCCCATCACCCTTCGGAGTCGAGCGAGCTGAGTCTTGAGGCTGCCGTCGTAGACCACCGAGCCGATCTGAGCGACGGCTCCCCCCAGCAGGCCGGGATCGACCTCGATCGTCAGCGACACCTTGCGACCGGTGAGCTTGCCAAGCGCCGCGGCGGCTCGCGTGGCGAGCTCCGGGCTGAGCGGCGCTGCGGAAGCCAAGGTAGCGCTGACCGTACCTTGGCCGGCCTCGCGCTCGACGCGAAAGACCTCCGAGATGGACGGCAGCTGTGCCAGCCGTCCGTTGTCGGCGAGCAGCCGAAGAAAGGTCTTCACCCGGTCGGGCACGCCGTGGTCCGAGGCCAGTTGATCGAGAACCGATTTCTTGGCGCCTGCGGAGGTCGCCGGGTCCAGGAGGAAGCTCCGGAGCTCCGCGCTCGCGCTCACACCATCGGCGAGCGCTTTCAGGAAGCTGTCCGCGATGTCCTGGTCGGAAGCGTTCGGCAGAGCCGCGAGCAACGCCCGGGCATAGCGTGTGGCCAGCTTCCTGTCCTTCATCGATGCCCCCGGCCACCCGTGGGTTGGCACGGGCCGCGCGTCGCGGTTGCGGCCCTCAACTTCTGTTGTTGCTTAACGTTAGTCGAGGGCGCTGGACGTTATCACAGGGGGTACGACCGGTCAAGAATTCAGACGCTGGCCTCGATCGCGAGCTCGCGCCGGGTCTTATCCTCCGAGCTCCCTGGGCTCGAGTACTCGACGGCGCCCTCGAAGCTGCCGCCGGGGGCGACGACCAGGCCCTGCTTTTCCATGACGACCTGGCCGGACACCTTCCCGCCTTCTTGAATCTCGAGCCGATCCTGAACGACCAGCTTGCCTCGCACGCTCCCGCAGACAGTGACTCGGGTTGCGCGCAACTCCTGCGCCTCGATGTCCCCCGTCGGTCCGACGAAGAGCAAGTCGTGAGCGTTGATGGTGCCTATGACCTTGCCGTCGATCCGCGCGCCCCCCTTGAGAACGAGCTCTCCCGTAAAGATCGTTCCTTCGCCGATGATGCTGACGAGGTCCGGGCTCTCGGCGTTGTCCGACGATCGCATTCGCCACTTTCCCATGCTGGCTCCCCTCTCCTGATCGGACTCACTGCGGCCGGCGCACGAGCGCGCTCCGCTTGCTCCCCGAGCATGAGCGACCGGCATGCCAGAACCGGCGACGATCGGTGATCTCCGGTGCGGCGGTAATAAGGTCCGGTGCGGCGGGGAATTCCAGTGCCATGCGCAAGTGCACACTCGGAATCGGCGTCGTACCACGATTCGAGAATGAAATCCCAGGTTCGAGGAGGTGATTCCGAAGTCGGATGCTCGCCGACAGTTTTGTCGGCGGCCTGACGTCGGCCGACAATTCTGTCTGCTACCTTCTTGCCGACTAAACTGTCGGCTGCAGACAATAATGTCGGCCGCAGACAATTCAGTCGGCCGGATTGGAGGGTGTCTTGCCTGCTTCGACGATCAATTGATAGATCCGTTCTAGCTCTTCGGCGCTGTGGTAGTAGATCTCCAGCCGACCGACCTTTCCGTTTCCACCGATGCGAACCTTGGTTCCCAGGACTCGCTGTAGGGTCCCCTCCGCGGCCGCGACGTTCGGATCGATCGGCTTCGCTGGACGCCCCGGTCGTATTGTCGGGCCTGCCGGTCGTCGCGACAGCGTCTCGACTTCGCGAACGGAAAGCCCCTCGGCGATGATTCGTTTGGCGACGGCCTCGACGGCTTTCGAGTCGTCGAGCGCCAACAGAGCTCTCGCGTGCCCCATGGACAGGAGCCGCTGGCGCACCATGTCTTTGACCGTCTCGGGGAGGCCGAGGAGGCGTAAGGCGTTGGCGACGGTGGTCCGTTGCTTCCCGACTCGCTCCGCGATCTCGTTCTGGGTCATCTGCAAATCGTCGATCAGGATGCGATAAGCCTGAGCCTCCTCGATCGCGTTGAGCTCTTCGCGTTGGACGTTTTCGATCAGGGAAAGCTCCAGGAGGCGTTCGTCTGGCACGTCTCGCACCATCGCCGGGATCTGATGGATTCCAGCACGCTGGGCGGCGCGCCAGCGTCGCTCCCCAGCAATTAGCTCGTATTTTCCGTCCGGGCGCGGTCGGACGACAACCGGCTGTAGGAATCCCTGAGACTTGAGAGACTGGGCGAGCTCGTTCAGCCCCGCGTCGTCGAATGCCTGTCGTGGCTGTTTGGGATTCGGGCGGATGGAGCTGACCTCGAGCCGGAACTCCGTCGCTCGAGCCGCGGCGGGGGAAACCGCGGGGGATGGGACCCTGGCGATCGTAGATGGGATGAGATTGCTAAGCCCTTTGCCCAGCGCCTTTCTCTTCATGCGCCACGAACTCCTTCGCCAGGTTCAGATACGCCTCGGCTCCGCGGGAGCGGATGTCATACAGGAAAATCGGTTTACCGTGGCTCGGGGCTTCGCCGAGACGGATATTTCGAGGGACGACGGTCTTGTACACCAGGTCGCCGAATACCCCACGGACCTCGTCGACTACTTGGCGGGAGAGGTTGGTCCGATCGTCGTACATCGTCATCAGCACCCCCTCGATCTCGAGGGTGGGGTTGAGGGCCTGGCGGACGCGCTCGAGCGTGTCCGTGAGCTGGGAGATCCCTTCCAGCGCCAGATACTCGCACTGAACTGGAATCAACACCGCGTCTGCGGCGGTCAGCGCGTTCACGGTCAGAAGGCCCAGAGAGGGTGGGCAGTCGACGAGGATGTGCTGGTACGCCTCACGGACACCTGCCAAGAGCGACCTCAAACGGAATTCTCGACCTTCAATTCCTGAAAGCTCCAATTCCGCTCCGATCAACTCGCGATCGCCGGTGACGAGATCGAGGTGGGGGAGTCCCGGAACGGAAGTTGTCACCTCGCCGAGACCCGCTTCCCCCGAGATCGCATCATAAAGAGAGGCTCGTTCGGGATCCTCCTCGACTCCGAGAGCACGAGTCGAGTTCGCTTGCGGGTCGGCATCGATGAGCAAGACTCGTCTCTCGGCGATGGCGAGAGCGGCGGCCAAATTCACGGAAGTCGTAGTCTTTCCAACGCCGCCTTTTTGATTGACGATGGAAACGATACGACCCACGGGAGCTCCAAGGGATCGACGTCGAGAATCTAGCACAGGCTCGCTCAGGCAAATGACAAGGGTTTTCACGTGGAACACTCCCGGCGTTTTTGAATGCGAGTGTTCCACGTGGAACACCGTTTGTATAAGTATTATAATTACAGCGCCTTGCTCAAACGGTACACCTTCGACTCGTCCCTCCCCGGCAGAGTTCGGGATTTCTGAACGCGCAGCTTCGCCCAGGAAGTCCTCGCCATGATCGATTCTGCGTCGCCACCTGCCCAGACCAAGACACATCCTTCGGCTGCGAGACACGACGCAAGCTTCGGGACGATGCGCTCCCAGCCACCCATCGCTCGTGTCGCGACGACGGAGAGCGGGGCGACGCCGACGAGGTCCTCCCTTCGGGCGATTCGTGCCTCGAGCACCCTGCCGTGCCCTAGACCCGCCGCGAGGAGGGCCTCCCTCAAGAATTCTGCCTTTTTTGGAGACGCCTCGGCAAGCACGGGCACGAGCCCCGGGCGAGCGATCGCCAGGGGAATCCCTGGGTAGCCGTTGCCGCTGCCCAAATCGAGAAGCAGGCCTTGAACCGATGCCGGCAAGAGCGCGGCACCCTCGAAGGCCTCTCCGAGGTGACGCTCGAAGAATGCGTCTGGCTGCGTGATCGCCGTGAGGTGAAGTCGTGGATTCGCCTCGAGAACAGCACGCGCGTGAGCGGCGAGCGCCCCAGCCGAGGACGGCGAGAGCGCGATCCCCGCGGCGCGTGCCCGCTCCAAAATGGCGGAGGGAACGGGGGCGCCGGAGGGTGCAAACCTCATTCGAGCCGCTTTTCCCGAGGTTTTTCGATGTGAACCGCGAGGAGCGCCAAGGCCGCGGGGGTCATGCCGTCGATCCGCGCCGCGCGTCCCAGCGTGTCGGGCCTCACGCGCTCCAGTTTCTCGCCGAGCTCTCGGGAGAGCCCCGGCAGGCCTGCGAAGGAGATGCCCGGCGGAATTCGAACCGAGCCGGATCGCCGAACGCGTTCGGCGACCCGTCGCTGCCGCTCGACGTAGCCTTCGAATTTCAACGATTCCGCGACGATCCGGCGATCTCGAGAGGGGAGCGCGGCCAGCAAGGCGCTGTGCTCGACCAGGTCCTCGGCCTCGGTTTCGGGGCGGCGCAAGAGATCGCCGACGGTTCCGACGATACCGCTCACCCGCGCGGCCACTTCGCGGGGAAGCGGCTCACAGACGATCTCATTCGTCGCGCGGTCGATGGCCGTCCAGCGAGCGGCGGACTCGGCTCCCCGAGATGGGGGGATCAGTCCGAGACGAGAGCCGTGGGGACCGAGTCGGCGTGAGGCGCTGTCGACCCCAAGCAGAAGCCGGTACTCGGCTCGAGAGGTGAAGAGCCTGTATGGCTCGGTCGTCCCGCGCGTGACGAGATCGTCCACGAGTACTCCCAGGTAGGCCTCCTCGCGGCCAAGAACGAACTCGGGTGCGGCCACCACGGACAGCGCCGCGTTGATCCCAGCCATCAAACCCAGGCCTGCGGCTTCCTCGTATCCGGTCGTACCGTTGATCTGACCCGCCAAGTAGAGTCCGCGAACGCGCTTGGTTTCCAGCGTCGGTCGGAGCTCGGTCGGGTCGACGAAGTCGTACTCGACGGCGTACCCCGGCCGGACGATCTCGGCTTCTTCGAGACCTTCGACCGCGCGGATCATCGCTTTCTGAGCTTCTGGCGGTAGCGATGTCGAGAACCCGTTCACGTAGAGGAGAGGGGAGTCGAGCCCTTCCGGCTCGAGAAAGAGCTGATGACGGTCCCGATCGCTGAATCGTACGACCTTGTCCTCGAGGGAGGGACAGTAACGCGGTCCTCGTCCTTCGATCGCGCCGGTAAAAAGTGGTGACTTGTCGAGGTTTTCCATGACGATTCGGTGGACCCGCCCATTGGTGTGAGCGATGTGACAGGGGACTTGCGGCTGGGTGGTCTCTTCCGTCAACTCCGAGAAGAACGTCGGCTCGGCATCCCCGGGTTGTTCGTCGAACCGGGAGACGTCGACGCTCGTGCGGAGAAGTCGCGGTGGTGTTCCGGTCTTGAATCGGCCCATGCGAAAGCCGCAGCTCCGGAGCGCTTCGGAGAGGGCGCTCGACGACGCCTCGCCAACTCGCCCCCCGGGGGTGTTTGCCAGCCCGATGTGGAGAAGCCCACGCAAGAATGTGCCCGTCGTCAGGACGACCGAAGCGGTCGTCCATTCGCTCCCGTCGCCAAGCAGCACACCCGAGACAGCCGGACCATCGATAGCGAGCCTTTCGACCTCTCCCTCGATCAGCGTCAGCCTCGGGCAGGCGTCGATCTCGGCGAGCATCGCGCGGTGGTAGAGGTCCTTGTCTTGCTGGGCGCGCGGGCCCCGCACGGCTGGGCCACGACTTCGGTTGAGGAGTCGAAACTGGATCCCGCACGCATCCGCCAGACGTCCCATGGCGCCGCCAAGAGCGTCGATCTCACGAACGAGATGCCCCTTGGCGAGGCCGCCGATGGCGGGGTTGCACGACATGCGCGCAACGGCGTTCCGCTTCAACGTGACGAGCGTGACCCTGCAACCCATCCGGGCCGCCGCGAGCGCCGCCTCGCACCCGGCGTGCCCGGCACCGACGACGAGAACATCCGTGGTGAGAGGCATTCACTTCCCGATGCAGAAAGTGCTGAAGATGCGATCATACAAGTCATCGTTCGCGATCTCGCCCGTAATCTCGCCGATGGCAGCGAGAGCCGCGCGAACCTCTTCGAGCACGATCTCGTCACCCAAGGGGAGCGCCTCGCTCGATCGATCGAGGGCGCCGACAGCCGCTTCGAGAGCGGCCGAGTGCCGCGCGTTCGTGAGAATAGGATCTTCGAGCGTCCCGCCGCCGCAAAGAGCCTTGTGGATCGCATGCACGAGGAGGTCGATCCCTTCGCCGGTCGCTGCCGAGACCGGAACCGCGCCGGGCGTGGAGACGCTCGGTCCTCCCGCCGGGAGCAGATCCGTCTTGTTGGCAACGACGAGCGAGGCGACGGCCCGGTCGCCACAACCGTCCGTCAGCGCCTCGTTCTCGTCCCCGCTCGGCGGCCGGGAGGCATCGAGCACCATCAGGACCAGATCGGCTTCACCGGCGGCCGTGCGCGCTCGCCGCACTCCCTCCGCTTCGACCGCATCGCCCGCTCGGCGAAGTCCCGCCGTGTCGACGAGCGTCACGGGAATGCCCGCGATGTCGACAGTCTCCTCGAGCGTGTCGCGAGTGGTTCCGGGAACGGGGGAGACGATCGCTCGCTCGCGGCCCAAGATTCTGTTGAAAAGAGAGGATTTTCCGACGCTCGTCGCGCCGGACAAGGCCACCCGCGCGCCCTCCCTGACGATGCGCCCGCGGCGCGCCCCGGCCAGAAGCGCCCGAGCAGAAGCTCGCGCGTCGGCAAGCCCGTCGAACAGCCCGTCTTTTGGTAGGTGCGTTTCCGCCTCGTCCGCGAATTCGATCGCGGCCTCACAGCGGGCGACGAGATCGATCAGCGACTCCCGCAGGGGGGCCAGCCCCCTCGAAAGCGCGCCGTCAACCTGCGAGAAGGCGACTCGGGCTTGATAGACGGTGCGAGCGGCGACGAGATCGCGAACGGCCTCCGCCCTGGCGAGGTCGAGGCGACCATGTCGAAGTGCCCGGTAGGTGAACTCGCCGGGCCCGGCCGGCACCGCGCCAAACGTCACGGCCGCTCGGGTCAACGCGTCGAGGACAGGAGGAGATCCGTGCGACCACAACTCGACGGTCGGCTCTCCCGTGTAGGAGCGATCGGCCGGAAAGACGACCAGATAGCCATGATCGATCGGACGACCCTCGCCATCGACGAACGTCCCGAAGATGGGTGGGCCGGTTTCGGTCCGGGGAGCGGTCGAGCGCGCGCGAAAGAGGCGGCCGGCGACGGCCACCGCTTCGGGGCCGGAGAGCCTTACGCAGCCAATGCCGCCGCGTCCCGGCGCGGTCGCCACCGCCGCAAGGGTTTTCGAGAGATCGTGCACGGGCGCGGTCGAGATCTTACGGCGCGATCTTCTCGACGCGAACCCTTTTCATGAACCCCTCTCCCTCGGAGACGGTGGTCAACCCGGGGACCTCGCGGACGGTCATGTGAACGACGCGACGCTCGTAGGGGTTCATGGCGTGGAGGCGGCGGGGCTGTCCGGAGCGCGCGACCTGCGCGGCCGCCTCGCGAACCAGCTCGACCAGCTCGTCGTCCCGCTCGCTGCGGAATCCGCGACAATGCAGCCGTACCGACGGCTCTTCGGGCCACGCCCTGCGTCCCATGCGATTCAGGACGAACTCGATGGCGGAGAGCAGCTCGCCGTCGTGCGCGGTCAGCCGTCTCCGGTCGGGGCCGTCGAGTGTCATTTCCAGCGTCCCGTCGCGCCGCGCTTCCTCGACCGTGAGCTCGAACCCCATCTTGGCGAGGATGTCCCGAATGGCGTCAGCGGGCGGTGAAGGGGAGGCCGCGGGCTCCGCGGAAGAAAAGGACGGCGTCCGGCCCAGGGGAACGGACGCTTCCGGCGTCCCGGCCACGCGGATTCGGACAGGCCTTGCGCCCAGGCCGAACACCCCCTTGCGTCCCCCCTCCAGGACCTCGTAGTCGAGGTCCGAGGTGGCGCGGCCCAACGCCTTCGCCGCAGCCGCGAGTGCCTCGTTCAAATCGGAGCCGTCGAATTCGGTTCCGTCCATCATGCCTTCGAGGGAGCGGCTTCGAGCCTCGCGATGTGCCGGTTCACGAGCCATTGCTGCCCGATACCGAGCAAGTTGTTCACGAAGTAGTAGAGCACGAGCCCGCTGGGAAGCGATCCGAACATCACCGTGAAGATCACCGGCATGAACAGCATCATGCGCTGCTGTTGCGGGTCGACGTTCGCCGTCGGCGTCATCTTCTGCTGCACGAACATCGAGCCCCCCATCAAGAGCGGGGTGATCCAGAACGCGTCGGGATGCGTGAGGTCCTGAATCCAGCCGAAGAACGGCGCGCCGCGCAGCTCCACGGTCGCCGTCAGGACGTCGTAGAAGGCCCACAGGATCGGCATTTGAATGAGGAGCGGCAGGCAGCCGGAAACGCCGCCGAACGGATTGACCCCTTCGCGTTTGTAAAGATCCATGGTCTCGGAATTCATCTTCGCCCGGGCTTCCGGATCCTTGCTCTTCTTGTACTTGGCCTGGATGGCCTTGAGCTTCGGCTGAATGCGCTGCATCTCGCCCGCCGTTTTCCGCATCTTGACCATCGAGAACTGGTTCAAGGGGAAGAGCAGGAGGCGCAGCCCCACGGTCAGGATGATGATGGCGACTCCGTAGTTGGCCACCCAGTGATCGTGAACGAAGCGAAGCGACAGGAAAATCGGCTTCGCACAGACGTAGATCGCCCTGAAGCTCGAGAACCACACCGCCTTCTCGAGATCGTAGCCCAGCGAGGAGAGCAGACCGAAGTCCTTCGGACCGGCAAAGAGCTGGGCCTTGCCTTCTGGAATCGAGACGGCGATCAGCGGCGCGCCGGCGAGATCCGCGGGCACCGGCTTTTCGCCGGCGGCATGCGCGATCTGGCTCGCGGGCCCGATGAGGACCGCGGAGCGGGAATTCGCCGGCAGGAGGAGCGCCGTGAAGTACTGATCCTCGAGCCCGGCCCATTTCACGTGCGGCGATTCTGGGATGGCGATCGGCGCGTCGATCTTTCGCTTGGCGAAGCGCGTGACCGAAACGCCGTCGTACGCCACCGCCTGTCCGTTGTAGTAGGTGTTCGATCGGTGGTCGGGGGATTCGAGCTCCAGGCCCGGCCCCCAGCAAAGGCGGGGGATCGTCGGTCGTCCCCGATCGACGGCTTTGACCTCGATGTCGACGAGCGGGACGTCGGGCCGGAAGACGAACGACTTTTCGACAGCGCTTCCGGCGCCGTCGGACCAGTGAAACGTCACGTGCGTGCCGTGCGAAGCGTCCTCGGTCCGGGAAATCTCGAAGAGCTGCGAATTGATTCCCGGAAGGATCGCGGGGTCGTCGAACACGAGCGCCAAGGGTAGGAGGTCGTCTTGGCGGGCCTGGTCGGACACGAAGTCCGCCGCGCGCCCCGCGCTGACGAACCGCTTCAGTCGCCACGACCGCACTCGACCGCCCTTGTTGGTGAGGACGATCTCGGCGAGCTGCGTGTCGAGGCGAACCTCCTGCTCCTTCACGGCACCGGCGGCGGGCACCTGAGCGACTCCGGGAAGAGCCGGCGTGGACGGGGCTTGCGATCCGGCGACCGACGGCGTCCGGGACGTCGGGGCGGCAGCGTCGACGGCCGGCGCGCCCGTGGCCACCGGCGGCGCGGCAGGCGGCGGAAAGAACTTCCTGGCGATCAGCGACCATCCCAAGAGAATCAGGACGGAGAGGGCAACCGCGGCGACCAGTCGCTTTTCCATGAGCGATTCAGGGCCTCACAGCCGCGACCGGCTGACCGCGGTCGAAGCTGGCGGAACGGGATCGAACCCGCCACGACTCCACGGACCGCAGCGCAGCAGCCGAGCGACGGCGAGCGCGCTGCCCTTGAGTGCGCCGTGACTCTCGATCGCCTGGGCCGCGTACTCCGAGCACGTCGGGTGGAACCGGCAGGCCGCCGGTAACAACGGCGAGAGCCACCGTTTGTACTTACGGAGGGCTCCCGACAGCACCAGGCGGACGCTCACGCGAACAGCCTACGCCGGAGCTCGCGAAGTCGCGCCACGAGATCGGCCTCGAGGCGCGCGTAGGGCTGATGCCGCGCGCTCGACTTCACGTTGACGACAACGTCCATCGCCGACTCGTCGGGCTCACGATGCGTGCGGAAGATTTCGCGGACGACCCGCTTGATGCGATTGCGCTCGACGGCACCGCCGAACTTCTTGGTCGCGGTGATTCCCAGGCGGGAGCTCGATGTCGACGCCAGCAGTCCGAAGAGGACGAAGAAGGAACCGCTCACACGATGTCCACGCTCGTAGACGTCGAGGAAGTCTTTCCGGGCCCGGAGACGTGAGCCGCGCGCAAACGTCCGGTCCGAACCGTGATCGTCAGAGCGCGAGACGCTTGCGCCCTTTTGCGCGGCGCCGGGAAAGGACACGACGCCCTCCCTTGGTGCTCATGCGCACACGGAATCCATGGGTCTTTCGGCGCCGCCGGTTGTTCGGTTGGAACGTGCGCTTCATGCCTCGGATTCCTCAGGCGTCAAGGCGAAAGCGGCCAGTGTACGGAACGGTCGAGTGAGTGTCAAGCGCACCGCGCTCGCGCGACCATGCGCGAGCTGTCGAACGCCGTTGAAAGCCGCTGACGCGCTGTGGTAGCCTCGCGCCGGGTCGGTCGTCGAGCAACGAAGTCGTCAGAAGCGAGTCTGCGGTTCCCACGTCGACGCGTCGAAGGGCGTGTCGATCGGTGATGGTCGGGAAGGCAATCGATGCGGTCACGGTGCGCGGTCCTGCCCCATCGTCCCCCAAAAGGCCCCGATCTTGAGGTGATTGAGCAAGGCGGAACTTTTTCCACAGGTGTGGAAAACCTGTGAGCGACTAGGCGGCGGGCGGAACAGTTTCATGGAGCAGATCCCCGATCGGAACATCTGGGACCGCGTTCTGGGCAAAATCGAATCGCGTGTCAACGCGCACTCGTTCAAGACTTGGTTCCGACCCACGCATCTCGTCGCCGAGGACGACGCGAGCCTGCGGGTCCGCGTTCCGAACTCCTGGTTCGCGGAGTGGCTTCAGACAAACTACCTCCCGGTGATCCAGGATGTGCTGCGCGAGATCGAGCGGCCCGGCCTCGCCGTGGAGTTCGTCCACGACGCAAATCAAGAAACTGCGTCGCCGGGCGCGCCGGGGATGCCGGTCATCCCGCTGCGCGGATCCACGCGCCCGACCGCGGCGCCGCTCTCGCAGCCCGCGGACGCCCTGCCGGGCTGGCTCAATCCTCGATACACGTTCGACAATTTCGTGGTCTCCTCCTGCAACGAATTCGCTCACGCGGCCGCCGTGGCGGTCGCGGAGCAGCCATCGCGCGCTTACAACCCACTTTATGTGTACGGTGGCGTTGGCCTCGGGAAGACCCATCTGATGCAAGCCATCGGGAATCGCTTGGCCCACCGGGGCGGGGCCCGCATGCGCTACCTGTCGACCGAGCAGTTCATGAACGAGCTGATCAACGCGATCCGCTTCGAGCGCACGCTGGAGTTCAAGGAGAAGTACCGGAACATCGAGGTCCTGCTGATCGACGACATCCAATTCCTCGCCGGCAAGGAGAGGACTCAGGAAGAGTTTTTTCACACGTTCAACGCTCTCTACGACGCGCAGAAGCAGATCGTCATCACGAGCGACTGCCCGCCACGGGCTATTCCGACGCTCGAGGAACGACTGCGCTCGCGCTTCGAGTGGGGGTTGATCGCGGACATTCAGCCGCCCGACCTCGAGACGAAAATCGCCATTCTGAAAAAGAAGGCCGAGGCCGACGGGGCGGGTCTTCCCGACGACATCGCCCTGTTCATCGCGACGAACAGCAAGTCCAATATCCGGGAGCTGGAGGGCTCGTTGATTCGAGTCGTCGCCTACGCCTCGCTCTCCGGACGCGAGCTGACGCTCGACCTTGCGAAAGAGACCCTGAAGGACCTTCTGGTCTCGGAATCGCCGGCGATCACCGTCGAGAGCATCCAGAAGCTCATTGCCAATCACTACAATCTCAAGGTGACCGAGCTGAAGTCGAAAAACAACTCCCACCAGGTGTCATTTCCCCGGCAGGTCGCGATGTATCTCTGCAAACGGATGACCCAGTCGTCGCTTCCGGAGATCGGCAGGCGGTTCGGAGGGAAGCACCACTCCACGGTGATCCACGCGATCCAGAAGATCGAGCAGAAGCGGTCCATGGAGAGGGAATTCGACAGGCTCGTCGACGGGTTCGTGCAGTCGTTGGATTGAGTTGGGCACATTTCCACATGGATCCGCTGCGGATGGCCTGTGGACCGCGGAAATGCCAGCGAGTCACCGGCCGGTCCGCCGCAGGGAGGGTCAGGTCGTCGCGCGGGCGAGTCGAGGCGTCCACAGCCTAACTGCCGCCGAGGTCTCGAGTTCGTGCGATATCCGCCGAAACGAGACCGCTACGATAGCTACTACAATTTCTCTCTCTTGAGAGAGAATTCGTTTCTTGAAAGAGGGGACGAGACACCATGGAATTCGTGATCAAGCAGAGCGATCTCGTCAGGGAGCTGCAAACCGTCACGGGGGTCGTGGAGAAACGCGCGACGCTTCCGATCCTGGCGAATCTTCTTATCGAAGCAGGTCCCTCGGGACTGTCCGTCGGAGCCTCGGATCTCGAGGTGACGATTCGCGGCACCGCGAAAGCCTCGGTCGTCAAGCCTGGAAGCGTCACCCTTCCCGCGGGCAAGCTCTACGAGATCGCGCGTTCGCTCCCGGACTCGGACGTCCAGTTCAAGCTGCTCGAGCGACATGTCGTCTCCATCTCCTGCGAGCGCACCCGCTACAAGATCGCCGGCCAACCGCGTGACGAGTTCCCGAAGTTCCCGGATCTGGACGTCACGAAGGGAATCGGTCTTCCCGCAGGCGCGCTTCGCGACATGATCGACCGCGTCGCGTTCGCGATCACGACGGAGGATCCACGGTATTCCCTCCACGGAGCGCTGCTGCTCGTCCAAGAGTCGAGCTTGACCCTCGTGGCGACCGATGGATACCGCCTCGCCTATGCCTCACGGAAAATCGGCTCGATCAAGGGCGGCGGCGAGGTGAGGGTGATCGTGCCGCGCAAAGCATTGGGCGAGGTTGGAAAACTGGCTGCGGAGGTCGACCCCGAATCCACCGTGACGTTCGGACGCTCGGGCAACCACGTCTTCTTCACGGTGGGACTGCACACACTGACCACGACCGTTCCCGAGGGATCGTTCCCGAAGTACGACGAGGTGATGCCGCGACGGTGCGAGACCGAGATCACTCTCGATGCCGGCGAGCTGACCGACGCAGTCAAACGCGTATCGCTCGTGGCGTCGGATCGCTTCGGCCGCGCCGTTCGGTTCCAGTTGACGAGCGGGCGCCTGGAGCTCTCCAGCGAGACCGAGTTAGGAGAGGCGAACGAAGTTCTGAACGTCGACTACAAGGGCGAAGAAAAAACGATCGGCTTCAATGCCAAGTACCTCCTGGAGTTTCTGAACGTCGTCGCGACCGATTCGGTCAAGCTGGAGCTGGATCCGGTCAAGGACGGCGAATCGGAGACCGACCGGAAAGCCAAAAAGACGGGGGACAAGCCCGGCCAATTGCGCCCGAGCCCCGTGAGCGACCTCGACTATCGCTACATCGTCATGCCGCGGGACCTTTGATCGCGCGGCATGTGGCTGCGGAGGCTCACCGCCGACCGGCTCCGTAACCTCAGGTCCTCGCGAGGTGAGCGGCTGGTCAGCTACGCTCTGCGATGGTAACCTTGTGCGCCGGAAAGCTCGGTCTCTTGCGAGACGAACGGCGCGAATCGCCCGTCTTTTTGATGGACGACTTCGATTCCGATCTCGATGAAGAACGAATGAGGGCCCTGATAGACTTTCTTCGCGACGGTGGTTTTCAAGCGGTCCTGGCCACCTCGAAGAACGGTTTCGTGGATCGAGTGGAAACCCCTTCCATCGGATTCGGATGGATGGAGGGCTAGCCCGAGCGGCTTAGGAGCTCTACGACGCACGACCGGCCCGCGACGAGGCCCGAACGGGGCCGTCGATGGGACCGGCGGCGAGGACAGGGGAGCCATGGCGCAGAAGGACGAAACCGCAATCCTCACCCAGCAAGACGCCTCCAGCTACGACGCTTCCAAAATCAAGGTCCTCGAAGGACTCGAGGCGGTCCGGAAACGGCCCGCCATGTACGTCGGCTCCACCGGCTCGATGGGCCTTCACCACCTGGTTTACGAGGTCGTCGACAACTCTGTCGACGAAGCCCAAGCGGGATTCTGCAGGCGCATCGAGGTGATGGTCCACATCGACAACTCCGTGACGGTGGTCGACGACGGTCGGGGCATCCCCGTCGACATGCATCCCACGGAAGGCAAATCCGCCGCCGAGGTCGTGCTGACGATCCTCCATGCGGGCGGCAAGTTCGAAAACGATGCTTACAAAGTCTCCGGAGGGCTCCACGGCGTCGGCGTCTCGGTGGTGAATGCTCTCTCGGAGCGGCTCGAGCTCGAGATCTGGCGCGAAGGGGCCACCTACCGGCAGGACTACGAGCGCGGGAAGCCGGTGACCGAGTTCCGGAAGGTCGGGACCACCAAGAGGCGGGGCACCAAGATTACGTTCAAGCCGGACGCGCAGGTCTTCGAAGACCTCGTCTTCTCCTACGACACGTTGGCGCAGCGCCTCAGGGAGCTGGCCTTCCTCAACCAAGGGATCGAGATCTCGCTTGCCGACGAGCGGGCCGAGAAGGTCCGCGAGACGGTCTTCCACTACGACGGCGGCATCGTCGAATTCGTCCAGCACCTGAACAAATCCCGGCAGGTGCTCCACCCCAAGCCGGTGTTCCTGACAGGGGGCGGCGACGGAGTGCGGCTCGAGATCGCGATGCAGTGGAACGATTCGTACAACGAGACGATCTACTCGTTCGCGAATTCGATCAACACCGTCGAGGGCGGCACTCACATGGTCGGGTTCAAGGCGGCGCTCACCCGCACCATCAACGCGTACCTCGCCACCGCCAATCTCGGGAAGGACGCGAAAGATCTCCAGCTGCAAGGAGAGGACGTCCGCGAAGGGCTCGCGGCGGTCATTTCCGTCAAGATCCCGAATCCGCAGTTCGAGGGGCAGACCAAGACGAAGCTCGGCAACTCGGAAGTCCGGGGCCAGGTCGAGACGCTCGTCAACGACAAGCTGACCGCCTTCTTCGAGCAGAATCCGGGCGTCGCGAAGGCCATCATCCTGAAGAGCGTCGAAGCCGCGCGCGCCCGGGAGGCGGCGCGGAAGGCGCGCGAGCTGACGCGCCGCAAGGGCGCCCTCGATTCGGGCTCGCTCCCGGGCAAGCTCGCGGATTGTCAGGAGCGAGACCCCGGATTGTGCGAGATCTTCCTCGTCGAAGGAGACTCCGCGGGCGGCTCCGCCAAGCAGGGGCGCAACCGGAGCTTCCAGGCGATTCTCCCCCTCCGAGGGAAGATCCTTAACGTCGAGAAGGCCCGCTTCGACCGGATGCTCGGCCACGAAGAGATTCGCACCGTGATCGCGGCCCTGGGCTGCGGGATCGGCGAGGACGAGTTCGACATCGGGAAGCTGCGGTACGGCCGCGTCTTCATCATGACCGACGCGGACGTCGACGGGTCGCACATCCGGACTCTCCTCCTGACGTTTTTCTACCGGCAGATGCGTCCGCTGGTCGAGAAGGGGCACATCTTCATCGCGTGCCCGCCGCTGTACAAGGTCAAGCGCGGTAAGGAGGAGCTCTACCTCGCGAACGACAAGGAGCTCAATGCCTACGTCATCCGGAAGGCCACCGAAGAGCGCACGGTGGAAGCGGGGGGTCGGGTCGTGGCCGGCACCGAGCTGCACCACCTGCTCCAGGCGTTGATCGATCACGATCAGTACCTGAGCGCCATCGAGCGAATGGGGATCGACCGGAAGAGCGTCGAGGCGATCTTGGACGGCGGCTTCGGTGCGCGCGCCGACCTCGAGGACAAGGCCAAGCTGCAGGCGCTCGCCGATCGCTTGGCGGCGCTCGGGCACGACGTCTCGACGCCGGAGCCCGACGAGGAGCATGGGCTTTTCCAGCTCCGCGTGCGATCGGCGACGCGCGGTCGCCGCGAGTTCCTGGTCAACCTCGAGCTCTGGCAGGCGGTCGAAATGCGGCAGCTGTGGAAGCTCCACCCGACTCTTTCGACCCTGAGCACGCCGCCGCTCCTCGTCCGGCACAACGGCGACGTCGACTCTCTCGATTCCAAGGAGGCGCTGCTCGCGTACCTCATGGACGCGGGCAAGCGGGGGCTTCTGATCCAGCGCTACAAGGGCTTGGGCGAGATGAATCCGGAGCAGCTCTGGGAAACGACGATGGACCCCGCGCGTCGGCGCATCCTCGAGGTTCGCATCGAGGACGCGGTGGAGGCGGACAGCCTCTTCTCCGTGCTCATGGGGGACGCGGTGGAGCCGCGCCGCCAATTCATCGAGGACAACGCGCTCGACGTCCGCAACCTCGACATCTAGCGGCGCCCGCACGACGCCGTCGCAGGACCGGTGATGGACTCCAAGGACAACAAGCTCCCCATCAACATCGAAGAGGAGATGCGGCGCTCGTACCTCGATTACGCGATGAGCGTGATCATCGGGCGGGCGCTCCCCGACGTTCGGGACGGGTTGAAGCCCGTGCACCGGCGCGTGCTCTACGCGATGTACGACACCGGCAACGCCTCCGACAAGCCGTACCGCAAGTCCGCGCGCACCGTCGGCACCGTGATCGGGAAGTACCACCCGCACGGCGACCAAGCGGTCTACGACACGATCGTGCGCCTGGCGCAGGATTTCTCCATGCGGTACACGCTCGTCGACGGGCAGGGGAACTTCGGCTCCGTCGACGGCGACCCCGCGGCGGCCATGCGCTACACCGAGATCCGGCTCGACAAGCTCGCGCACGAGATGGTACGGGACATCGAGAAGGAGACCGTCGATTTCGGCCCGAATTACGACGGCGCCGAGACGGAGCCCTTGGTGCTCCCCGCGGCGTTTCCGAACCTGCTCGTCAACGGCTCTTCGGGGATCGCGGTCGGAATGGCGACCAACATGCCGCCTCACAACCTCGGCGAGGTCGTCGACGTCATCAAGATGTTCGTCGAGGACCCCGAAGTCGAGCTGTCCGAGCTGATGAAGGCGATGCCCGGCCCGGACTTCCCGACGGCGGGCTTCGTCTACGGCATCGCCGGGATCCGCTCCGCGTACGAGACCGGCCGCGGGCGGATCGTGATGCGAGGCCGCGCAGCGATCGAGGACCAGCCCAACCGCAAGGACCGCCAAGCGATCGTCATCACCGAGCTCCCCTACCAAGTCAACAAGACGCATCTCATCGAGGAGATCGCCGCCCTCGTGCGCGACAAGCGTATCGAGGGTATCTCCGATATCCGCGACGAATCGGACCGCGACGGCATCCGGATGGTGCTCGAGCTGAAGCGCGACGAGAACCCGGGCGTCATCCTCAACAACCTGTACAAGTTCACGAAGCTGCAGTCCACGTTCGGTGTGATCAACCTCGCGATCGTCCACGGACGGCCGCAGGTGCTCCCGCTCACGGATCTGCTCCGCCACTTCGTCGATTTCCGCCGCGAGGTCGTGGTCCGCCGCACCCAGTTCGACCTCAAGAAGGCGGAAGAGCGCGCCCACGTCCTGGAAGGGCTGAAGATCGCGATCGACCACCTCGACGAGGTGATCGGGATCATCCGGAAGAGCAAGACCCCTCCGGAAGCGAAGGAGGCCCTCAGGCTGCGATTCCACTTCACGGACATCCAGGCCCAGGCGATCCTGGAGATGCGGCTGCAGCGCCTCACCGGTCTCGAGCGCCAAAAGATCGTCGACGAGTACGAGGAAACGCTGAAGCTCATCGAGCAGCTGAAGGCGATCCTCGCGAGCGAGCGCATGCAGCTGAAGATCGTCATCGACGAGCTGGTCGCGCTCAAAGCCGAGTTCGGAGACCGGCGGCGTACGGAGATCGTCGCCCACGCCGAAGAGATCTCCGTCGAGGACCTCATCCAGGAGGAAGAGGTCGTCATCACGGTCACGCACACCGGCTACATCAAGCGGACGGCGCTCTCGACCTACCGGTCGCAGCGCCGCGGCGGCAAGGGCCGGATCGGGATGGCGACGCGCGACGAAGACGCCGTGCGGCACCTCTTCATCGCTTCGACGCACGACTACGTCCTGGTGTTCACCTCCTCCGGCAAGATGTACTGGCTGAAGGTGCACGAGATTCCGGACGTCTCCTCGGCCGGCCGCGGCCGGCCGATCGTCAACATGATCCAGATCGGGCCGGACGAGAAAGTCTGCGCGATCCTCAACGTGCGCGAATTTTCCGAGGGGAAGTTCGTCGTCATGGCCTCCCGCAGGGGCTTCATCAAGAAGACCTCGCTTTCGGCGTTCTCGAACGTGAGGGCGAACGGGATCATCGCGCTCTCGCTGGATCCCGGCGACGACGTCTTGGGCGTCGATCTCTCCGACGGCGCGTCGGAGATCTTCATGGCGACCTCCAAGGGCAAGGCGATCCGGTTCAAGGAGACGGACGTCCGACCGATGGGCCGCAACGCGCGCGGGGTGATCGGGATCCGGATGGCGGAAGACGACCGCGTCGTCGAGATGGAAGTGTTGTCCGGCAAGCCGGACATCCTCTCGCTGACCGCCAATGGCTACGGCAAGCGGACCGCGGTGTCCGAGTACCGGCTGCAAGGCCGAGGCGGCTCCGGGATCATCAACATCCGCACGACGGAGCGCAACGGTCTCGTGGTCGGCGCCACCGGGATCGCGGACGACGAGCAGGTGCTCCTCATCACCGCGCAAGGGAAGATCATCCGTATGGACGCCTCCGGCATCAGCCGGATCGGGCGCGCGACCCAGGGCGTCCGGCTGATCCAGATGGAAGAAGGCGACGTCGTCGTCGCCGCAATCCGCACCGCGGAGCGCGAAGAAGAGGGAACGTCCGCGCCGGTCGCGACGGCGCCGGATCCGGACGACACGGCTGGCGGCGCAGAGGACGACGCGCCAGGGGAGTAGCCACATGAGATTCTTCATCGACACAGCGAACATCGACGAAATCCGCGACGCCGCGCGCCTCGGCATCCTCGACGGCGTCACGACCAATCCCAGCCTCGTGGCCAAGGAAGGGCGCAAGTTCGAGGCGGTCATCGCGGAGATCTGCACGATCGTCGACGGACCGATCTCCGCGGAGGTGACGGCGCTCGACTACGACGGGATGATGGAGCAGGGCCACCCGCTGGCCCGCATCCACAAGAACGTGACCATCAAGGTGCCGCTGACGAAGGACGGCCTCCGGGCTTGCAAGGCGCTCCGGAGCGAAGGGATTCCCGTCAACGTGACCCTGTGCTTCTCGCCGACGCAGGCGCTCCTCGCGGCGAAGTGCGGCGCGACGTTCATCTCGCCGTTCGTCGGCCGGCTGGACGACGTCTCGCAGGACGGGGTCGATCTGATCCGGCAGATCCGCACGATTTACGACAACTACGGCTTCACGACGCAGATCCTCGCTGCGTCCATCCGCCACCCGATGCACGTCGTCGACTGCGCCCTGGCGGGCGCCGACGTGGGGACGATGCCGCACAAGGTCATGATGCAGCTCTACGATCATCCTTTGACCGACATCGGTCTGAAGAAGTTCCTGGCGGACTGGGAGAAGCTCAAGTCCAAGTAGCCGTCCCGGGAGGCCCGATGCCCGAAGAGCCCCTCGCCACCTTGCGCAGCCGCTACGCCGCCGCCCGGAGGGGGGGAGGGGAGGAGCGGGTCGCCAAGCAACACGCCGCCGGCAAGCTCACCGCTCGCGAGCGTCTCGACACCCTCCTCGATCCGGGCTCGTTCGAGGAGCTCGACGGGCTCGTCGTCCACCGCTCGAACGATTTCGGGATGGACGCCCAGCGCATACCGGGCGACGGGGTCGTCACCGGCCACGGGCGGATCGACGGACGTCCCGTGTTCGTGTTTTCACAGGATTTCACCGTCATCGGCGGATCGCTCTCCGAAACGTTTGCCGCGAAGATCTGCAAGGTGATGGATCTCGCGATGAAGTCGGGCTGCCCGGTGATCGGCCTCAACGACTCGGGAGGGGCGCGCATCCAGGAAGGGGTGGTCTCCTTGGCCGGCTACGCCGACATCTTCCTCAGGAACACGCTTGCCTCGGGCGTCGTCCCGCAGCTGTCGTTGATCATGGGACCTTGCGCGGGAGGGGCCGTCTATTCCCCCGCTATCACCGACTTCACGATCATGGTGCGCGACACTTCCTACATGTTCATCACGGGACCGGACGTCATCCGCACGGTGACGCACGAGGAGGTCACGAAGGAAAAGCTCGGCGGCGCGACGACCCACAACGCCACCTCCGGCGTCGCCCACTTCGCCGCAGCGGACGACCGGGACGCCCTCATGCTCGCGCGTGATCTCCTCGCCTACCTGCCGTCCAACAACATGGAGGATCCGGCCATCCAGACGACCGGAGACCCGGACGACCGGGCGGACGTTCCGCTGAACTCGATCGTTCCGAGATCGTCGAGCCAGGCGTACGACATCAAGAAAGTCATCGCCACGGTCGTCGACGACGGGGGATTCCTCGAGGTGCACGAGCACTTCGCCAAGAACATCGTCGTCGGCTTCGCGCGCCTAGGCGGACGAAGCGTCGGCGTCGTCGCCAACCAGCCCGCCGTCCTGGCCGGGTGCCTCGACATCAACGCGTCCGTCAAGGGGGCGCGCTTCGTCCGGTTCTGCGACTGCTTCAACATCCCCCTGATCGTCTTCGAGGACGTGCCCGGGTTCCTCCCGGGGGTGGATCAGGAATTCCGAGGGATCATCCTCCACGGCGCCAAGCTGCTCTACGCGTTCGCCGAGGCGACGGTCCCGAAGATCACGGTGATCACGAGAAAGGCCTACGGCGGTGCCTACTGCGTCATGGCGAGCAAGCACATCCGCGCCGATTTCAACTACGCGTGGCCGACGGCAGAGATCGCGGTGATGGGCTCGGACGGCGCCGTGAACATCATCCATCGCGCCGAGATCGCGGCGGCGGGAGAGCGCAGCGACGCGGTGCGAGCCGAGAGGGTCGCCGAATACAGGAACAAGTTCGCGAACCCCTATGTCGCCGCCGAGCGGGGCTACGTCGACGAGGTGATCGAGCCGGCCGTCACCCGGCGCAAGCTGATCGGAGCACTCAGGCTCCTGGCGAACAAGCGGGACTCGAACCCACCGCGCAAGCACGGCAACATTCCGCTCTAGATGACCGCCCCGTTCGAGAAGCTGCTGATCGCCAACCGCGGCGAGATCGCGGTGCGCGTGATCCGCGCCTGCCACGAGATGGGCATCCGCACGGTCGCCGTCTACTCCGAAGCGGATCGCGACGCGCTCCACGTCCGATACGCGCACGAGGCCCACGCGATCGGACCGCCCCCGTCCTCGGAGTCCTATCTTCGGATCGACCGGATTCTCGAGGCGGCCAAGCGAAGCGGCGCCTCGGCGATCCATCCCGGCTACGGCTTCCTTTCGGAGAACCCTGCTTTCGCGCGGGCGTGTCGGGACGCCGGTGTCGTCTTCGTCGGCCCGACCCCCGAGGCGATGGAGGCCATGGGAGACAAGGTCCGCTCGCGCGAGCTCATGACGGCCGCAGGTGTGGCGATCGTTCCCGGCTCGCCTCCTTTGAAGAGCGCAGCCGACGCGTCTGCCCATGCGAGGAGGCTCGGGTATCCGGTTTTGCTCAAGGCCTCCTCCGGCGGCGGCGGCAGGGGAATGCGGATCGTGCGGGCCGCGTCCGAGATGCCCTCTCTGTTCGCCCAGGCCGAGGGGGAGGCCCGATCGTCGTTCGGCGATCCCACCGTGTTTCTCGAGAAGTACGTCGAGAGGCCGCGGCACATCGAGGTCCAGATCCTCGCCGACGCGCAGGGCCATTGCGTGCACTTCGGCGAGCGCGAGTGCTCGATTCAGCGCCGGCATCAGAAGCTGATCGAGGAGTGCCCGTCGCCGGTCATCGACGACGCGACGCGGGCCAAGATCGGCGCCATAGCCGTCGCCGCCGCGAAGGCTTGCGGCTACGTCTCGGCCGGCACCGTGGAGATGCTCCGGGGCGCCGACGGGTCGTTCTACTTCATGGAGATGAACGCGCGGCTCCAGGTCGAGCACCCGGTCACCGAGATGGTTTACGGGATCGATCTCGTCAAGGCGATGATCGCGATTGCCGCCGGCGGCGCTCTCCCGGTCGGGCAGGACTCCATCGTTCCCCGAGGCCACGCGATCGAATGCCGCATCATCGCCGAGGATCCCGCGAGGAATTTCATGCCCTCGCCCGGCCGCATTCGGGCGCTGCGGGCACCCGCGGGTCCAGGGGTGCGCTACGACGGAGGGGTCTACGGCGGGTTCACGGTTCCCCTTCACTACGACCCACTGCTCGCGAAGCTGATCGCCTGGGGAACCGACCGGGCGGAGGCTGCGGCGCGGATGGCTCGCGCGCTCGATGAGCTTCGCGTCGACGGCGTGAAGACGTCGATCGCCTTCCATCGGCGCGTGATGACGCACCCCGCCTTCTTGGCCGGCGATCTGCACACGGGATTCCTCGACGAACACCCCGAGCTGACGCTACCGGCGAGCGATCCGTGGCTCTCCGAGGTCGCCGTGCTGGCCGCGGCCGTGCACCACTTCAGGCGGTTCGAGCAGCTGTCGTCCGCCGCCAACCCCGCCGAGCGCTCGACGGAGCCGTCCGCCTGGCGGCGCGGCCGAAGCGCGGGGTGGCGTCGATGAAGTTCGCCGCACGGGCGGGGGAGACGACCCATGAGATCGTCGTCACGCGGCTGGACGCGGCCTACGTCGTGACTCTCGACGGCGTCGAGCATGTCGTCGACGCGCGAAAGCTCGAAGCCGATTTTTACTCGATCCTCTTCGATGGGAAATCCTACGAGGTCTCCGTGGAGGACGCGGGAGGCCGATACCGGGTCCGGCACGGAGCGAACGAGCAAATCGTCGAGCTCGCCGACGCGAGCCGCGGCGGGCGTGACGAGCTCCGGAAGGGCGGCGTGGCGACGATCGACGCCGTGATGCCGGGCAAGGTCGTCCGGGTGCTGGTGGCGCCTGGCGACGAGGTCGAACTCGGACAAGGCCTCGTGGTCGTCGAAGCGATGAAGATGGAGAACGAGATCACCGCCCCGCGGCCCGGGCGCGTCGCGAGCGTCGACGTGAGCGCCGGACAGAACGTCGAGATGGGAGCGAGGCTCGTGGTTCTCGAATGAGCGGGACGGCCCCCGCGGCGGATCGGGCGATCCGCGCGGAGGCCGGACTTGTCTCCACGGACCGAGCGGGCCTACTTGTTGAGCTTTTTCTCGAGCTGCTTGCCCGCTTTGAAGCGGACGGCGGTCTTCGCCTTGATCGTGATGGCCTCGCCGGTTTGCGGATTGCGACCGATCCGCGCCTTCCGCTTGCTGATGCCCCACGTGCCGAAGCCGACGAGCGTGACCCTCTGCCCCTTCTTCAGAGACGCCGTGATGCCGTTCGTCAGGGACTCGATCGCCGTGGCGGCGGCGTTGCGGGTGATTCCTGCATCCGTCGCAATCTTTCCGATCAACTCTTGTTTGTTCACGCGTTTCACCTCCTCTCGTTCGTGGCGTTCTCGCGCGCGGTGCGGGAAGGGCGCGCGTTCATGGAAACGTGACGAGCGCATTACAACGCGCCGGCGTCGCGGCCGTCAAGGGTGAAACCGCAGTCTGCGCCGACAAAAACGCCCGGGGCGACGATCAGCTCGGAGCGTTGCGTGCGAGGAAGCGCGCGAGCCGATGCCGCGAGTCCTCACTCAAACCGGTGAAGAACAGGCCGAGCTCGTAGCGCGGCGCCCCCGCGGACGACGCCAGTTCCCTCCGCCGCACGACGACCGCCTCGACGTCGAGCGTCTCCGTGCGCGCGCCGTTCGGAAGCATCAGGCGGACGGCGAGGCGCGTCATCTCCGGGTAGTCATGGCTCGACGAGCACTGCACGCCACCCATCGATAGATCGGACGCGACCATCCGCGCCTGTGTTCCTCGGCCGTCCTCTAGGCCCTCGACCTCGATCTGACTCGCGATCCGCGCGTGGGAGCGTCGTTCTACGGGCGTCGGCGTCACGGTTCCTCCAATGCCACTCTGAGGGGACGCGCTATCCTAGCAGCGGGATTTCCCATCGCGGAGCGCAAAGGAATACCTTGTGGATCGGGACGCGCTGACCAAGCTGCTCAGGGACGTGCGCTCGCGCCGGGTGACGATCGCGGAAGCGACCGCGCGGTTGAAGCATTTTCCCCTCGACGAATTGGGCTTCGCCACCGTGGACACGCACCGCAGCCTCCGCCGCGGCTTCCCTGAAACGATCTATGGACCCGGCAAGACGATCGAGCAGATCGTCGGCATCGTGTCACGGCTCCGGAAGGCAGGTCAGTCGGCCCTGGTCACGAGAGTCGGTCCGGAGGTGCACGCGGCGGTGCGGCGACTACACCCTCGGGCGGAGTACCACCCCAAGGCGCGTGCTCTGGTCCTGCGAGAAGGCAAGAGCAAGCCGGGTCGACCCGGGGTCGTCGTGATCACCGCGGGTACAACCGACATCGCCGTGGCCGAGGAGGCGGCGATCACGGCCGAGCTGATGGGAGAGCGCGTCCGGCGCATCTACGACGTCGGAATCGCCGGTCTCCATCGCCTTCTCGCCCATCGCGAGGTGCTGACCAAGGCCAACGTCGTGATCGCGATCGCAGGAATGGAGGGCGCGCTCCCGTCGGTCGTCGCGGGTCTCGTCGAGTGCCCCGTGGTCGCGGTCCCAACGAGCGTCGGCTATGGGACGGGAGCCGGAGGGTTTGCAGCGCTGCTCACCATGCTGAATTCGTGTTCACCCGGCGTGGCCGTGGTCAACATCGACAACGGTCACGGTGCGGGGTGTCTCGCGTCTATGATCAATCGACGGACAAGAGGAGCGAGATCGCTTGCATGACCCGGCGAGTCGTCGTACATCAGCGCCCGTTTCGTGCTGACCGTGCCATTTGACGGCGATTGGAGCAGCCGCTAGAGTTCCGATCTTGCGCCGACGCCCATGCGGGGGCGGAACACACGTCAGGACGAAAGCGGGGTGAGGATTCGATGCCGGTGATCAAGGTGCGCGAGGACGAGAGCCTCGAGAACGCCTTGAAGCGCTTCAAGAGGAAGTGCGAGAAGTCGGGCATCTTGACCGAGATCAAGAAGCGCCAGCACTACGAAAAGCCTAGCGTGAAGAAGAAGAGGAAGGCGCTGGCTGCTCGAAAGAAGCTGTTGAAGCGGTTGGCTCAGGAACGCAGGGGTAACGGTTAAACATTCTCGCGGGCCGGGGCGGACTTCATGCCGCCCCGGATCGTTGCCAAGCAGGTGGCCCCTTTGGCCGTCCCGCTCACGAAGGACTTCGTCGCGGCGGTCCGAAATGCAGGCGACATCGTTCGCCTCGTGTCGGACTACGTCCCTCTCAAGCCGGCTGGCAGTCGCCTGAAGGGGCTCTGTCCGTTCCATCACGAGAAGACTCCGTCGTTCTCCGTCGACCCGCAGATGCAGTTGTTCTACTGCTTCGGTTGCCAGGCCGGCGGCGACGCGTTCAAGTTCGTCATGCTCTACGAGAAGGTCGACTTCCCCGAGTCCGTCGAGTTCCTCGCCCGCCGCTGGGGAGTGCCGCTTCCCCGGGCGGTGGCGCGGCCGGAGGACGACGCACGGGCCCGGCTGCTGCTCATCAACGACTCGGCCTCTGCGTTTTTTCGCAAGCTGTGGTCGGATCCGTCTCGCGGAAAACTCGCGCGCGACTACGCGGCCAAACGCAGCGTATCGAACGAGCTCGTCGAACGCTTCGGCATCGGGTATGCGCCCGACAGCTGGGATTCTCTTTTGGGTGTGCTCACCGCGAGGGGGTTCAAGCCTCAAGAAGTTCAAACGGCTGGCTTGGCGGTCCCGCGCAAAGATGGCACGGGCCATTACGACCGCTTCCGCAATCGGTTGATCTTCCCCATCCGGTCCGCCACGGGGCAGGTGGTCGCCTTCGGCGGTCGCGCTCTGGACGATTCCGAGCCGAAATATCTCAACTCTCCCGAGACTCCTGCGTATGTGAAGGGTGAACATCTCTACGGACTCGACGTCGCACGCGACGCGATTCGACGGGAGGGGTTCGCCATTCTCGTCGAGGGGTACCTGGACTTGATCGCGCTCCATCAGGCGGGGTTCGAGAATGCCGTCGCGTCGCTGGGAACCGCCCTGACGCCGGCTCAGGTCAAGCTCCTGTCCCGGTACGCAGAGCATGTGGTCGTCAGCTACGATGGGGACGCCGCCGGGGTCAATGCCGCCGCGAAGTCGCTCGATCTGCTCCTGGAGCGGGGCCTGGACGTTCGCGTCGCGGAGGTACCGAACGGGCGGGATCCGGACGATTTCGTCAAGCAAGACGGGGCTGCGGCCTATGAAGCGATCGTGCGCCAGGCCCCCGGCTACCTCGACTTTCTCGTGCGCCGGGAGCTCTCGGCGCGCGATCTCGATCGCCCTGGCGAAAAGGTCGCCGCGATCAACGCGATCCTGCCGAAGCTCGCGCGGCTGGAGAGCGCCGTCGAGCGCGCCGCTTGGGCCGGCCGCCTGGCCGATGCTCTCAGGATCGACGACGACCTCGTCATGCAGGAGCTGCGCAACGCTCTCCGCTCGGCTCGACCGGGGATCAGGCACCGCGCCGGGCCATCGGAGCCGACCAAGGACGTCGAGGCGCGGCTGGTGTGGCTGCTCATGGCGAGCGAGACCGCGCGGAGGCGGGCGCGGGACGTCCTCGAGGCCGCCGAGCTCGCCGAGTCGCCGGTTGCCGCCATCGTCCGGGCCATTCTCGATCTCGATGCGCAAGGGCTGCCCGTGGATGGACCGCTCATCGTCAACGTGCTCGAGGACGAGTCCGACCGGCAGCTCCTCACGCGCATCGCGTTCCGCGACGAGGCCCCCGGGGGAGCCGAGGAGCTCGATGGTTGCCTGGAGACGTTGCGGAACACGCGCCTGAAGAAGGATCATAGGAGCGAAAGTCGCGACCTCGACGCGCGCAGCCGAACCGACCAGGACGAGGGGCTGGTCAAGATCATGCAACTGGGGCGACAGATGGACGCCCCTCACCGAGACATCCCGCACTAGCTGAGAGGACGATGAGCAAGAAAAAGCGCGAACAGATCTCGGGAGTCGAAGCGAAATACGAAGAGGTCCGTCAGCTCCTGACCGTCGGCAAGGAGCGAGGCTTCCTCGCCTACGACGAAATCAACGAATCACTCCCCGACGAGATCTCGTCCTCACCGGACGAGATCGAAGAGGTCTTCTCCCTCTTCGAGGCCCACGGCATCACGGTCGTCGACGCCGACGCGCGGGAGCAGCTGGGCCCGGGCGGCGCCGGCGCGGCGCCGAAGGAAGCGGCCAAGGACGACAAGGAAGACGAAGGTAAGGACGGAGTCGTCGCGGGACCGCTCGAGAAGACCAACGACCCGGTCCGCATGTATCTCCGGGAGATGGGGACCGTTCCGCTGCTCACGCGCGAGGGCGAGGTCCGCATCGCCCGCCGCATCGAGCGGGGCGAGCGCCGCATCATGAACGCTTTGGCGCGCAGCAAGTGGGTGCACGACGAGATTCGCCAGATCGGCGAGCGCATCAAAAAAGGGCAGATCTCCGCGAACGTCTTCGCTGGCGGAGACGAGGAAGAGGACAAGTCCGCACGAAAGCTCGAGCGGGCGAAGGTCGTCATTCAGCGCCTGAACAAGAAGCTCAACCAGATGGACGTCGCCATCAAGAAGATGGCGAAGCTCAAGCCGGGCGGACGCGCACGCAAGGCGGCCCGCTACAGAGCGATGAAGCAGCAGGTGAGGCTCGCGCTCGAGCTGCGCGAGCTCAAGCTCGTCCCGTCGCAGATCGACAACCTCGCGAAGCAGGTGCGCGACGCCGACCACAAGATCAGGCGCCACGCGCGAAGCATCGAGGATCTCAAGGACAAGATGAAGTCGTTTCGCGATCCGGCGCTCAAGCGCGAGGTTCAGCGGAAGATCGACGGACTCCGCGGCGACATCAAGTCGATCGAGGAAGAGATGATGGCCTCGAAGGGGGAGATTCACGAGGTGGGCATGTCCGTCTCGCGGGGTCTCCGGGAAGCCAAGAAGGCCAAGAGCGAGCTGATCGAGGCCAACCTGAGGCTCGTCGTCTCGATCGCGAAGAAGTACACCAACCGAGGCCTGCAGTTCCTCGATCTGATCCAGGAAGGGAACATCGGGTTGATGAAGGCGGTCGACAAGTTCGAGTACCGCCGGGGCTACAAGTTCTCGACGTACGCCACCTGGTGGATCCGGCAGGCGATCACGCGCGCGATCGCGGACCAGGCACGGACGATCCGCATCCCGGTGCACATGATCGAGACGATCAACAAGCTCATTCGCACCGCGCGGAGCCTCGTGCAGGAGTACGGCCGCGAGCCGTCCCCCGAAGAGATCGCCAAGAAGATGGGCATCCCCGTGATGAAGGTGAGAAAGGTTCTCAAGATCGCCCAGGAGCCCATCTCTCTAGAGACGCCCATCGGCGAGGAAGAGGACAGTCATCTCAAGGATTTTATCGAAGACCGGAGCGCCGTCTCCCCGGTCGAAGCGGCGATTCAGTTGGATTTGAGGTCTCAGACCCAGACGGTCCTGAAGACCCTGACGCCCCGCGAGGAAAAGGTTCTCAAGCTTCGCTTCGGCGTCGGAGACGGTAGCGAGCACACGTTGGAAGAGGTTGGCCAGAACTTCGCGGTCACGCGCGAGCGCATCCGCCAGATCGAATCGAAAGCGCTGCGCAAGCTCCGGCATCCGTCGCGCAGCAAGGTCCTCCGCGTGTTCCTGGAGAAGGCCGGGGCGCCCTAGCGTCCGCGCATCGCCGCAAGAGCGAGGCAGATCCACCCCGCGATGAAGCAAACGCCGCCGATCGGCGTGACGGCGCCCCACGACCGGGAGCCGGTCAGCGCCAACGCGTAGAGGCTTCCCGAGAAGACGGCGATCCCGGCAAGGAAGAGACATCCCGCGCCGGTCGTCAGCGCGCCGGGCCAGCGCTCGTACGCCCAGGCGGCGGCAAGGAGCGCCAACGCGTGGACCAGGTGGTACTTCGACGCCGTCTCCCAAACAGCGATCATCTCGGCCGAGATGCGATCCTTGAGCCCGTGCGCGCCGAACGCTCCCAAGGCGACGCCGGCGGCCGCCATCCACGCCCCGATCGCAAACCAGCGCGTCGTCATCGAGGTCCTCCTCGTCGCGCGAGCCCTCGCTACGGTAGCAGCACGATCCTGCGAGGCGCTCCTTTTCCCGTATCATCCCTTCGTGCAGCGCCTTGCTCTCGCCGGATCGGTCCTCCTCACGCTCTTCGCCGCTCAGGCGGGGACGCTCGACGACATGGAGCTTCGGAGCAACGTCGAGACCTCGATCCGCGGGACGCCGCAGACCGCGAATCTCCATTTGAAGATCTCCGTGGAGAATTGCGTCGCGATCCCGGAGGGCATCGTGCGCGACCTCGATCAGGCCGACGACGTTGCGGAGCTCGCTTCGAAGGTGAGGGGCGTCGCGGACGTCGATCGCTCGAAATTCCAGTACGAGGGCGGGGCGGTTCCCGACGAGGAGCTCGCCGAACGCGTTTCCCGCACGTTGTTCGAGATCCCGCGCTACGAGGCCGGCTCGATGAAGGTCGAAGTGGACGGCGGGGTCGTCACGCTCACGGGGGCGATCAAATACGCGTCGTGGCGCGGAGACGTCCGACGGCTGTGCGGCGGAATCGCGGGTGTGGTCGAGGTGGTCGACCGGCTCGACTCGCCGGCGACTCCCGACGCCCGAATCCAGAAAGCGCTGGACGGCGTGTTCTCACCGCGCGTCACCCCGCGTTTTCCGGGGAGCGTGCGCGCGGCCGTCAAGGACGGCGCCGTCACGCTCGAGGGTCGCGTACCGCGATTGTTCGACAAATGGACGGCCGAGCACGACGCCCGCGGCATCAACGGTGTCCGCCGCGTCGACAACCGCCTCGAGCTCCGCTCGGGCACAGCCATTCAGGTGATCTATCCATGACCATTCTTCGCTCCGCCAAGTGGCTCCCGCTCGCTCTCGCCGTGGCCGCGACGCTCGCTGCGACCCCGGGCCGCGCCGCACAGCCGGCCTCATCCCCATCCCCCGAGGACGCTCCGCACGGCGTCGCCAACCAAGCGGCCGACGCCCGGCCGGCGGGGGCCCCGGCGAACGACACCGGACCGGTAGCGGTCCCCGAGCCGTCCGAGAAAGCGCTCCGGCACGCGCGGGGCGGCGACTGGCTCTGGCTCATCGACACGCTGTGGGGGCTTCTGGTGCCTGGCGTTTTTCTCTTCACGGGCTTTTCCGCGAGGCTGAGAACGCTCTCGCACCGGGTCGGGCGCAATTGGTACTTCACGATCGTCGTCTACTTCGTCCTCTTCCTGCTGATCACGTCCGTGATCGACCTCCCGCTGTCCTACTACTCGGAGTTCGTGCGGCCGCACGCCTATGGTCTTTCGAATCAGACGCTGCAGAAGTGGATGGGCGACACGCTGAAGGGACTGATGGTCGGCCTGATCATGGGGTCGCTCCTCCTCTGGATTCCCTACGGGCTGGTGAAGAAGAGCCCCCGGCGCTGGTGGCTGTGGACCAGCATCATCGCGATCCCGGTGATGGCGTTCTTCCTTCTCATCGCGCCGATCGCCATCGACCCCCTGTTCAACAAATTCGGTCCGATGAAGGACAAGGTGCTCGAGACGAAGATCCTTAACCTCGCGGGGCGCGCGGGCATCGAAGGGGCGAGGGTCTTCGAGGTGGACAAGAGCACCGACACGAACACGGTCAACGCCTACGTCACCGGATTCGGCGGCTCGAAGCGCATCGTCCTCTGGGACACGACGATCGCCAAGCTGGCTCCCGACGAGATCCTCTTCGTCATGGGCCACGAGATGGGACACTACGTTCTGGGCCACGTCGTCAAGTCGATCTTCTTCCTCGCGCTCGTGATTCTGGCCACGCTCTACGCCGCGTTCCGGATCCAGGGGGGTCTGATCGCGCGCTACGCGAGCCGGTTCGGATTCATCGAGCTCTCCGACATCGCGTCGGTCCCGCTCATGCTGCTGCTCGTCGGTGTGCTCTCCCTCGTCGTCACGCCCGTCGTAGCCGGCTACTCGCGCTGGCAGGAGCACGAGGCCGACCGGTTCGGTCTCGAGATCACGCGGAACAACCACGCAGCGGCCACCGCGTTCGTCAAGCTGCAGCAAGAGAATCTCGGCGTGCCGCGACGGGGCCTCTTCTACAAGCTCTGGCGAGCCGACCATCCGCTGCTCGGCGAGCGGATCGATTTCTGCAACTCGTACCGCCCGTGGGAACAGGGGAAGCCCGGCCGCTACGAGCATCTGTTCAAGCAGTAGCCGGCGAGCATGGTCGACCAGGTCGCTGCGGGCGCGCTCCTCGTCGTTGCGGCCTACCTTGCGCTCGGGCTCCTGTTCGCGATCGTGTTCCTGACCTTCGGCATCGGGCGGGTGGATCACGCCGCCCGAGGCGCGCCCTGGAGCTTCCGGGCCCTGGTCGCCCCCGGGGTCGTCGCGCTCTGGCCGGTCCTCTTGAGGTTGTGGCTGCAGTCCGGGCGGCGCCGATGACCCGCGAGCTGCGCCGCGCCCATCGCCGCATCGCGATCGTGCTCGCGATTCTCCTGCCGATCGCATTTACGATCACCCTCCTGACGCGATGAGCGCGATCTACACGTCGGTCGGCTGGAACGCGGCGAAGAAGTCGTACGACGCGACGATCGCGGTCTCGCTCGCCGTCTATCTCGCGCTCTTCACCGGCGTCGGGCTGATCGCGCATCCCGATGCGACGATCGAGACGGTCTCGATCCGCGCGCTGGCGACGGCGGCATTCCTGATGCTGCACGTCATCCTCTCGATCGGTCCCCTCTGCCGGCTGAGCCCGCGGTTCCTCCCGCTCCTCTACAACCGGAGGCACCTCGGCGTGTCGATGTTCCTCGTCGCGGCCGCGCACGCCGTCTTCGCCGCCGTGCAGTTCCACGCGCAGGGGAACGTTCATCCGCTCGTCAGCCTGCTGGTGTCGGGAGCCGGATTTCAGACGTTCGGTGTCGTCGCTCTCGTCGTCCTCTTCCTCATGGCCGCGACGAGCCACGACTTCTGGCTCGCGAATCTGAGCCCGCGCGTCTGGAAGACGCTGCACATGGGGGTCTACTTCGCCTACGCATCCATCGTGCTGCACGTCGCGCTCGGCGCGCTCCGCTCGGAGTCCCGTCCTTTTCTCGCGATCGGCACGGGAGCCGGCATGGCTTGGCTGTTGACCCTGCACGTGGTGGCCGCCTTTCGCGAGCGAGCGGGAGATCGGGACGCGAAGCCGGTCGAGAATGGCTGGATCGATGTCGGGCCCGTGGTCGAGATTCCCAACGGTCGGGCGAAGATCGTCTGCTCCGAGGAGCGGATCGCGGTCTTCCGGTACGACGGCAAGGTCTCGGCGGTATCGAATGTCTGCCGTCACCAGAACGGACCGTTGGGCGAGGGTCGCGTGATCGACGGGTGCATCACCTGCCCGTGGCACGGCTACCAGTACTTGCCGGGGAACGGACGCTCGCCCGCGCCGTTCACCGAGAAGGTGGAAACGTTCGACGTCCGGGTGGTCGGCGGTCGCGTTTACGTCAACCGCAAGCCGCACGCGCCCGGAACCGCGGTGGAGCCTGCCCGTGTCGGATGAATTCTTCGTCGGCTATCTGGCAACGCCGCCGGCGACGGGGCGGCGCATGCGCCGCATCGCCATCTCGCTCGTGGCGAGCGCCGCGGTCGTCGCCATGGCGCTCGCGATCACGACGGGACCGTTCGATCGCTCGTCGTACGAGTACGGACAAGCCCGCGACTGGCAAGGAATCATCGAGGCGGCGCCCGTGCCCGTGCTGATCGCGAGCGTCCCGGCGGGGCCGGGATCCCCGTTCGCGGCGATCGCGCGCTATCCGCTGGTCGCGGAGGGGAAGCACGGCGCTTCGCCGATGGTCGAAGGCCAAGACGGGGCCCTGGTGAGGTTGAAAGGGAGACGCGTCTCGCGCGGCGGCACCACGATGCTCGAGATCGTGCCGGGGACGCTCGAGCTCCTTCGACGATCGCTGCCGGCCGACGGCAGGCCGGCCCCCGCGTCGAGGATCGAGGACTTGGGCCACGCGCGCTTCTCGGGCGAGATCGTCGATTCGAAATGCTTCCTCGGCGTGATGAACCCGGGACGCCTCGAGGTTCACCGCGCCTGCGCGATCCGTTGCATTTCGGGAGGCATACCGCCGATGCTCTTCAGCAGGGACGATCAGGGACGCGAAGCGCACCTCCTGCTCTTGGACGCGACCGGCAAGCCCGTGAACGATCGCGTCCTCGGTGTCGTCGCGCGCCCGGTCACCCTCGAGGGCCGCCTCGAGCGCCGCGACGATCTTCATTACCTGTACGTCGATAGATGGCCATAGGGGACACTCCCCTGTTTTCTTGCAAAGCGGTATCCGGGGAGCTTTGCAAGAAAAAGGGGAGTGTCCCCTATGTTCAAACTTGCAACGTGAAAGGATTGAAGTCGGTGTCGCGGTCGTAGTAGTCCTCGCTCTCGACGCGCTTGAGCCAGGCGACAACCCTGTACGTGATCGGCGTCGCCAGCGCCTCCCAGATCACTTTGATGGCGTAGTTGGTCGTCATCACGGTGAGGAGCTGGTCGGTCGACCAAATGCCGAGGAAGGCAACCGGGTAGAAGATGAGCGAATCGACCGCTTCCCCGGCGATCGTCGAGCCGATCGTGCGCTGGTAGAGATGACGGCCGGACGACCACACCTTCATCTTGGCGAGCACGTACGAGTTGCAGAACTCCCCCGCCCAGAACGCGAGAAGCGAAGCGAGCACGATCCGCCACGTTGCGCCGAAGACCGTCTCGTACGCCGCCTGATGAGGCCATCCCGGGGCCGGGGGAAACGAGACGACGACGTACGCCATGAACGATGCAAACGCTTCCGCGGCAAACCCGGCCCAGACGACCTTGCGTGCGCGCGCGTAGCCGTAAACCTCGGTGAGCACGTCGCCGAAGATGTACGAGATCGGAAAGAAGAGGACGCCGGCGCCGAAGGTAACCGGCCCGATCTTCGCGACCTTCGCGGGCCCGATCAGGTTGGCGCACAACAGCACGGTGACGAAGGCGGCCATGACGAAGTCGTAGTACCGGTAGCGGCGCTCGGGAGTTGTCACGCGATCTCCGTCTTCGGCCGGCGGATCTCCGCGAGCCAGTCCAGCCAGACCGACAGCACGACCACCGTCCACACCGCGCGCGCGCGATCCGCCCTGCGAGCTTGGTGCTCGTCGAGGATGGCGACCGCGGCCTTGGGATCGATGCCGACGCCCGCCATCCGAGGCGAGCCAAGCTGAGCTCGCGTCCAGTCGTGCAGCGGACCGCGCAGCCACGAGGCCAGCGGGACCGAAAGGCCGCGCTTCCTATTGTCGACGAGCGAGTCGGGCAGATAGCGGCGGGCGAAGCGCTTGAGGAAGGTCTTGGTCTTGAGCCCGGAGACCCTCTGGGCCGGAGGGAGCTTGGCGGCGAACTCCATGACGCCGACGTCGAGAAACGGAGCCCGCAGCTCGAGCGCGCAGCCCATCCCCGCACGATCGGCCTTCGTCAAGAGACCCTCGGCGAGAGTCGTCTCGAAATCGCTCTGCTGAACGACGTCGAGGACATGCGCGGAATCCCGAGCCTCCGCAGGCGCGGGCTGCGCATCGACTCCCAGGGATTTCAGCAGCTGCGGCTGGATCTGCGACGTCCACACGAGGTGCCGCGCGAGACCGCTGAGCTCGTCGCCCTCGACGAATCTCTTCAAGAGATAGGAGATCGTCACCTTCTTGTCGCTGACCGGCAGAGCGGACACCGCGGCGGCCAGCGCGCGGCGAAGCGGGCGCGGCCAGCGCGAGTAGCGATCCGCGAGGAGCGCCCCGATGTAGGTGGGATACCCTCCGAAGAGCTCGTCGGCGCCCTCGCCCACCAGGACCATGCGAACGTCGTCGACCGCGCGGCGGGACAGAAGGGAGGCCGGAACCCACGCGGGGTCCGCCAAGGGCTCCCCGGAGACCGAGACGAGCTTTTCGATCTCGCGCCGCACGTCGGCGGCGCCGAGCGTCACCGATTCCCACGGGACCCCGATGAGAGAAGCCGCCTGAGAAGCGACGTCTCCCTCGTCGTAGGACGCCTCGGCGAAACGAATCGTGTACGCCGTCAACGGCCGGTCGGGGTTGACACGGCGGGCCACGGCCGTGACGAGCGACGAGTCGAGCCCGCCCGAGAGGAACACGCCGCACGGCACGTCGACGTTGCCCTGCCGGGCGACGGCTGTGCGGAAGATCGCGTCGAATGCCTCGTCGCTCGCGTCGAACGACGGATCGGCGGCGAAGTGCAGGCTCCAAAACCTCCGCGTGCGCACTTGGCCGGCTGCGATGGTCACGACCTCGCCGGGCCTCACGCGCGAGACGCCGCGAAAAGGAGTCGACGGCGCGACGAAGCAGCCGCGGCGCAGGTACCCGGCGATCGAGTCGTGGTCGATCTCGAGCGGAATGTCGAGATCGCTCGCGAGGCTGGCGAGCTCCGAGGCGAACGCCACCTCTTCGCCGCGCACCGTGAAGAACAGCGGCTTCTCTCCCGCGCGATCGCGCGCCAACACGATCCGCGGCGTCCGCGGATCCCACACGGCGATCGCGAACGCGCCGATGAGATGCTCGGCGAAGGCCTCGCCGCGCTCGAGGTACAGAGCGGGGATCACCGCGATGTCCGTCTGTTGCGGGATGACGTGACCCCGCCCGGTGAGCCAGGCGCGCAGCTCGCGATGATTGTCGATCTCCCCGTTGCAGGCGACGACGATTCCACTTCCCCGGTCCACGACCGGCTGCGAGCCCGATTCCAGCCCTCGGATCGCGAGTCGCGTGGCGCCGATGGCGCCTTCGCCGCACGAGGCGAGATGCGTCTCGTCGGGCCCGCGGTGTCTGAGGCGCCGAAGGGATGCCGCCGCCCGGCGCTTCAAGGGAACGGCAAGCCCATGCGTCGTCAGTCCGACCACGCCGCAGATGCCGCACATCTCAGCGCTCCCTCCGGGGAGACAGCGAGGCCCCCCACCACCCGTCGACGAGCTCGGTGACGGGGGCATCCGAGCCGACCCACGCCTTGAGATCGTCCGCAGCGCTCGACGGCGCGAGGACGAGGACGGGGTTCGGCCGCGACGCGCGCCACACCTCGCGCCCCGAGTGCGACACGAGCGTGGCCGGACGCTGGGGAAGCTGGCGGAGCCAGTAGACGATGAAGTTGCTCCGAAGCGGAATCGCCTCGTCGCTGATGAGCGTCAGCGTTCGTCCCAAGTAGAACGAGAGCCCCGCCGAGTAACCTTCGAGGAACGCGATTTCCGTCGCCGCCGGCGTCGGCGTCAATCGGTCGGCCAAAGGCTTCGCCGAGCGAGCGCGGGCGAACGCAACCCCGGACGGCAGCGCCACGGTGACGAGCACGAGTGGGGCGACGACGAACGCGGCGACGGTCAGCGCGACGCTGCGCTTCACGGCGGCAGCCGCCGCGAGAACCGCGACGGCGACGAGCACGACGACGAGCGTCGGCCACATCGACCAGACCGCACGCCGGTCCTCCGTCATCGCCGCGAGCTTTCCGGCACTGGCCGGGCCCTTCATCACCGCCCAGCCGAGAGCGCCGGCGAGCAGCGCCGCAGCCGCGCTGAGCGCGAGGGACGCGCGCCGTACGAGCCGCGCGGCCGCGCCTTCGTCAAGACGCCAGGCGTGTCCGAGCCCGCGCCCGATCAGGGCTCCGGCTGCGACGACGGCCGAGAGGATGTACGCAGGCTGCTTCGTCCGCGACATCGAAAAGAAGACCACCACGACGATCGTCCACACGACGAGCAGCCGGTCGGCGCTCGTCAGGCGCTCTCGCACCCTCCATGCGGCGAAAACCATCGGCACGAAGAGGATGGTCCACGGGAGGAGCGCGCCCAAGAGCCCCGGCCCGTAGTACCAGAAAGGCTGCCCTCGATTGAAGGCCGGCGTGAAGAACCGGTTGAGCGTCTCCTCATAGACGCCATAACGGAAGAACTCCGGATGCACGCGCGTGAGCGCGAAAAACCACGGCACGAAGAGCGCGGCCACGATGAAGGCGTTGCGAGGCGCGAAGACGCGTTGGAGCGCTCGCGGCCGCCGCTCGACGAAGAAGAACACCGCGAGCACCGCCGCGGGAACGAGCGCCCCGACCGGCCCCTTGACGAGCATCCCGAAGCCCACCGCGACCGCGCCCGCCGCGTGCCATCGACGGTCGGGCGTCTCGCCCGCTTCCGCGACGAACGAGGCGAGAATGGCCGCGACGATGCAGAGCGTCAACGCGATGTCCATGATCACAATGCGTGAGAACGCGAAGAACGACGGCGAGCTCGAGACGACGATCACCGCGAGCGCCCCGCTCGCGGAGTCGTACCACCGGCGGGCGAAGACGTAGACGACGACGAGGACGAGGAGGCCGCACAGCGCCGACGGGATTCGGGCGCCCCACTCGTTGACGCCAAACGCCCTGAGCGAGAGGGCAACGGCGGCGAAGTAAGCCGCCGGCTTGTCGAGATACGGATGCCCCTCGAGGGTCGGCACGAGCCACGACCCGGAGATCGCCATCTCGCGCGCGACCTCGGCATTCCGTCCCTCGTCGGGCTGCATGAGCGGCAGCGACCCGAGCCCGAAGAAGAGCATGACCGCCGCGACCGCGAAAGCGGTCACGGCGAGTGGGGTTCCGGCGCTGGACGCTGGGGTTCTGGCGCTAAGCTCAGTCAAGGCAGCCACTTTACACCGAGCACGAAGTCGTAATTCCCCCGCTTGTTGCCTGCCCCACAAAACCGGCCGAAATTGTCGGGGGTGAGGCGAGGAAGAATGAAGGAGGCACTGCAGATGACCAGCAAACGTCTGTTCACGGTGATCGCGATTCCCTTGGCGCTGACTCTGGCCGCGGCCACCGCCAAGGCCGACGACGACCAGCAAGCCTCGGCCAAGTCGGCCACGAAGACCGTCACGACGACCAAGAGCGGGAGCACCGTGACACGCGACGCGACGATCACGCGGCCCGACGGCAAGACCCGCCATCGCACGGACACGTGGACGATGGACCAGAACAAGGTGACGCACCACGGCGAAACGACCTTCGCCAATGGGAAGACCGCAACGCACGATTCGACGACCGTGCGCGAGGGCGGCACGGTGACCCGGCAAGCGACGACCGTCGGCCCGAACGGCGGCCACGTGGTCGCGCAGAGCGTTCGCGAGTGGCATCCGGAGCTGAACGCCACGACGACGGAGACCACGCGCACGATCACCTCGCCGAACGGCCAGGTCACGACCCAACACGTGACGACCACGGCCCCGGGTCAGCACCCCCGGATGGCGCATCGTGCGGGCCGTCATTCGGAGCCGGCCGAAGAGGTCCCGCTCAAGAACGTGCCGTAAGCGTTACTCGAGGAGGAGTTCGATCATCGGGGGAGCCGCTCGGCTCCCCCGATTTGTTTTCCGGGGCATCCGGCGGTCGCCCGCGGCAGGACTAGAATGCCGCCGCCCCCATAGCTCAGTCGGTCAGAGCAGCGGACTCATAATCCGTCGGTCCCTGGTTCGAGTCCAGGTGGGGGCATTTCACTCCAACCGCCAGATCGACACGGCACCACTTCCATGGTGGACCTCACGCCGCCGACCCAGAAACTGCGGGCGTCGAGGCCCCGCGGGAATGGACGGCAGCCGCTCCTGTGGGCCCTGCGCCCTATCGCCTAGAAGCGGCGGCGCGCAGCGCCGACCGCTTCATGCTGTTGTTAGACAGCCCCTTTCGATGGGGCATCGGACTTCCGCTCCATCCCCGGTGTGCCGAACCGGGTCCGGATGTACTCTTGCGCGCTCTGCGCCGGTAGCTTCACCGTCCCCGGGCCGCTCCGCACGAAGAAGTCCCCGTCAGGCGTGGTCTCCAGACCCTTCCACTTGAGAAACACCGGCTCCGGGCTGCGCTGGCAGCTCACCACGCACACGGTCTTGCCTTCAACGACCTGCGTCTTCGGATCGATGCATGTCCCGGCCCGGTCACCCAGCCCGTTGCGCACTACCTGCGCAAGGTGACGCATGAACTTGTCGTCGCTCTCGAGCCGATCACGCTCGATGCCGACGATGGAGCCGTGGTCGCTCACGCCGATCAGGAGATCGCCGCCCTCGGTGTTCAGGAACGCGGCGATGGTCTTGAGCACGGCGTGGGTCACGGCCCTGTCGTCCTGCTTGTCCTCCTTGAGGCTCCAGCGCAGGGTCGACTTGAACTCCAGCGTCTTCGACTCGCCGGCTTTGATCAAGTCTTCGGCATTGCGGTGAGCGCGCAGATATTGGTCGAACAGGAAGTTCTTGATCGCCTCGCCGAAGGCGCTGTCGTCGGTGATGCGCTTGTAGAGCTCGAAGTTCGAGTCGACGATCTCCTGGATCACGTCTTCGACCTTCTGGTCAAAGGTGAGCCGCACGTTCTCGCGCGTGTTGACGCGCGCCGCGGCATCGAGCGCCGCGTCGTCGTCGAGCTTTTCCATCATCTGGCCCAGCGTCACGCGGTGCTCGGGTCCTAGGTTGAGCCCGAAGCGCTCGTTCAGCTCGGCGATGATGCGCGAGAGCGTCTCTAGCTCCTCCGGCGTGACGCCGCGGCCCTGCTTTGTGCTCACGGGCTCGAGCACGCCGGGCCGGCGCTCCAGCGCGATCCTGCCCCTGCCCGTCTGCTGGATCCGGTACGACTCGATGTCGATGTTCTGCTGCACCTCGCGCGGGAGCTCGGCGCGGTCGGCGGGCAGCAGTCGCCGCAGGTACCGCGCAAAGACGTAGAGCTTCTCGAGATCGGCGTCGGCGAAGGTCAGCACCTGTGCGAGGAACGCGTAGAGACGTACGTAGTCGGTGAGCTGCCCGCGGAAATCGCGCTGCTCCTCCTCCGACAGCGCTCCGAAGCGCTCGACCACCGGCGCGAGCACCGCGTACAGCCGGTCCTGCGTCGCCTTGGGATCGAAGTAGACCTTCGCGAACGCCCCGACGTCGCCCTCTTCGTAGACCGGGAAGGCGGCGAGTCGCGTCTGGCGCTCGTAGAGCAGGTTCGGGTCCGTCGCCTCGGAGAGGAGCGTCGTCTCGTAATAAGGCTCGAACGCGGCCTTGATCTCGTCGGACTCGTTGGCGAAGTCGAGCACCAGGGTGCCCTTCTTCTCCGGGTGCGGGCGGTTGAGGCGCGAGAGGGTCTGCACCGCGTTCACGCCGCCGAGCTTCTTGTCCACGTACATCGTGTGCAGCAGCGGCTGGTCGAAGCCAGTCTGGAACTTGTTGGCGACGATCAGGAACCGGACCTCGGGCTGCTCGAAGGTCCTCGCCGTCTGCGCTTCCGGAAAGCCGTTCATCCCCGCCTCGGTGTACGACTGCCCGCCGTCCTGCACGGTGCCTGAGAATGCAACCAGCGCCTTGAATGGGTAGCCGCGCTCGGCGAGGTACTTGTCCACCGCCCGCTTATAGCGCACGGCGTGCAGGCGCGAGCGGGTGACAATCATCGCCTTCGCCTTGCCGCCGACCTCCCCCTGCACCTTGGCGGCGAAGTGCTCGACGCAGATTCTGACCTTCTCGCCGATCGCGTGCGGGTGCAGCTCGACGAACGACTTGAGCAGGTACTCGGCCTTCTTCTTGTCGTAGCGCGGGTCGTCCTCGACCTTCTTGAGCAGCCGCCAGTAGGCCGTGTATGTCGCATAGTTCGCCAGCACGTCGAGGATGAACCCCTCCTCGATTGCCTGGCGCATGCTGTAGAGGTGGAAGGGCACGAACTTCCCGTCGGGGCGCTTCACGCCGAACAACTCGAGCGTCTTCGGCTTGGGCGTCGCCGTGAAAGCGAAGGTCGAGAGGTTGGGCAGGCGCCCGCGCTTCTCCATCTCGGCCAGGATCGTGCTCTCCAGCTCTTCCTCGGGCGTCGCCGCCCCCGCCTCCTCGGCTTCCGCGGATTCGAGCGACCCCACGCTGAGCACCGCCTTGAGGCTCTTCGTGCTCTCGCCCGACTGGGAGGAGTGCGCCTCGTCCACGATCACGGAGAAGCGCCGGCCTGGCAGCTCGCCGATCTCCTTGGCGATCACCGGGAACTTCTGGAGCGTGGTGACGATGATCGTCTTGCCCGACTCGAGCGCGTCCTTCAACTGGCGCGACGTGGTGTCGATGTTCTCCACCACCCCGAGCGTCTGCTCGAACTGGCGCATCGTCGTCTGAAGCTGTCGATCGAGAACGCGGCGGTCGGTGATCACCACGATCGAGTCGAAGACGCGCCGGTTGCTCGCGTCGTGCAGCGTCGAAAGCTGGTGCGCGAGCCAGGCGATTGTGAAGCTCTTGCCGCTCCCGGCCGAGTGCTGGACGAGGTAGCGCTGACCAACGCCGCGCGAGCGGGCGTCGGCGACGAGACGACGCACGCAGTCGAGCTGCTGGTAGCGCGGAAAGATGAGAAAACGACGGCCGGTCTTCTTACCCTTCTCGTCCTCCTCTTCGACCTCGTAGATGAACTGGCGCACGAGGTCCAGCACGCTATCGCGCGACCAGGTCTCCTCCCAGAGGTACGCCGTGGCGTAGCCCTTCCTCGTGAGCGGCACGGGCGGGTTGCCGGCGCCACCGAACTTGCCCTGATTGAAGGGCAGGAAGCGCGTCCTCGCCCCAGCGAGGTGCGTCGTCACGTAAACCAGGTCCGGGTCGACGGCGAAGTGCGCGAGGCAGCGGCCGTATGCGAGTAGCGGTTCGCGCGGGTCGCGGTCGCTCTTGTACTGGCGAATGGCGTCCTCGACGTCCTGCCCGTTCAGCGGGTTCTTCAGCTCGGCGGTGAAGATCGGGACGCCGTTCAGGAACAGCACGAGGTCGAGACAGTTTTCGTTCTTGGTGCTGTAGTGGACCTGCCGGACGATGGAGAAGAGGTTCGCCGCGTGCAGGCGCCGCGTCTCCTCGTTGAGCCCGCTCGCGGGACGGAAGTAGGCGAGCCGGAACTTGCAGCCCGAGTCCTTGAGGCCGTTGCGCAGCACGTCGAGCGCGCCGCGCCGCTCGATCTCGAGGGCGAGGCGCTTGAGGAACTGCTCGCGCACCGCCGCGCCGTGGTGCTGCTCGAGTTTCTTCCATTCCTTGGGCTGCGTGGCGAGGACAAAGTCCACCACGTCGCGCGGCAGGAGGCAGAGCGCACGGTCGTAATCCTCGGGCTTGCGCTTGCGATACCCGCCCGGCGGATTCTCGCCGTAGGGCGACGCCGTCTCGCGCACCGCCGTCGAGTCGCCCGCGCAGGCGTCCGGGCCGTACTGGAGCAGCCCGCACTCGATCGCCTCCTCGAAGGCGCGCTCGGAGATCTCGGGGCTCACGCTGCCTCCTCCCGCACGTCGATCTTGCCCGTTACCGCGGCGGAGATGAGCGCGATGCGGAGTTCCCTGAGCCGCTCGATGGCGTCTTTGACTCCCGCGATAAGTGCGTCGAGTCGGCCAGACGATGTCGAAACCTCATCTACGATGGCCCGCTGTTCATTCAAAGGTGGCAAGGGTACGAGGAAGTCGACGGCATCTGAAACGTTAATCTGCTCTTGGGCCGCGCCGTCCTGCAGCATCTTGAACTGCGCTTTTCCGACAGCGGAGTTCATCAGGTAACCGAGCAGTTCCGAGTTGATCCGCTGGGAACGCCGCGTGATTAGAAGCGACGCGCAGTTGCTACCGTCCAGCTCGGGGGGGACAACCGCAGTAACGCCTGGGTAGCCAACGCGCATAGAGACTAGGTCGCCTGCCCGTAGAATGGACTTGTGATGGGTCTTGTTCGAGTCCTCACTGATGTACTGGACGCGATCAAGGACGATCGCTCCCTCGGTTACGTCCACCCCGCGCAAGAAGAAAGGGCCAGAGGGGCTAACGTATTGCGAAGGATTGACCACGATACCAACTGTTAGGCCGCCCGAGACGTGTTTCAACCGCCAGAGTTCCCACTGCGCCGGAATCTCCCCCAGCCACTCGACGCCGGAGTCCTTCATGGGCGCCTTCGGGTCGAGGCCCTTTGTGACGGCGCGGGTGATGAGGGCGGTGCGCGTCTCCTGGAGCAGCTCGATCAGCCGCTCCTTCTTCGCCACCAGCGCATCGAGCCGCGCCGTCTCCCGATCGAGAAAGGCGGCGATGGCGCGCTGCTCGGGTTCGGGGGGCCGGGCTAGTTCATACGTCGCCATCTCGCTCTCATTGATCGCAGGGAAACTCACGCCCTTCGAGTTCGCGACTACTCGCTCGACGAAGTACGGCGCTCGCAGTGCATAGGCTGCGTAGTCCGTCGTGAGGTCGTCGTCGGGTCGCACGACTGCGAAACCAGTTGAGACTACCATCCCAGGCTCTGGCTTCTTGATGGGTGCAATAGCGCGAAGGTAGGTGCGAACTGTGGACACGATCACGTCGCCGTCTCGGACCAGCCGACGCGCGCGCGTCGGGGCCAAAGCGAAGGTGAGGATCTCTTGCTCGATGATTCGGCCGAGACTGTCCACGCCGCCGATGTCGACATAGGTCATCTCGAGCCCCTGGTCCGTCTCTTCGGGCAAGGCCTCCGCGTTCAGGGCCGCCAAGTGCTTCAGCCGCTTTACCTCCCAGTGCGCCGGAATTTCCCCCAGCCACTCGACGCCGGAGTCCTTGTAGGTCGGATACGGCTTGAGCCGCCGCAGGTGAATAGCGCGCTCATTCACGACCGTCTCCTCCGTCGCGCGCTCGCCTGGTAGTCCTCCCACACCTTGTTAATGTCCGCGCCCTGCAACCAATCCCGGAGGCGGTAAATCGACTTCTGCGAGTACCGAGCGAACGATGCCTTGCCAATCGTGCTATGGCGGAAGCACTCGCCGTCGTCCTTGAGTCGCGCGTGGTGGATCAGGGCGGTCGTCTTCGGACCCGAAAGACCGAGGTGCTGCGCCACCTGATCGCGGCCAAGATTGTAGAAACCGAGCGAGTCTACCTTGTGCACTGCCACGACGGCCGCGCCGGGAGTGCCTTCGGGGACAAGCTGGATCGGCGTCCCTTCCTTCTTCGATATCCGCAATTCGAGCGACGGTCCGGTGCCTGTCGCTGTCAGGTTGATCGCGGCGACGCCGGGGAAGACATCGGCCCATGCGCGCCCCTTGCGGATCTCCTCGCCGAGTTTGCACAACTCCCCGTCAGTCGGTTGGAGCCGGTCGCCACGCATCGCCCCATCTACGATCGCGAGCGCACGAAGCTTCGCAGCCGCTTCGAGCCTGCGGCGCTTGTCAGGCTGCAGCAGTCGCTCGACTTCTTTCGCTTCCCGGTCGAACAGTGCGGCAAGGTCGGATGGAGGGGTGGTTGAGAGCGGAAGAACCAGAGGGGGCACGTGTACTGTCAAGTCCTGCTTGAACACATCGCCTACGATGTCGCGAAGGAGCGTGAGCCCAGCCTGCGCATGGATATAGAGGTGTTGTTCCGACAGGTCGACGAGGTGGTGCTGGGCGGCATCGCGCAGTGTGTTAAGCGCTTGGAGCTGAAGCACCTGCTCCTGCCTCAGGAACCGTATGGTCCCGTCACTGAGCGCCTTGCGCAGGCACTCGTCGAAGCCGATAGTTTGCTTCTCCCGAGGTTTGCGGATGGCACCGCCGCGATGGCGGATCGCGGCCTTGAGCAGCATCTCGAACGCGTGGTCCATCAGGATCAGGACGGCGTCGACGCGCCCGCGATCCCATGGCCGGTTGTAGTGCTCAATGGACAGCACGAGCGAATCGACGGCCTTTGCCAGAAGGAGTCGCGATTCGCGTTTCACGTCGTCGCCTCGCTGCGAGACTGCCACGGGCCTCCCGGCGGCCAGGATCCTACGGGACCATCGCCCGAGAGAATCCTTTCGCGCACCGGACCGAGGAACTCGATGATCCGTCCGCCGATCATGTCGAACTGCGCGGGCGGCGGCACCAGGACCGCACCCGCCGCCAGATAGTTGCGCCAGCGCGCCTCCATCTCGGGCCCCTGATAGAAGGCCGTCGTGAGGACTCGCGGTGCTTCGTCGCTCCAGGGCGTTCCGCGACGCTCGAAGCAGGCAGCCACCGCGCGCTGCAGCGTCTCGCCGTCGAACGCGAACGCACCCGCGAGCGCCCAGACATCGTGGAAGTCCTTCATCCGACTGTTCAGCGTATCCAGCTTAACCATCGCCTCGAACTTCTCGGCGATCGTCAACTCCCGCGGATACGCACGCAGCCGAGGAGGCGGCAGTGCGGAGAGCATCGTGGGGTAAGTGACCTCTTCTGGCTCGAGCACGACGGCGTCGCCGACGCCGATATCGAGCTGCACCGCGATGCGGGCGTTGCCGAGGAACGCACGGAAGCGGGCGCGCTTGCCGGAGTACTCCTCCTCCGGGCGGATCGTCTCGATCACCAGTGCCGACAGGTCGAAGCTCAGGCCGTCCTCAGGGCAAGAGACGCTACAGATCTCAGCGACCAGCGATCGGATCGCCTCATCGTCCACGGCGCCAGACGCGAGGACGTCCACGTCTCGGGTCGCGCGGTAGGGATCGGGAAGCCACACCGCGAGCAAGCTCGCGCCCTTCAGCAGGCAGCGGTCCCGGGCCGCAGACGCGCCGAGGCGGTAGAGTAGCCGCTCGCTGGCGAAGCGCACTAGTGTCCTCTCGAACTCCTCACCGATCTGCTTTGCCCGGTTCAGCAGCCGGGCCCGAACGGAGGCTGCGACGCCGGGGGTCATATCGACCTCACGTCCAGCGCCGCGCTCAGGCGGCGCGACGGTAGCACTTCCGCCACGCGCGAGAGCTCGGCAACCGTCACCTTGCGCTGTCGCAGCGCATCCTGAAGAGCCTCCATAGCCGCCTCGGGTCCGACGAGGCGCTCAAAGCGGAAGCAGTCGGCGACGGTGCGGGCGGGCGAGGTGATGCGTGCCGCCACGCCCTCGAACTCCGTCTTCTGCACACCGAACTTCCAGGCCGGGCCGCTGAAGCGGACGATGCGCAGCCGAAGCTCCCGCAGGCGCGGTGCGCGGGCCTTATGCGGGATGGCGAGCCAAACCTCGGCCGGCGCTTGGGTGCCGATGCCGTGGACGCGCAGCGCCGAGAGCAGGCAGACGATGCTGTTCGGCACGCGCACGCAGGCCATGGCGAGGGAGTAGTTCTCGGTCGGCTCGGCGCCCGCCAGCCGGTACAGCCCGCGGCCGATGCGCTCGACTCTGCCGGACCGCACGAGAGCGGGCAGCTGGTCGCGGGTCAGGCCGGCGGTTTCGAGCTGCACGGGACGGAAGAACCCCGTGATGCCCGCACTCCGGAGTTGAGCCAGGACGGTATCCGCTCGGCGTCGACTGATTGTGTCGGCACGGTGTTGTGACATGCCAACAATATGCGCTGGTTGTCGGCAAAAGTCAACGCAAAATATCGGCATGAATGACGAACTGCCGACATTCTGCGCGATCAGCTCGCACTCGTCCCCGTCACCTCCGCCAGCATCCGAACGATGTCGCCCTCGATGGCCCGAATGTCGGCCTCGATCTCCTCGAGCGGCCGGGGCGGTGTGTAGCGGTAGAAGTAGCGGTTGAAGTTGATCTCGTAGCCGATGGAGCCGACACGACCGTCCTTGGGGTCGCGTTTCGTCGTGTCGATCCAGGCGTCCGGCACGTGGGGCTTCACCTCGCGGTCGAAGAAGGCGCGGACGCTAGCCGGCACGCCATGGGCATCCACTGGGTCGTCGCCGGCGGGCAGCGGAACGCTCTCCGTGTCGCGCAGCTCGGGATCGGGCTCGGGTTTGCTGTCGGCATCGCGGCAGATGGCCGCAGTTTCGTCGCGTTCCGAGAGCGCGGAGAGGATCGCCTTACGGGCGGGCGCCGGGAGCTTCTGGCCTGCTTTCCGGACGGCGGCATCGAGCGCGCCCTCGAACTCGCCGCGGTTCTTGAACAGGGTACCCGGGAGCCCGTGCACGAGGGCACGGATCGTCTCCTGTAGCGCGCGCCCGTCGGCCTGCTCCTTCGCCCCGGCCGCACCCTTCTTCTTTGACTGGGCGAGCGACTGGAACCCCTTCTCGTCTTCGAGCGATGCAATGCGTTCGGCGATTGCCTGGAAGTTGAGCCGCAGCGGACGCTCGACGGTGATCTTGCGGAAGCCGAAGTGCGTGGTCGGGAAGATGCGACTGACGACGACATCTTCCTCCTTGCCGTCCTTCGTGATCCGGCGCGTCTCGCCATCCTTGAACTCGGCGAGGAGCTTCACGATGTCCTGCGCCTTTTCCGGCGGGATCTCGCGCCGCTTGTCGCCGAGGCTCTTTCGCATCGGAACCCAGAACGAGGTCGCGTCGACGAGCTGCACCCTACCTTCCCGCGTCGGCGCCTTGCGGTTGGTCACCACCCACACGTAGGTGGCGATCCCGGTGTTGTAGAAGAGCTGCTCGGGCAGCGCGATCAGCGCTTCGAGCAGGTCGTGCTCCAGAATAAAGCGGCGGATCTCGCTCTCGCCGCTGCCGGCGTCACCGGTGAAGAGCGGCGAGCCGTTCATGATGATCGCGATGCGCGATCCGCCTTCCTTCGGTTCCTTCGCGTGCGCCAGCATGTGAAGCAGGAAGAGGAGTTGGCCGTCGCTGATGCGCGGCAGCTCTGGCGCGAATCGGCCAGCCGCGCCGCGCTCGTGCTCGGCACGCACGATGTCCTCGTCGCGCTTCCAGTCCTTCCCGTAGGGCGGATTGGCGATCAGGTAGTCAAAGCTCCGGCCGGCGTGGCGGTCGTTCGAGAGCGTGCTTCCGTAGGCGATGTTGTCGGCATCGCGTCCAGTCGGGTCCTTCATGAAGAGGTCCGACTTCGATACCGCCCAGGTCTCCGGGTTCACCTCCTGACCGAAGAGGTGGATCTCGGCGTTCGGGTTGGTCGCGGGCCGCAGCAGATCGCCGTTCTTGCGCAGGCCGATGGTGATGTGCTCCTTCGTGATCATCAACATGCCGCCTGAGCCGCAGCACGGATCATAGACCGTGCAGACGATCCCTTTGCGCCGGATGCGGTCGGAGTCGCCGGCCAGCATCAGGTCCACCATCAGGTGCACCACGTCGCGCGGCGTGAAGTGCTCGCCAGGGTTCTCGTTCAGCGCCTCGTTGAACTTGCGGATCAGCTCCTCGAAAATTGTACCCATCGTTGGGTTGTCGATCTTGTCCGGGTGAAGGTCGACGTTTTTGAAGCGCTCGAGCACCTGGAAGAGAAGTCCCGCCTCGTCGAGCTTGCTGATCGTGTTGTCGAAGTCGAACTTCTCGAGCACCTCGCGCATGTTTGGGCTGAACCCGGCGATATAGTTGCGCAGGTTGGCCGCGACGTGCGGCGCGTCCGCCAGCAGCTTCGCGAAATCGTAGCGAGACGTGTTGTAGAAGGCGAAGCCCGAGGCGCGCCGGAGCTGCGCTTCGAGGTCCTCGAGCCCCTTGCCCTTGAGTTGCCCCTGCCGTTCTAGGACCTTCGCTTTGGTATCCGCCAGGACGCAATCGAGGCGGCGCAGAACGGTGAGCGGCAGGATTACGTCCTGGTACTTTCCGCGCTTGAAGGTGTCACGGATGAGGTCCGCGACGCCCCAGAGGAAGCTGACGATCTCGCTGTGGTTCACGCGTTCACCTTCCGGTCGTTCTTGGCATTGGCGTCGCTCCGTTGGGGCTGTCTAACAAGCGGGCTGCACCTGGAGCCTACCAACGTTGTCTTCCGGATTGAATCCCACCCGGCCGAAATTCCGCAGTGCAGGTGATAGCCATTGTGCGCGCGAAGTTCCACCACACACCGGTCCGTGAGCGCCCTGCGCCGCCCACTCCAAATCTCATCTGTATGGCCTCACCTCCCAATGCCGCGGCGTCAAGGCCGCCAGCAGCGGCATCGGGAGCTGCGGAAATCGAATCAGCCGCCGGTGACGAACCGTGAAGTCTCCTATTCGGCCGTGATCAACTCCACCCGATAGCGCCCGTGTGCCGCTTCGCGTTGGCACTTCACGCTCACCCAAGTACCTCCTGTCCCGCCCAGCGTCCCGGAACGCGCACTTTGTCAACTTCGCTGATCGCCCGAGTCACCCCGACGATCCGGGAGGATACTCCGGTCACTCGAGATCAATCTCGCATCGCCCGAATCTCGGCACTCGGTCGGCCGTCAGCTAGGCCGGTCCCTGGTTCGAGTCCAGATGGGGGCATTCCGAGATCCGCGAGCTTCCTCAACTCCGGCCTGTCCGAAATCCGCGTCGCGCCAGCGTCTGGGGCCTGAGGCCGCTATCTACATTGCACCGGCCGCGTCCGCGGACTTGATCAGCCGCCGCCCGGAGTAATCGAGCCGCTCGAGCCTAGGGGAGATCGAGCGGCTCGCGAGGAACTCATCGACCGCCTTCCGAGCCCCTTGCCAGTACCCATAGTCGTCGAACTGAATCACGCCGCCGTCCACGACCTTGTCGTAAAGGCTCTCCAGGCACGTCTTCACGCTCGCATACCAATCACCATCGATGTGGAGGACGGCGATAGGTCCGATGTTCGCAGAGCGGAGCGTGTCATCGAAGAGGCCCTTGATCAATCGCGTCTGCAAGAGGATCTCCAGCCGACGGAAGGATGTCGACACCTCCTCAATCGTACCGACGAAGGCGCCGGTATACAGTTCCGCAATCTGGCGATCCGGATCTTCGGGCGTCGGTGCGGGGATTCCCTCGAAGGTGTCGAAGACCCAGACCGTGCGCTCCGTGTCGCCAAGCTGCTTCAAGGTGAGAGCCATCAGAGCCGCACTTCCACCGCGTGCCGTTCCGCATTCCACGACGTCACCCGGCACATGATGTGCGACGACGTGTCGTATCGCACGATGAAGTCCTCTCAAGCGCGCATTGCTGCACATTGTGATGTTCCGAACCCTGCGGTAAAGCTTGGAGAAGTCGGAAGGTGAAACGAGATCGTACGCTCTCGTGAGCTGTCTGAACGCATGAGAGGCGACCCATTCCGGGTCACGGACTCGGTAGAGGATTTCTCCAAGCGGATGTCGAATTCCCATTCAAGACTCCGCCCGGTTAAGTTGACAGGCGTTCAATTCGTAACCTAGATTCCGATTCGATGAATGTCGATGTTGCTGACCGCCCGGCTACCTACCCAGCCTCGATCTCCGCGACCGACGGAGCGGAGGTCGAGCTCTCGATCGTGATGCCCTGTCTCAACGAGGCCGAAACCCTCGGCGGGTGCATTGAGAGCGCCCAGCGCGCCCTGGATGAGAATGGCATCCGAGGCGAGGTGATCGTCGCAGACAACGGCAGCACCGACGGCTCGCTCGAGATCGCCGCTCGTCTGGGAGTGCGGGTGGTCGCCGTTGCCGAGCGTGGATACGGCAGTGCGTTGATGGGTGGAATCGCGGCGGCGCGAGGTCGGTACATCCTCATGGGAGACGCGGACGCGAGCTACGAGTTCGCGCATGTCCCGCGGTTTCTCGAAGAGCTGCGCCGCGGCGCCGACCTCGTGATGGGGAATCGATTTGGGGGTGGGATCCGGCCCGGTGCCATGCCTTTCCTGCATCGGTATCTCGGCAATCCCGTACTCAGTGCCGTCGGACGCCTGTTCTTCGGAGTGCCGTGCGGCGATTTCCACTGCGGTCTTCGCGCGTTCGATCGAACGCGGATTCTCGCGTTGGACCTCCGTACGACCGGAATGGAGTTCGCGAGCGAAATGATCGTGAAGGCCGGACTTCGCGGTCTTCGCATCC